>OGEU01003252.1_pt1 | contig 10565 bp, 9 predicted proteins | sample 1570651 | NCBI WGS metagenome assembly OGEU01 (sample SAMEA2582129, study PRJEB24529) | metagenome | biome: Human gut stool | place: China | collected 2011
GTCTGCTGGAGCTTGTCCAGCTCTGCCTCGGCCTCAGGCCGGGCAGCGGTGGCGGCGCTCAGCGCCTGCTCCTGCCCGGCCAGCAGGGCGTCCAGAAGGGGAAGCAACGTCTCCGGCGACGCCTGCCCGCCCGCCTCGCAGAGGGGGGCCAGCTCGTCCAGAACGGCTTCGTCGGCATCCCCCTCGGCCCAGCTCAGGCCGGAGAGCAGCTGCCCGATGCGGACGCTCTGCTCCTCCCGCTGGCGGGTGAGGGCGGCGTTCTCGGCCTGCAGCCGCTCCTGGAGACGCTGGTAGGGCTGGGTGCGGAACAGCTTGCGGAAGATCTTGCTCCGCTCCTCGGTGGAGGCGTTGAGCAGCCGGGTGAACTGCCCCTGGGCGATCATGGCGATCTGGGAGAACTGGTTGTAATCCAGCCCGATGATGTCCACCACGGCGGCGGTGACGTCCTTGGCCCGGGTGACGGGCGGGCGGCCGTCGGCGTAGGTGAGGCAGGCGTCGGCCTTTTCGGTGGTGAAGCCCTCGCCCCGGGCTTTCGGGCGGAGGTATTCGGGATTGCGGCGGACGGTGCAGCGCTGCCCCCGCACCTCAAATTCCAGCTCCACGAAGGTGGGAGTGCCGGGCTCGGCGTACTTGCTGCGGAGCATGGCCCCTTCCCGGACGCCGCCGCTGGAATGGTCGTAGAGGGCGTAGGTGATGGCGTCGAAGAGGGTGGTCTTGCCCGCGCCGGTGTCGCCGGTGACGAGGTAGAGCCCGCCTCTGCCCAGCTGGGCGAGGTCCAGAACGGTCTCGTCGGCGTAAGGCCCGAAGGCCGACAGGGTCAGTTTCAGGGGCCTCATGCTTCGTTCTCCTTCCAGATGTCCTCGATGAGCGATTGGCAGAACGCCGCCTGTTCGTCGGAGAGGGGCTGGCCGTTCTGGGCTTCGTAAAAGGCCGCAAAGTGCTCGAGGGGCGTCTTGCTCTCGGCCCGGGCAGCGGCGTCAGGCGTCTCGGCGGCCCGGGTGCGGCGGTTGTCGTAGTCCAGCCGCATGAGGTTCGGGTAGATGACCCGCAGCCGGGCCAGCGCGTCGGGAACGTCCTGCTCGTCGGTGAGGGTGATGTGGAGGTAGTCGTCTGTCGGCGTGCCGTCGTAGGCCCGGCGGTCGGTGAGCTCCATGTAACTGCCCCGCAGCTCCCGCAGGTCGTGCCGGGGAGTGAGAGGCACGGCCTCGAAGCGGACGCTGCCCTTTTCGCCCAGGGTGACGAAGAGGGCGGCTTTGTGCTGATGGGCCTCGGAGAAGGAATATTTGAGGGGACTGCCTGCGTACCGGACGGTGTCCCGCCCCACCTTCTGAGGACTGTGGAGGTGGCCCAGAGCCACATAGTCGAAACCCTCGAAGAGGGAGACGTCGATGCTGTCCACCCCGCCCACGCTGGGCTCTTCGCTCTCGCAGACCGCCGCCCCGGCCACGAACTGGTGGGCCACCAGCACGTTCCGGCGGGCGGGGTCGGGTGTACAGGCGTTCAGCACGCAGCCGATGGCGTCGTTGTAGCTCTCGATCTTCTCATCCGGGAAGACGTGCCGCACGGCGGCGGGCTTCAAAAAGGGCAGGAGCCAGACGTCCACCGGGCCGTATTCGTCCGTCAGGGTGATGGGCGCGGGTGGTGCGGCAAAGACCGGGCTGACGTACACCCGGCTCCCTGCCAGAAGCTGTGCGCCGAAGGCGATGCGGTCTGCCGAGTCGTGGTTGCCGCTGACGGCAAAAACGGGCAGGCCCCGCGCCGCAAGCTCGGTGAGGAACCAGTCCAGCAGCCGCACCGCCTCGGCGGGCGGCACGGGCTTGTCGTAGAGGTCGCCTGCCAGCAGAACGCCGTCCACGGGCCGGGCGTCCAGCAGGGAGAGGACCTGCTCTAAAATGTAGCGCTGGTCGTCCAGCATGGAGAACTCGCAGACCCGCTTGCCCAGATGCAGGTCGGAGAGGTGAAGAAAACGCATGGGGACACCGCCTTTCGTTGGGATGATTTTATTATAGGAGAGTTGGGGGCGTTTGTCGAGGGGGCAACGGCGACGACCGCCGCCAGTGGCGGAAACAGGGAGGAGCTGTTGGGGCCGCGGCCAGCAGGATGCGAGGCCCGCACCAAGGGCCGAAGCAGACGCTGGGAGCCGCAACCCGGGTGCGAAGCACCTCTGGCGAGCCGGGCAGGCCCACGCTGGACGCTGAAAGTTTTTTAATTTCGGAAACAGTAGTGCCCTGCTACAGAGGGAAAGTGTCTTTGTAAACTTTCCGCGCACCGCTTGACTTTTGCGCGGGATGGCATATAATAAACTCAGGAATGTGAATACTCCATTGGTTTCACCCCAATGGAAAAGCCCCCAAGGAGCCGCGAACTCCCAGGGGGCTTTCCTTTTAATTAGGCTTTGCGGTTCTCATCGTATCTGTCAAGCCATTTGCAGATGAACCGCGACGTTACATCTGCTGCGACAGACACCAAGAATGTGAATATATACTCCATTGCTTCACCCCCTCTCCCGTGGATTACGGGGTGAACCGCAAAGCAAGTATATCATAAATTCTGACAAAAAGATATGTCAAATCGAAAAGAGCCTCCCCTTTCGGGAGGCTCTTCCGTCTTCACGTCACGCGGCAGGGAACATCTTTTCCCAGGTGTCCTTGCCCACGGAGCCGTCGGAGGTCAGGTTGTGGCGGGTCTGGTAGCGCTTGACGGCGGCGACGGTGCTGGCACCGAATTTGCCGTCGGTGGTGAGCCGCTCGCCCTCGGTGTTGAGCTTCTGCTGCACCAGCCGGACGCAGCCGCCCGCGCTGCCGCTCCGCAGCACGATGCCGGGGTAGGGGACGATGAGGCCGTGTTTGGCCGTGTAGCGGGCGTAGAGCACGTTCCAGGTGTTCGCGCCCACTTTGCCGTCCTCTTTGAGGCCGTACCGGAGCTGGAACTCCCGGACAGCCTTCTCGGCGTTTGCGCCGAACTTTCCGTCCACGGTGAGGGTAGCGTGCCAGGTGCAGCTGTCCCGGATGCCGTTGAGCCAGGTCTGCACGAGGGCTACGTCCGGGCCGGAGCTGCCGCGCTGGATGAGCGAGTAGTAAGCAGGAATTGCCATAGTGTTGTCACACTCCTTCCGCGCTCATCCTATGCGGCGGGCCGACGGCCTGTTCACCCGGCCAGCACCACGTCCTCCCGGGGTGCGGTGAGGCCGTCCCACCACTCCACGAACCGGAACCGGACGATATACTCCCCGCAGACAAGGTCATTTTCAGCAGGCGTGTCGTACCCGCCGCAGGCTGACCGGCAGAGACCCGGGTAGAGCACGCACCACCAGTTCCGGCCTGCCCGCCGCGTCCCGATGTCCAGCCGCACCGCGTCGTACCGCCCGGCGGGCAGAGCCCCGCCGTCATAGCGCCGGGTGGGAAAGTACATATTCACGAGGCAGGCTTTCACCGGTGCGCGGATGCCGAGAGCGGCCAGTGTCTGGCGGGCCGTCAGCTCGAAGCGGACGAGGTTTTCCGCCGCCCACGCCCGGGCATCGGCCCGGCTGTCCGCCGGGCAGGCTTCGTCGGTGAGGGTCAGCACGGCGTCCCGGACAGCCAGCTTCGCGCTCTGGTCGCGCACGGAGTCGGTGTCGGCCCGGATGTGGAGCCGCAGGGTGTCGGCGGCAAGCTGGTCGGCGGTGGTGAGCTGGCTCTGCGCCCAGCCTGCCCCCAGCGACAGCAGAAGACAGAACAGCAGCGAGGCGCACAGCGCCCCCATTTCGCGGCGGGATAACATAAAAAACAGGCCCCCTCTTGGAAAGTTTATCCAGAGGATGGGCCTGTTTTCAGAAAATTATTCTTTAATTCTTCAGCGACTGCATCGGGGCGGGGAGTCTGCCGCCGCGGTTGATGAAGACGGAGGGGTCACGCTGGTTGACCGGCATGATGGGGCCGTAGCCCAGCAGGCCGCCGAAGTCCAGCACTTCGCCCGCCTTGCGGCCGATGGCCGGGATGACGCGGACGGCGGTGGTCTTGCTGTTGACCATGCCGATGGCAGCTTCGTCGGCGATGAGGGCGCTGATGACGGCAGGGGTGGTATCACCGGGGATGATGACCATGTCGATGCCCACAGAGCAGACAGCCGTCATGGCCTCCAGCTTCTCAATGGTGAGACAGCCGCACTCGGCGGCGTGGATCATGCCGTCGTCCTCGCTGACGGGGATGAAAGCGCCCGACAGGCCGCCAACGTGGTTGGAGGCCATGACGCCGCCCTTCTTGACGGCGTCGTTGAGCAGGGCGAGGCAGGCAGTGGTGCCGCAGCAGCCACAGGTCTCAAGGCCCATCTCCTCGAGGATGTTGGCCACGCTGTCGCCCACGGCGGGGGTGGGGGCCAGCGACAGGTCGATGATGCCGGCGGGTACGCCCAGCTCTTTGGAGGCGAGGTTTGCCACCAGCTGGCCCACGCGGGTGATCTTGAAGGCGGTGCGCTTCACCAGCTCGGCCACCTGGTCGATGGGGGCATCCTTGGGCAGCCGGGCCAGCGCGGCGCGGACCGCGCCGGGGCCGGAGACGCCGACGTGGATCTCGCAGTCGGGCTCACCGGGGCCGTGGAAGGCACCCGCCATAAAGGGATTGTCCTCGGGCGCGTTGCAGAAGACCACCAGCTTTGCTGCGCCGATGCACTGACGGTCGGCGGTAAGCTCACTGGCCTTCTTGACGGCCTCGCCCATCAGCTTGATGGCGTCCATGTTCAGGCCCGCCTTGGTGGCACCGATGTTCACCGAGCTGCAGACGATGTCCGTCTCGGCCAGTGCGCGGGGGATGGACTCGATGAGGCGCAGGTCGCCCGCCGAGAAGCCCTTGTGGACGAGGGCAGTGTAGCCGCCCACGAAGTTGACGCCCACCTTCTTGCCGGCGGCGTCCAGGGTCTTGGCAAAGTCCACCGGGTCGGCGTCCGGGCAGGCACCCAGCAGCATGGCGATGGGGGTGACGCTGATGCGCTTGTTGATGATGGGGATGCCGTACTCGGCGCTGATGTGCTCCACAGCCGGAACGAGCCGGGCGGCGCGGGTGGTGATCTTGTGATAAATTTTTTCGCAGGCTTTCCTGGGGTCCGGGTCGATGCAGTCCAGCAGGCTGATGCCCATGGTGACGGTGCGCACGTCCAGATTGTCCTGCGTGAACATCTCGATGGTCTCGAGGATGTCGCCGGTGTTCATCATGCTCATAGCAGTCTCTCCTTAAATGGTGTGCATCGCGTCGAAAACTTCCTGGCGGGTGAGGTTGATCTGCATCCCCATCTCAGCGGCCAGAGCGTCCATCTTCTGGTGCAGCTCCTCGTGGGAGACGCTGCACTTGGAGATGTCCACCAGCATGATCATGGCGAACATGCCCTGCAGGATGCTCTGGGTGACGTCCTCGATGTTGATGTTCAGCTCACTGCAAAGGCCCGAGACGCGGGCGACGACGCCCACGGTGTCGTGGCCGATGACGGTAATGAATGCTTTCATAATTCCTACCCCTTCTGTTATAGTGTTAGACCTCTCCGTCACGGCTGCGCCGTGAGGGCAGGCTTGCCTTCATACAACCTCTCAGTCTGCTTCGCAGACAAGGCCGGGTTGCGGCACCCAGCATCCGCTACGCTCCGCTTGCGTCTTGCTGGCCGCGGCCCCAACAATGACTCCCTGCTTCCGCCACTGGCGGCGGTCGTCGTCGTTGCCCCTGGTAGGGGAGCCTCTGGCGAAGAGAAAAAGCTTTACGAAATGCCAAGGCCTCCCCTCGGTAGGGGAGGTGGCGCAGCGGCAGCTGCGACGGAGAGGTTTTCTCAAGTATAGCAGATTTCACGAAAAATGAACACTCTTTTTGGAAAAAAGAGCAGGGGAAAAGGGCAAAAGAATGTCTATCACCGGCAGAACTTGCAAAAACCGGATGCAAACTGCCGGGCAGTGTGCTATACTTATCTATAAATATCGCCACAGGCTGAACAAAGGAGAGACAACGATGGAACAGCTTCTGAAGATCCTTGAGGACAATGCCCGGATGTCGGTGGAGGACATCGCGGCCATGCTGAATAAATCCCCCGCCGAGGTGGCGGCTATGATAGACCTGGCCCGGGCGCAGGGCATCATCAAGGGCTACAAGACCCTCGTGGACTGGGAGAAGGCCGGCGTGAACCGGGTGGAAGCTGTCATCGAGCTGAACGTCAGCCCCAAGAAGAGCCGCGGCTTTGACGAAATTGCCGCCACCATCGCCTCCTTCGACGAGGTGGAGAGCGTGCTGCTGATGAGCGGCGGCTACGACCTGCAGCTGGTCATCAAGGGCCAGACCTTCCAGGAGATCGCCCTCTTTGTGGCAAAGCGGCTGTCGCCGCTGGACGACGTGCTGTCCACGGCCACCCATTTCGTGCTCCGCACCTACAAAAAAGAGGGCCGTCTGTATCAGGACGAAGAAATCGATGAAAGAGAGTGCACCGTGCTGTGATGGATTACGATAAACTGATCGCGCCTGCCGCTGCGGCCATGCGCCCCTCCGGCATCCGCAAATTCTTCGACCTCGCCGCCGAGATGCCCGAGTGCATCAGCCTCGGCGTCGGCGAGCCCGACTTCAAGACCCCCTGGGCCGTCCGTGAGGCGGGCATCGAAAGCCTCGAGCATGGCCGCACCCGCTATACTTCCAACGCGGGCCTGAAAGAGCTGCGGGCCGAGATCGCCCGCTACCTCGACCGCCGGATGGGCCTGAAATACGACCCGGCAAAGGAAGTCCTCGTCACCGTCGGCGGCAGCGAGGCCATCGACATGTGCATCCGCACCCTGGTGCAGGCCGGCGATGAGGTCATCATCCCGGAGCCGTGTTTCGTCTGCTACGAGCCCATCACCACCCTGTCCGGCGGTGTGCCGGTCCATGTAGCCTGCCGTCAGGAGGATGAGTTCCGCCTCCGGGCCGACGCCCTGAAAGCCGCTATCACCCCGAAGACCAAGCTCCTCATCATGCCCTTCCCCAACAACCCTACCGGCGCGGTGATGGAGCGGAAAGACCTGGAGGCCATCGCGGAAGTCCTGCGCGGCACCAACATCATGGTGCTGTCGGATGAGATCTACGCCGAGCTGAACTACGGCCTGCAGAACCACGTTTCCATCGCCACGCTGCCCGGCATGGCCGAGCGCACCATCACGCTCAACAGCTTTTCGAAGAACTTTCTGATGACCGGCTGGCGCGTGGGCGTTATCATTGCTGAGCCGGAATTCCTCGACGTGATGAACCGTATCAACGGCTCGCTCGTCTATTCCGCGCCGTCCATCTCCCAGCGCGCGGGGATTCAGGCGCTTGAGATGCGCAAGGAGATCCGCGAGAAGTACGTGACCGCGTACCGCGACCGCATCTTCTACTCTGCCGACCGCATCGAGAAGATCCCGTATCTGAGCCTCGTGCGCCCGAAGGGCACGTTCTACCTCTTCCCCGGCGTGGAGAAGACGGGGCTTGATGACAAGCAGTTCTGCAAGGAGTTACTTGAGCGCGCGCATGTGCTCGTCAGCGCGGGCAGCCCGTTCGGCAAGACCGGCGCAAACCACTTCCGCATCGCCTGCACCGTCGGCATTGACCAGCTCAAGCAGGCGTTCGACCGCATGGAGAAGCTGGAATTCTGAGAATTCCGCTTGTGTCCGTAAGACGGGCATGGTAAAATCAAAAGATAACGAAAAAGCTGCCGTTTTTCGGCAGCTTTTTTCAAAAGGAGGGGCGCTTATGCAGGAAAAGTCGAAACCTGTGGATAACCTGCGCGCGGACGCGGAGAAGATCATCACGCGCGCCATCGCGGCGGTGCTGCCGGACGCGGCGGTCGAGCGCGCGCTGAAAGGCAAAACCTTTTTAGGAAGGGTGTACCTCGTCGCGGCGGGAAAGGCCGCGTGGCAGATGGCGCACGCCGCCCGCGCGTGTTTGCAGGATAATTTCTGCGGCGGTGTGGTCGTGACGAAGTACGGTCACGTGAAAGGTGAGATCGCGGATGTCGCGTGCTTTGAGGGCGGGCATCCCGTGCCGGACGAAAACTCCCTGCGCGGCACGGACGCCGCGCTCGCGCTGACGGAAGATTTGACCGAAAGCGACACGGTCGTCTTTCTGCTCTCGGGCGGCGGCAGCGCGCTTTTTGAAAAGCCGCTGCTTCCGCTTGCGGAATTGCAGGACGTCACGAATCAGCTCCTTGCCGCGGGCGCGGACATCGTGGAGATCAACACGATCCGCAAGCGGCTTTCCGCCGTCAAGGGCGGACGCTTCGCCCGGCACTGCGCGCCGGCGCAGGTCTTCGCTGTCGTGCTGAGCGATATTCTGGGCGACCCGCTCGACATGATCGCCTCGGGCCCCGCGTATCCCGACAGCTCAAGCTGTGCGCAGGCGCTCGATATTGCGAAAAGGTACGGCCTGCGCCTGTCGGAGTGGGCGTGGGCGCTTCTGGCACAGGAGACGCCGAAGACGCTCGAAAATGTCGAAACGCAGATCACCGGCAGCGTGCGCGAGCTCTGCGCGGCGGCAGCCGCGGCGTGCGAAGCGCTCGGCTACGAGCCGATGATCCTCACCGATTGCCTCTGCTGTGAGGCGCGCGAGGCGGGGAGCATGCTTGCTTCCATTGCGCGCACGCATGCGCGTGACGGGAAAAACCTTGCGTTCCTCATGGGCGGCGAAACGGTCGTCCACCTGAGGGGAAAGGGCCTCGGCGGGCGCAATCAGGAGATCGCGCTCTCCGCAGCGCTCGGCATTGAGGGACTTTCGAACGCGCTCGTCTTCTCCGTCGGCTCCGACGGGACGGACGGACCGACCGATGCCGCGGGCGGCATCGCCGACGGCGAGACCGCGCAGCTGATGCGCCAAAAGGGTGTTGACGCTGTGCAGTCGCTCAATGATAACGACGCCTACCATGCGCTCGACGCGGTCGGCGGACTTATCAAGACCGGCGCGACGGGCACGAACGTCAACGACGTCTCTATCCTGCTGCTGCGTGCGGCGGAATGAGGGAAAAACGCGGAGCGCTTGACAACGGGGCGTTCCGGCGTTACGATAGCTGCGGCAAGCCTTTCCGGGCTGCCGGAATTTTTAGAATGAAGGAGCCGTTTTTTGAAGTCTAAAACGATGTTACTGGAGCGTGTGCACTGACCGGGAGGGCCGGCAAATTTACTGACACACGCCGTTCCTCCCGAGAGCCATGCTTTTCAGGAGGACTACATGAACCGCGAGAACAAACGCAAAACCTTTGAAAAAGGCTATTACAAGACCCACGCCTGCCGCGACACCTTCACCTGCAAGGTCTGTGGGCGGCTCTGCACGCCGGAAAACGCCGGCAGCGACCATCGCAACCACTGCCCGAACTGCTTATCGAGCCTGCACGTGGACATTGAGCCGGGCGACCGCGAAAGCGACTGCGGCGGCATCATGGAGCCCGTGGCCGTCTGGGTGCGAAGAGGCGGCGAGTGGGCGATCATCCACCGCTGCAAGCGCTGCGGAGCGCTCGGTTCGAATCGTGTGGCGGCGGACGACAACCCGATGAAGCTCATGAGCATCGCCATGCGGCCGCTCAGCGCGCCGCCGTTCCCCCTCGAGCGCATCGAGGAGATGACCGCCCTCATGGGCGGCGAGGGAAGCGTGCGATAAGCCCAAAAGGAAACAGAGGAGGCAGCCTGCATCGGCAGGCCGCCTCCTCTGCCGCTTGACAAGGACGGAGCGGGGAGCAGGACAGCGGTGAGAGCAGGTGTTTCGTTTGTGTTTCGTTTGTGTTTCGGTTTTGCACAGGTGATTGCAAAACCGGCAAACCTATGGTACAATAAAACTACAGACCGATCAAAAGCCGCCTTGGCGTCGAAGATACAGCCGTTTTTGCGGCTGCTTTTCTTATATTTGGCCGCTTTTTGCCGCAGACGGCGTTTTCAGATCACACCAAATGCTGGAAGGAGATTTTTTCTATGGAGGTGAGTCACTTCTTCAGGACATGACCGCACGCGTTTTGCAGCGCCGGAAACGGACGGTGACGCTTATGGCGCACACCGTCTATGATGCGGCGGCCCTCCGCGCAGGGAGCTTTGGGATCGGTCAGATCAACGCATAATAAAATATTATAATTTAAGGATGTGTTATTTTGTTACTCTCGGGGAAAAGTCTGAAACATGACTTCATCCGTTTTGTCTCCGCCACGATGGCCTCACAGGTCGTGTTCTCGCTCTACTCCATGGTCGACGGGCTTATGGTCTCGATCGGTGTGAACGAATATGCCATGAGCGCCGTCAATCTCGCGATTCCCTTCACCAACGCGCTTTTTTCCATCGCCGTGCTCTTCGCCGTCGGCTCGTCGACGCTCATCGCCATTTTCATCGCGCAGGAGAAGCGGCGCGAGGCCAACGCCCTCTTTTCTCAGAATTTTGCCACGCTGCTGACCCTTGGCGCGGTCATCACTGCGCTCGTGCTGCTCTTTTTGGAGCCGTTTGCGTACCTTCTCGGCGCAGACGAGATCACACTTGACTATGTCAAGCAGTATATTCTCGGCATCGCGCCGTTCAGCGTGTGCTACCTCGTATCCTACAATCTCGAGGTGCTCGTCAAAACGGACGGCTATCCGCGCTATGC
>OGEU01003257.1_pt1 | contig 10541 bp, 9 predicted proteins | sample 1570651 | NCBI WGS metagenome assembly OGEU01 (sample SAMEA2582129, study PRJEB24529) | metagenome | biome: Human gut stool | place: China | collected 2011
TGCCTCTGCGCGATTTCGCCCGTCGTGTGGCGGATGCGTTGCCTTATACCGAGCTCGGTGTACAGGTTTGCGGCGAACTCGATGCCCCGGTGCGTACGGTGGCCGTGCTTCCCGGTTCCGGAGACTCGCTGTTCGACGAGGTTCGTGCCGCGGGAGTGGACGTGTATGTGACCAGCGACCTACGCCACCATCCGGTGACGGATGCTATAGAACAAGCCCGATACGAAGCCTCCATGCGTGCTCAGGGAGTGTGCATCGGCCAAGGCGACGATCAGGTACGTCCCGCGTTCATCAATACGCCTCACAGTGCCATCGAATCGATGTGGTTCCAGTATGCTATGGGCGACGTGCCCCGTGCCGTAGCTGAAGCCACCGGCGACATTCCGGCGGTGCGATGGATCTCCATGAACACCGATCCATGGAATCTAGTGCTACCGTCAAGCGGTCAGGAACGTTGAATATGAATATCGACAGCGTGAGCAAAGCGCTGGAGCGTTCCGGAGACGGTGTCGATATGGAACGTCCGGTCACGGTGGTGAGTCGCGAGCTGGTATATCAAGGGGCGATTTTCAGCGTCGAGGATATGCGGCTTGGACTCCATCTGCACCACGGCGGGCAGACGGTAATCCGCAGACAGGTCATGCGTCATGCGCCTTGCGTGGTCATGCTGGTGCATGACCTGAAACGGGACCTGTACCTGATAGAACGGGAATACCGTGTCGGCAGCGATATGTTTGCTTACGGCCTTCCCGCCGGTCTCATCGATGATGGCGAAGACGTCGAACAGGCCGCGCTACGTGAGCTCGTCGAGGAAACCGGTGTGAGGCCTATCCGTGGCGACGACATGGCGTTCGATCATGTGGGGGAGTTCTATTCATCGGAGGGCATGACCGATGAGCTGGCCCACATCATGATCATTCATCTTGGCTCCTGGCAGTCCGTTGAACGGCATTTCGATGCCGACGAACATGTCGAATCCGCGTGGATCACTTGGGAGCAGCTGCGGAGGACGCGTATCACGGCGTCCAATTCCATGATTGCGATTCAATACGAGCAGATTCGTAGAATGAAGGAAAACGGGCGATAAAATTTCAAGTCGCACTACAATCGCCGGAAAAATCGCAGATAAGCCGGTTCCGCCCGAAGTCGTGAGATACTTGAAGGTATGCAAATCAGACCTGGTTCGATGTATCCACTCGGAGCAAGCTATGACGGGGCGGGAGTGAACTTCGCCCTTTTCTCTCAAGTCGCACAGAAAGTGGAGCTCTGTCTCTTCGACGAAGAAGACAATGAAACCCGCATCGAAATGACCGAACAGAATTCTTATGTCTGGCATAACTATCTGCCGGGCATACAGCCCGGGCAACGATATGGATACCGTGTCTACGGACCATACGACCCGTCGCGCGGTCTACGGTGCAATCCGAACAAGCTACTGCTTGACCCATATGCGAAAGCCATCGAAGGCAACATCGACGGCGACGAAAGCCTGTTCTCCTACTGGTTCAGCAGTCCCGACGACCTGGGGAACATGAACACGCTGGACTCGTCCGCACACACCATGAAAGCGGCCGTGGTCAACCCGTATTTCGACTGGGGCAACGACCAGCATCCGAACATCTCATACCACGATTCCGTCATCTACGAGGCCCATGTACGCGGCATGACCAACCTCAACAAGGACGTACCTGCGGATATTCGAGGCACCTATGCCGGACTGGCCTATCCGTCGGTCATCGAATACCTTAAGAAACTCGGTGTCACGGCCATAGAGCTCATGCCGATTCACCAGTTCGTCAACGACAGTTTCCTACAGGAAAAAGGACTGAGCAACTACTGGGGCTACAACACCATCGGCTTCTTCGCCCCGCACAACGCGTATTCCAGCTCCGGACAGCGCGGCGAACAGGTCAACGAATTCAAATCCATGGTCAAGGCATACCATCATGCCGGCATGGAAGTCATCCTCGACGTGGTGTACAACCACACCGCCGAAGGCAACAACCGTGGACCGACCCTCAGCTTCAAGGGCATCGACAACGGCGCCTACTACCGTCTGGTCGACAACGACCGCAGACACTACTTCGACACCACAGGCACCGGCAACTCGCTGCTGATGCGCTCGCCGCACGCGCTGCAGCTCATCACCGACAGCCTGCGCTACTGGGTCACCGAAATGCACGTTGACGGCTTCCGCTTCGACCTGGCCGCCACACTGGCCCGCCAGTTCCAAGAGGTCGACAAGCTATCCGCATTCTTCGACATCGTCGAACAGGATCCGGTCATCTCCCGCGTCAAGCTCATCGCCGAACCATGGGATCTCGGTTCCGGCGGCTATCAGGTGGGAGGCTTCCCGTCCAGCTGGTCGGAATGGAACGGACGCTATCGCGATTGCGTGCGTGATTTCTGGCGCTCGCAGCCGTCCACGTTGCCGGAATTCGCCAGTCGACTGATGGGCAGCTCCGACCTGTACCAGATGAACGGTCGCCGCCCGGTCGCCTCCGTGAACTTCATTACCGCCCATGATGGCTTTACGATGAACGATCTGGTGAGCTACAACGAGAAGCACAACACGGCCAACGGCGAAGGCAATAGAGACGGCGAAAGCAACAATCGTTCGTGGAACTGCGGTGTGGAGGGCCCCACCACCATCAAGGACGTGAATGACCTGCGCCAACAGCAGATGCGCAACATGTTCGCCACGTTGCTTCTGAGCCAGGGAATTCCCATGATCTGCGGCGGCGACGAGGTGGCGCGCACCCAGCAGGGCAATAACAACGCCTATTGCCAGGACAATGCGATTTCCTGGACGAATTGGGATCTGGACGACACTCAGAAGGATCTGTTCGAGTTTGTTGCGAAGCTAATTCATCTGCGTCTGGAACATCCGGTGCTGCACCGCCGTCGTTTCTTTACCGGGCGTGAGCCTGGCGATGCCAGCAGCATGATTCCCCAAGTCGAATGGATGGATCATACCGGTTCCATCATGGACATGGACGATTGGTCGAATACGCACGCGTTCTCGGTGATGATCTACCTGAACGGTTCGGACATTCCGGAAACCGACTGGTATGGCAATCAGATGGTCGACAACGACTTCATCCTGATCTTCAACGCACATTACGAGCCGATCATGTTCACCCTGCCGGACGAGCAATATGGCAAAAAATGGCGTCTGGTCATCGACACGCATAATCCGAAGGGACCGGAGCTCAACTATGAGGCCGGTTTCGCGATCACCGCGCAGTCGAGAAGCTTCCTGCTGCTCATGAGCGACAAGAAGCCGGATAAGAAGGTAAACGAGTTCTAACGTTTGCCGCAGGCAAAGGCTGTGGGCCACCCATATCCAACATGGGTGGCTCACTACTTTTGATGCGGCCGATCAGCGTTCAGAGGCCAGACGTGAGGTTATGTCCGGAACAACTGCATTTGCCTCGACGATGTCCTCGACGTTCTTCGGTCCGCTGGTCTGTGCCAGCACCAGCTGCGTTTGCACGCGATCTGCTTCGATGGCGGCGATCTGGCGGGAGAAGATGATGAACCAGCCGAGGAACATCAGACCGGCCAATGCCTCGACGTTCGTCAACGTATTATGCCCGCTCATCCACTGGAATCCAGCGAAAGCCCCGACGGCAATCGCGAGATCCGACACGACATACACCGCTTTGGAAAGCTGCGGGGCGAGCCAAGGCAATCCTATCAACAGTACGCTCATCAGGCAGGGGAGTCCTCGCGCGAACACGTTATGCAGAATCGGATGCGGCGTATACCGAAACATGCCGATACCGATGAAGGCGACGCCCGCCAGCGTCAGCATGAACGCCAATAGCAGGATTCGTATTTTGAAATGCCTAGGAGATTCGTCAAGCCCGGTCTGCTGCGCATACTCCCGACGCAGTCGATTGGTGGTGATCAGCTCGGAGATGGCGAAGTAGCTGATAATGACGATGCAGATGCCAGCCAGCATCAGCGTGGAGTTGAACATGCGCGCCGCGAACGTGGTGCGGTCACCCAGCTGGGAGAAGTTGTTGTTATACCAATACGGATCGTCCGAGGTAAGTCCGGCGATGCTTACGCCCGACACCACGAAGAACGGCAACAACGCGGCGATGGTTTTGGCATCCATCAGTTCCGCTTGCACGAAGGTAATGTAACCTATGATGCCTGCAATGCCGGCGCAGAGCATCGGCAGATAGCCGTTAAGCGTACGTGTGCCCATGATGCTGTTGATGATGGAAAGCATCATGAATGAGGTGACGAAGATCGTGGAGGCGTATACCACCGAGAGGGCCAGGATTTCGAATATACGGCGGATGGGGACCATCCAGCCGTGTTTCAGCGTGAGCGAACGGGACTTACGCGCATAGCCCAAGCTGAAGGAAACCACGCCGCAGGCGGCCACGATGCCGGAGCAGATGGTGAACAGGCGCTGGCTGACACGCCAGATGGCCGGGGCGTACTGCGTGTACAGATCCATGGCAAAACCTGCGACCACGGCGCAAATCATGAAGGAGATAATGCCGGAGGTCTCGGCCTGTTGATGACGTCCCATATCTGCCCCTTCATGCTAAACACTCGCCATTCTAGCCTGTCGTTGTCCAAACATACGCTACAATGGTTCCTTGTGCTCATACGCTAATTGCGTTTCGTGCACGAACGGGCTGTAGCGCAGTTTGGTAGCGCGTCTGCTTTGGGAGCAGAATGTCGCAGGTTCAAATCCTGTCAGCCCGACCCTCAAAACCCCGGAATTTCAAGGATTCCGGGGTTCTTTTTTTGTATCAAAAACGGTTCGCTCGTAAACATACGTAAACATTTATGACGAAGCGAGAGCACGCTCGCGCTCTGCGGAGATGGCGTCGGCGACCTCAGTTAGCCTATCCGGGAAGAGGAACGCGTAGACGTCGAGCGTGATTTGCGCTGACGAGTGCCCTAGCTGCTGCTGAAGCGTTTTTACATCGCACCCCGCTTGGATGGCGAGCGCGGCGTAAGTGTGTCGAAGTGAGTGAATGTTCGGCCTATCTTCGCCATCTAAGCCACACTTGGCAAGCGCATGTCGCCAAACCCTGTTTCTCCAATCTCCGACGGTAATCGGGAGTCCTCGTGCTGTAGTGAACAGCCACTCGTTCGTAGCCTTTTCGTTTATCATGTTCTTGATATCGTCATCGAGAAAGCCGGGGTAGGCTATTACTCGGCTCTTACCGTTCTTTGGGCTTCCCAACGTCTTTTTGTGTGAATCGCGTTCCTCTGTCCAAGTCCTCTTGATAGTGACTCGCCGAGCGTTGGTGTCTACGTCCCCAACTTGAATAGCCGTGGCTTCGCCGACTCGACACCCCGTATATGCAAGGAAGCGTATAAGAGCGCTGTTCGCGTTCTCGTGCGAGTCGAGCGGGAGTCTTGGTTTTGTAATGTAGCTTGCCGCCGCGTCTGCCAACCGCTCAACTTGCTGCACGGTTAAGAATACCTTATCTTCCCTCTCCCCATTGTCTTTCGGGAGAACCACCTTTTTGGCTGGATTCACGCTTGTCCAGCCTTGCTCTACAGCGTAGTCGAGCACGCCCCCCGTGACGACTTTTACTATGTTGCGAATACTCGCGGGGGCAAGCGCCGTACGGGTTGTGCACGCTGTTTTCGCACGTCTAGCCGCTAAGTCAGCAGTCCACGACTGCAAAGCTGAGGTAGTGATGGAACTCACGGGCTTAGACCCCCACTGCTGGAGAACATAGTTCTTGAGCTCACGACGATAACGGTTCGCAGTCGTAGCCTTGACGTCCAACTTGGACGTAAGCCACGCGCTCGCCGCTTCCTCGACACTATGGCTCGCAGATTCCTTCGGCTTGTACGTCCCGCCGAGGAAGGCGGCGTTTACCGCGTCTGCAAGCGCTTGGGCGTCTTTTTTAGACTCGAAACTCTCTGTTCTCTGCCGTCCGTCAGACTCCCGCCATCCCACACGCCAACGCTTCCACTTGCCGAAACGCGACGTCTTATACTTCTCCGGGATACGTGCCGCCGCCGTCTCCGGCGAGAGGTCGTTCGTCATTTTTACATAACGTGCGGGAGCATCGGGCTTTAGCCACAAATCGGTTACGCGAGCTCTCATTCCTTTACTTCCTTTACCATGCGATAGAGCGTTGAACGCCCCGCCCCAAACGCTTTTGCCACAGTTCCTGACGGGATTTCCGTATTCTCGATAGCATTCTTCGCCGCGCGAAGTGCGCGTTGCTCAGCAGCCTTTTCCATGCTCTTCGCGACGACTATTTCAGCAAGCTCGGCAGGTAGGTCGTACTGATTTACCGCCGAGTTAATCGTTGCTGTGACAAACGACTCGACCACCAACTTCACGGTGAACGCGAACTCGCTATCTGAGCCGAGCGCCTTGTTTACTTTCTCGTCTAGTTCTTCCTTGTTCATCTTGCCTCTCTTTTTATGTGAACAGTTCCAGTGTATCATAAAGGGACGGTTCGTAAACATGAGTTCTAAAAAATCTTTCTGATTTTTCCGTTTTTTCGCTGTTTTCCACTACACGTGCGCTACTATGTAATCAGTTAACAAACGTCCCGAACAGGGACGGGGAAGACATAAAAATGGAATTTCTCGAGAATCTTCCAAACCGCCTGATGACGGCTCGCGAGCTCTCGGACATCACAGGCATTGCGGCAGGAACCCTCGGTAATTGGCGCTCGACGGGGCGTGGCCCGGCTTTCCTGAAGATTGGCGGCGGCGTGTTCTATGACCCCTCGGACGTGCGCGAGTTCTTCATGAGCATTTCGAAGCTTCACGCTACTTGGGAAGGACGGTGATTGACTTGGAAAACATCGATTGGCTTACAGAGTTCGCCGACGAGATTGCCGCCGCGCGCAACGGCGATAACCGTGCTCTCGCGTCTCGCAAGAAAAGCTGGGAGCACCCAGCCGCCGCGAACCGTCGGTACTGCAAAGCCTACTACGAGCGAACGCACCCATCGCACTCCGGGATGGTTCCGCTCTTCAGATAACTAAATCAGCTCTACCGGTTCCAAGCCGGGGCTCGGGTGCAAACCCCGAGAGGGGCACAAGTCCACACAATATCATTCACGAGGAAACCAAGAGGGCATAGAAAGGAAAGGCAAATTGCTCTTGGTAGACGAGAAGCTGGACGACTTGGTTCAGTACTATGAAGACGAAGACTGTGGTATTCAGTCCGCTCAGGCATTAACACCTGAATACGCTACGCGCGTCGCCGCCGAGGTTATCGCTGAAGCAGCCTACGGCGTGAGCGCCGTCGAGTTGGCTGGCGACGTCCAATTGGCGGCGGCTGGGCTTGCGCTCGCCGTGGCGTCGGCTTGGTTTGGCGGCGGGTTCGCCGTGACGCTTGCGGCGGGTGACGCGCCGTCGCAGATTATGGTAGCGAGTGCGATGGCTATGATGCCACGCGCCACCGTCGGCGACGGCACGACAACCGTTATCAAGATGACAGGAGCCGCCACCGATTACTTCGGTGAAACCGATGCTTTGAGCGTTCGGAACCGTTTTAAAGAAGCTGCGGCAAGTCTTGCTGATGGCTTCGATTTCGATGAATTTGTTAACAGTCTCGGCGGCGTTTTTATTGTTGCCGCTGAGCGGTTTGCGGGGGTGGAGAAGTGAGCTACGATTACAATGTTAACCAAGTTAACCAGAACTATGGTGGTGACGGTTCGTGGCAAAACGCGATGCCCCCTACTCCCGAGAATAGGAGGATTGTCGTGCCTATGATTGCTCGCGGCGTACCACCTCAGCGTATCCAAGAGTTTTTGGACAACGCCGTAGTTTCAATGAATCCGTCCGCTGTAGATTTTGTTGATTCCGAATCTCGCGGCGTCCACATTCCGCTCATCGAGGGTACCAAGACACCGGTTCTCCCTGCCGAGTACGCCGAGATGTGGTGGGATGTGCGGAACGGTTGGCTGCGCGTCGGCGACGACGATAAAACCCTTTACCGCCGAAACTTCGACGAAAACGAAGGCGTGCTCAAGAACACATACAAGAAGGTCACGAGCGTCGAAGCCGAGTATGAAGTCCCGGCGAAGAAATTCATCAAGGGCATGAAGCGTGAAGCCGCCGCCGTCCTGAAAACCCTCTCGTTCCCTCGCGTTCACGCTGGGATTCAGTTCGGTTCCACAGCGTTTATCCGTGAGTATACGAGTGACACTGAGAGCTGCGTAACCCAGCTTCCAGCGGAAGACCGGCGGAACATGGAACCGTTCGAAGTACACTTCGATTGCGAGTTCGACGCGAAGCTCGCCGCCGAAGCACGCAAGTGGGTTGAGTGGATGACTGTTGACGAAAAGTCCGCAGATAACCTCGCTCGCATGTTCGCCACACCCGTTCTCGAACGCCATAAGGCGCTCACGTTCATCGGCTATGGCCGTGGAAGGAACGGTAAAGGTACCATCGTGAGCAATATGATGGACGACCCCACCACCGCAGCGTTCACCACCACGTTCAATAGTAGAATCATGTTTCCGACGGGCTCGCCGAGTACGATTCAGGAGCAAGCGCCGTTGAATCTCGTCGGAAAACTGTGGGCCTTCGAGCCCGAGTGCGCACCCATCGGCTCCGCGCAAATGACCGCTCTCAAGGCGCTCTCGACGGGCGATAGCATCACCGCCCGACGGCTTCAGCAGCAGTCCGTTAACGTGAATAACACAGCCACGTTGGTCATCTTTACGAACGAATCCGTATGTCTCCCAGATACGGAAGCTGGCGACCGCCGGTTCGTTAATATCAGGTTCAAGGACGGTCATACCGACGCCGAGTTCGCCCCGCTTTGGGCATTTTTCAACAAGTACGGTGTAGCACCTTTCATGATGGCTTCGTGCTTGCTTTGGCTCGAATCGTAAGACCCGCCCGTGGGGAATATCAATGACGGCGACGCTATGAGCGAGTACGAAATGGCGCTCGCCAACGCTATCGTTACCAAGGGTTACGCCACTCGTGACGACCTTCCAACGTGGAATGTGAAGGCTGCGGAAGACTCTCGTACACGGCTTGGCGTGGGCATGGGACGCGAACGAATCGTGAACCCCGACGGTTCGACAAGTAGCGTGAGATGCTTCAAAGTGAAGAACGAATCTCGCTTCGCACCGTTCCGAGCTCGCGTTCTCGGCGATATCGCCAAGGCGAACGAGGTAGCCGACGCCGCCGATTCCGCAATAGCTGAAGTCGTGCGGAAAACGTTCAAGAACCTTCAAGATATGAAGCTCGGAGACTCCGCGGACTTCGCGAATCTCGCCTACTGGTTAACGGCGAACGGTACCGTCGCCGACGTGGAAGAAGCGAAGGTTGAGATTGATAAGCTCGTTGCGGCGAACGTTCTCGCGTTCGACGGTAAGGCGTACACGCTGGTAGGCTGAAGCTTACGCTGGAGACCCCCGGGGGACGGTTTGAGCCGTTCTCTGAGGGGTCTTTTTTATGCGTGGAGAACGGTTGTTGCGGCGGCTGGTCACGGCGGGATACGGCGGGTACGGTGGGGGTTTGACCAGCACGTTTTATATATGTATATAGAGAACTGAGTGTAGGTGGGGGTGCGTGTCTCTCGTCTAACAACCGTCGGCGGGGAGAGCATTGAGAGTATCCGAGTGGTACATTACTGGTACCTAGTGGTACATGTACCGGTTGTGTACCACCCATGTACCACCCGCTCAGCCCTACTCCCGCTTGGGTTTCCGGGCTTTTGTACCAGAATTACCAAGATTTTCTCCCTATTGTTAGTGGTACATGAGTAAAAAAATAGGCTCAAAAAGGTGGTACAAGTGGTACATAGTCCTCTAAGCCCTACTCCCATAAGGGTTTTCAGGTGGTTAAAAAGTGGTACATAGGTGGTACATAGGTGGTACATGTACCACTTTAGACGGTTTATGTACCGTTTTTATGGCTTCATGTAACGTTTTCGGCGGTACAAAGTGGTACAAGAGTGGTACATGAGCGGTACATGTACCGGTACATGTACCGGTGGTCCGGTTCTCGAATAACCGTTAATGGTCGTCGCGTTTTGTATAGTAGGGGGTACTTGTGAAAAGGGGAGAGTCATGGAAAATATTAAGAATACCGAAGCTGCACAGGATGAAGTTAAGGAAGCGACACCTAGCGAGAAGCACTTCAAGAAAAGTGTGAAAATCACTGCGTCCATCATCGCCGCGATTATCGTTCTTGGCGCAGGCGGCGGCTATATCTACGCTACGAACAAGGCGTATGAGTCTTATGAGTCTCAGGTCGAGTCTGCGAAGACCATCGATACGAAACTCGTCAAGAAAATCGAAGACGCTCAGAATCTTGCCAAGGGCACGAAGGATACGGACGTATTGGACAAGACCGTGCTGGACTCGTTGAACGCAAGTGTCAAGTCCGGCGAGGCTCAGAAGGGTAGTCCGAAGGCTGAGGATGTGAACAAGTGGATGCTGTGGGACGTGTCCAAGGCGAAGACCACGGTTGCCGATGACATCACCGCCGCGACCAAGGCCATCAGCTCCATCGACGCCGCCATGGGCAAGGTTGAATCCTCCAAGACGGCCAAGCAGGTCAAGGATG
>OGEU01003265.1_pt1 | contig 10515 bp, 10 predicted proteins | sample 1570651 | NCBI WGS metagenome assembly OGEU01 (sample SAMEA2582129, study PRJEB24529) | metagenome | biome: Human gut stool | place: China | collected 2011
AGCAGCTGCCGTCGGACAGCGAGATAAAGCCGATATTTTTAGAATCGCGCACAGTTTTGGCCCAGCCGCAGACAGTGACCTTGGTACCATCGGCAGGGGTAGCGGTGTACAGCGATGCAAGTTCCGTTCTCTGCATGGAAATTCCTCTCCTCTATAACAATAATTATATTTATTATAACTAGTGTTGCAGGAAAAGTAAAGAACTGATTTTTACGGCTGCTGTCCGCCCAGCAGCTCCGCCAACGCCAGCGCAGCGAATTCCCCGGCCCGGAGGGCCTCCTCCAGCGTATTTCCGTGGCCGCCGATCTCGATCAGCAAACTGCCGGTGGTTAAATCCTGGTTGTAAAACCGGTAGCCGCACAGCACCGGCCGCGTCAGGCCGGGAAAGCGGCTCTCCATGGCTTCCTCCCAGGCGGCGGCAAAGCGCAGGTTCAGCCGCCAGTTGGGCAGCTGGACGGTGCCGCCGTTATTGCACCCGGCAATGATCATGACCTGTGCAGTCGGCTGGCCGTCCAGCGTTGTCAGGGGGCGCACACGGGCATCGCCGCTTTCCATCGCGTCGCGGTGTACATCCAGCACCACTTTGATGCTGGGGTATTCTTCCAGGTAGCGCCGCGCTGTCTGGGCGCTGCGGGCGTAACTTTCGGTGTAGCTGGGGGAATCATGCAGGGTGGTATCGTGCAGGGTGGTGATCCCGGCATCGTTTAGCACTTTGGTCATTGCCTCCCCCACCGCGCACATGTTCAGGGTGGTATCTTTGGTGCGGGCGGTAAAGTCGGGGTCATACACCGGGGTGTCCCAGGTCTGGTAGGTTTCCGTTGCGTGGGGGTGCAGGAGCAGGAACTGCGGGGCCGGGCTGCCGGGGGTAACGGTAAAGGACAGCGCTCCCTGCGCCGCGGAGGCAATGGTTGAATCTGGTTCATCCGTTGCATTTTTGATACTGCCCGCCGCAAGGGCAATATATCCCTGCCCGCTGCCCTGGCCGAAAGTCCGGTCAAGGATGGGCGCTGTCGTCTGCACCCCCGGCGGTATGGTAATGGTTGGGGCCGGGGTGGCTTCCGGTTCCGCCGTGGGCTGCGGTGTGGGGCTGGGGGTTGGCTGGACGGATGGTTCCGGGGTGGGCTGCGGCGGTGATTCCGATGATTCTGCCAGGGCGGCAGCTGGCTGGGCCTGCGGAGGTTCCACCCCTGCCTGCTGCCAGAGCGTGAACGCCGCGCCGGGCGAACAAAACAGCAGGGCCAGAACCCTGCCGCCGGGCACCACACGCAACGCCAGGGCGCTGCCCGCTAACGCCGCGGTGCACAGCAGCGCACCCAGCACACGTACCGCATTGCGCATGGCAAACACCCCCTTGCGGAATAGATATGCCCCCACCGCCGGACAATATGCCCCCAGCCATGCCTGCCCGCCCCGCAAACATTGCAATATTAGCGCCAAACACGAAAAAAATTTATAAAAACACTTGCAACCGGCCAAAATATATGCTAGTATAATTTGTACTGTTATGGGTAAACCAAGGAGGTGGAACGAATGCCTAATATTAAATCTCAGAAAGACCGCGTTGCTCAGTCCAAGAAAGAGGCTGCACACAACAAGGCCATCAAGTCCAACCTGAAAACAGTTGTCAAGAAGGCAGACGCTGCCATCGACAGCAATGCCGAGAACAAGGACGCCGCCATCAAGGTCGCTGTTTCTGCTCTGGACGCTGCCAAGAACAAGGGTGTCATTCACAAGAACACTGCCGCCCGCAAGATCAGCCGCATGGCTAAGCGCAACAACAAGGCCGCTGCTGCAGAATAAGATTGCATGAACAATGCCCGCCGGTTTTTATCGGCGGGCATTTTCATTTGTATATTGGTTCTTGGCACATATTCGCCGGTTTAATTCTGGTCCTTGCTTTTGCCCACCAGCGCGGCCAGCAGGGCAAACACCAAACTGGCGGTAATTCCACCCGCCGCTGCGCCAATGCCGCCGGTGAACACACCGGGCAGCCCAATTTCATCCACGGCCTTCACCACACCCTGGGCCAACAGATGCCCGAACCCCAGCAGCGGCACACTGGCCCCGGCCCCGGCCAGCTTTGCCAGCGGGTCATACAGGCCAACGGCGCTCAGGATAACACCGGCCACCACATAACCGGTCAGGATGCGGGCGGGGCTCAGCTTGGTGTAATCAATCAGCAGCTGCCCCACCACGCAGATGGTGCCGCCCACCACAAATGCCCACAGATAATTCATGTGTTCCCCTCCTCTTCCGGGCAGCCAAGCTCCACGCAATGCGCAATGCCGGGGATGCTTTCCCCCTGCAAAAAGGTTGTCTGGCTCATCAGCGCCCCGGTGGAAAGAAAGAGCACCCGCCGCCAGCGCCGTTCCACCAGCCCCGGCAGAACATGCGCTGCCAGCACTGCAGCACTACACCCGGCCCCGCTGCCGCCCGCCTGCACGTTTTGGGCGGCAACATCATACAGCAGGCATCCGCAGTCCTGGTGGTTCTCCACCGGACAATCAGCTTTGTGCATCAGCTCATGCAGCAGGGTGCTGCCAACTTCACCCAGATCACCGGTAAAAATGGCGTCAAAGTCCTGCTGGGTGGTGCCGGTGTCCGCAAAGTAGTGCAGCAGCGTTTGGGCCGCCGCGGGGGCCATCGCGGCCCCCATGTTGTTGATATCCTTGACCCCTGCATCACACACCCGCCCAATGGTAGCTGAAAGTACCGGCACGCCCGCGGCCCCACTGCCCCGCACCAGGCAGGCCCCGGCAGCGGTAGCAGTCCACTGGGCGGTCGGGGTGCGTTTGCCGCCATATTCCAGCGGGGTGCGGAACTGCCGCTCCGCCGCGCAAAAGTGGCTGCTGCTCATGGCGAGTATTTCATGCGCATAGCCAGCTGCCGCGCAGAAGGCCGCCAGGCACAGCGCTTCCGCCATGGTGGAGCAGGCACCATACAGCCCGGCAAAGGGCACCCCCAGCTGGCGCATGGTGTAATTACTGGCGGTGCACTGGGCCTGCAGGTCCCCCGCGAAGGCAAGCTCCACCTGCTGTTTGGCAATGCCCGCTTTGCGCAGGCAATGGCGGGCGCAACGCTGCTGCAGCATGCTTTCGGCCTGCTCCCAGCCGGTGCAGCCCTCGGCATCAAAGCCCGCATCCTGCACCAGCTCATCAAAGCCCTGTGCCAGCGGGCCTTCGCTCTCTTTTTTGCCGCCCACGGCGGCCCAGGCCGCCAGCACCGGCGGGTGCGGGAATATTACGGTATCGCCCCTTCGTATCGGCATAACAGGCAATCCCCTTTCCGGTTTGTTTGGGCTTAGTGTGCCGCAGCGGGGCAAAAAATATGCGCAGGGCAGCCAAAGCAGCGCCCTGCGCGATGATTTTGGGGTCAAAACTTATTCATCGCCCAATACACCAGCCCCCACACCCAGGAAGCCAGTGTGCCGAACGCCAGCACCGGGCCCGCGATGGTAAAAATTTTAGCGCCAACGCCCATTATCCAGCCTTCGGCCTTGAACTCCACCGCCGGGCTGACCACTGAGTTGGCAAACCCGGTAATAGGTACCAGCGTCCCGGCCCCGGCCTTGGCGGCCAGCTTTTGGTACCAGCCCGGCACCGTAGTGATGGCGGAAAGCATCACCAGTGTGATGCTGGTCAATGTTCCGGCAAGGTCTTTATCGTACCAGCTCAGGTAGAACTGGCGCAGGGCTTCGCCCAACAGGCAGATGGCCCCGCCCACGAGAAAGGCCCACAGGCAGTCCTTGACGACCGGGCTGGGCGGGTTGGCCCGCTTGACCATGGCGTCATAATTTTTTGGGGGCAGCTGCATACGGCACACTTCCTTTTATTTCAGTCTGCCGTTAGCTTTCCCGCCTGCCGTGCCGGTTATGCGCCAAAAAAGTTCACGTTGCCGCGGTAATAGGGTTCCGGCACCATGGTGCGGTACAATTCCTGCAAATCGCGGTGGATTTCTTCATCTTTGGCAAGCCCGCCCGCGGGCAGGCTGTAGATCTGGTACCGCACGCCAAACAGGCGGCTTTCCATAGCAGCGGCGTGGGCACCGGCCCGCAGGTAGAAGCCAATGCGCCGCCTTGCCACTGTCGGTTCTGGCGCTTCGGCGGGGTGTTCGCATTCAATGATCAGGCTCTGCTTGCGCGGGGCGTAATAGGCGGCAAGCTCTTTCAGCACCGCCGTGCCCACACCGCTGCCGCGGTACTGCGGTAAAACAGCAAAATAATCCAGCAGCACATTGCGGCACTGGGGCAGAACCGCCTGCCAGGCATATGCCATCAGGGCACCGGCCTCGTCATAAAACGCCAGCGGCTCATACAGGCCGCGCGTCATCATGCCCTGCACCGAAGCAAAGGGTTTCAGCTCCGATTCCGGGAAATCCCGCACCATCTGGCTGCGGTAAATGCTTTGTGCCTGCTCCACGTTCAGCAGCACGATCTTCATGGCAAACGCCCCTTTCCATTTGTGACAAAATTTAGTATAATAGAAAAAGACCCAACAACGCAAGCAGGAGGATTTTTCCTATGGAATGGACCGATATCCAAATTACCGTACCGCAGCAGTATGCCGAAACCGCCGAAGCGATTGCTACCATGGTATCCAACGGCGGCATTTATATTGAGGACTACCGCGACCTGGAACAGCAGGCATGGGAGATCGCCCATGTGGACCTGATCGAGCAGGACCTGCTGGATCAACCGCGCGATATTGTAAAGGTGCACATGTACCTGGCCCCGGACGAAAACCCGGCCGAGATCCTGCCCCTGTTCAAAGAGCGGCTGGAAGCCAGCGGCGTGGAGTACAAGCTGGAAACCAGCGGCATTGAACAGGAAGACTGGCAGAACGCCTGGAAGAAATATTACCACGCCATGGACATTGGCCAGCGCCTAGCCATTGTACCCGGCTGGGAAACCTATGATACTGACCGAATTGTGATCACGATGGACCCCGGCATGGCCTTTGGCACCGGCACCCACGAAACCACCAGCCTGTGCCTGGAAACGCTGGACAGCATGGTAAAGGGCGGCGAGCGTGTGCTGGATATCGGCACCGGCTCCGGCATTCTGGCCATTGCTGCGTTGAAGCTGGGCGCTGCCGAAGCCGAGGGCGTGGATATTGACCCCATGTGCGTGCGTACCGCCGGCGAGAATGCCGAGCGAAACGGCGTGGCCGAGCACTTTACCGTGCTGGTGGGCGATCTTTCTGACAAAGCCAGCGGCAAATACAACATCATCACCGCAAACATTGTGGCGGCGGCTATCTTGTCCCTTGCGCCGCATGTGCCGGTATTGATGGCGCCGGGTGCACGGTTCATTGCTTCCGGCATTATCGATACCCGCAAGGACGAAGTGCTGGCCGGGCTGCGTGCCGCCGGGCTGGAGCCGGTTGAGATCAAAGAAAAGCGCGGCTGGGTTTGCGTGATCTGCAAAAACGCCGCGGAGGTATAAACGCTATGCCGCACCGCTATTTTACCGCCGAAGTTGGCAATGGCCGCGCCGCCCTGAACGGCACCGACGCCCACCACCTGGCTGACGTTATGCGCGCCAAAATTGGTGAGAACGTGATTTTATGTGACGCCCACGCTGTGGAGTATGTGGGCACCATTACCTCCATCCAGCCAGGCCGGGTGGAGTTTACCGTGACCGAGGGCTACCCCAGCGCCGCAGAGCCCAGTGTTGAAGTAACACTGTTTGCCGGGTACCCCAAGCTGGGCAAGCTGGAAGATACCATCCGCCACAGCGTGGAGCTGGGCGTGACCAATGTTGTGCCTTTTTTCAGCCGCTACTGTGTAGCTGCCCCCAAAAAAGAGGAAGCAAAAAACGAGCGCTACTGCCGCGTGGCTGTGGAAGCCGCCAAGCAGTGCGGCCGCGGCATTCTGCCCACGGTGGAGCTTCCCCTACCGGATTTTAATGCCGTGTGCGACCGCTTCAAGGACTATGACCTCGTGCTCTTCTTTTACGAGTGCGGCGGTGTTTCGCTGCGGGAAGTTTTCAACAAAGAACCGGGAAACCGTGCAAAACGGATCGCCGTGGTGACCGGCAGTGAGGGCGGTTTTGCCGCCGAGGAAGCTGCCCGCGCTGCCGAATGTGGTGCCGTTACCGTTGGCCTCGGCCCCCGCATCCTCCGCTGTGAAACCGCTCCCCTCGCCGTCCTCTCCGCCGTCATGACATTGACGGGGAACCTGGAATAATAGTTAGAAGTTAGGAATTAGGAGTTAGGAGTTTTTGGGTACCATACGCCGCGAAGTGATTTCCCTATTTTATACTTTCGTTCGCTTAATTTCTAATTACTAATTTCTCATTGCTAATTCAAAAACTTCTCCCCGCACCCTTATCATATGCCGTAGGCGGCAAAGGGTGCGGGGAGACTTTTATAGTTCGGTTTGCATCAGAATGCTTTTGAGGGTGTTGATGTGAACGGATTCCACGCAGAAATTGTGCACACCAATGCGCATGAAAGCGGGCATGGTTTCCAGGTCTTTCTGCATAATGCCGCACAGGTACAGCGGCACGCCGCGCGTCTGGGCTGCTTGCATCACATCCTGCACCAAACGCAGCACGGCAGGGTTATCGGCGGGGGTGGGCTTTTCCCGCCGGGAAACACCACAGGTATACTGCACCAAATCGTCCAGGTCCACGGCCAAAAAGTTAGCCCCGGCGTCAATGATCTCCCCTGCCATCAACGCAGCGGCGGGGATTTCGATCAAGCAGCCAACGGGCAGATTCCCGCAGAACGGCAAACCTTTTTCTTTCAGGCTCTCGTTGCAGCGCTTCATCTGGTCCATGCGGGTGCGCCAGGCATCCACATCGGGGATCATGGGGAACAGCACCTGCACGGCACCTTCCGGTGCCTCCACTGCAGCCTGCATCAGGGCGGAAAGCTGGGTAAGAGCCGTGGTCTCTTCCTCCATCCGTGTCTGCACGCCATCCATCCATTGGCCACAGTCGTCCGCAGCCCAATCGCAGGTGCGCACGGTAATGGGTTTGCCGCCGCTGTTCTTGATGCATGTTTTATAGGCTTCCACCTGCTGGGCTTCCGTCAGCTCCTTGATTACAACGGATTCCGTGCGCAGCAGTCCAATGCCGGAAGCCCCCGCCTGAATGGTTTTCTGGATGGCCTCCGGTGCGGCGCAGGCTGCGCTGGCCAGCAGAACAAACGGCGTGCCGTCCCGCGTGCGGCAGGGGGCCGCAGCCAACGGGTCGGGCAGGGCGTTGCTGTTTTGCAGCTCCTGCCGCCGTGCTTTCACCTGCCGCAGCTGGGCGGCGGTGGGGTCAATGATCAGCTGGGCGTGTTCAGCATCCACCACTGCGCGGCAGCCCGCAGCAGCAGCGGCTACCCCCTTCCCCAGCTGGAATACCGCCGGGATGCCCATGCTGCGCGCCATAATGGCGGCGTGGCTGGTTTCACTGTCCGTTTCCGAGGCAAGCCCCAGGATCATGCCCGGTGCCTGACCAAACAGATCGCTGGGGTAAAACAGCTCTGCCGCCAGGATGCTGGGCTCCGTCAGGTGCAGACGGCGGCTGGGGCGGCCATCCAAAATATCCACCACGCGGCGGCAGGCATCGCACACATCCACGCTGCGCTCCCGGATGTAATCATCATCCACGTTTTTTAAGCGGCCTGCAAAAATCTGCTCCGCACGCTCCACGGCGGCAGCGCTGCCGGCACCGGCGGCTATGTAATCGCCAATTTCGTTGGTGAAGGATTCATCCTCCAACAGGGCAATCTGGAACATTAAAATATCGGCATCCTGCCCGCAGGCGTGCTGCTGCAGGCGGTTCAGTTCATCTTTTGCCAGCACAATGGCAGCTTCGTACAGGGCACGCTCCCGGAACGGGTCGCACACAATGCGGTGCAGGCCCGCCGCACCGCGGTCAATGCGAACAACAGGGCCGACTGTTAAGCCATCGGACACTGCCAATCCCTGAAAAGTTTGCATGTTGTCCTCCTTGTTGAACCTTCTTGTCTGTGCAGTCTTACAGGAATTTTGCCGACGGCATTTTGCTTAAAGTATGGCTGACCAGCGCGGTAACAAAGTCTTCCGGCACGGCTGTTGCCATGGCGGCTTCGCCAAGGATATTGCCCTCTTCCCGGCCAAGCAGGGTCTTATAGCGGTCCGCGGGGTCTTTATCGCACTGACCCATAAAAGTCAGGGCCAGCAGTTTGGGGGTATAGGGTACTTCACTCGGCACATCCACCATCTCCGCCGCTAGTTCCAGCGGGGCAATCGCGCCGCGGGTGGGGGCGGTCAAATTTTCGGAGAACGCCGCCGGGTAATGCTTATGCTGGCGGGCCAGTGCTTCGGTCAGCGCCAGGGTCGGCGCGCGGGAGATTGCCGCGCTCAGCTGGGCCTGGTATTCAGCGGCAAAATCCTGCATAAAGTTGTTTTCATCGGGCAGAATGCCATACGCCGTACCGCCCAGGCGGCCAAATTCCCGCATGGTATCCATATAGCCCAGGGCAATGTTTTTGGCGGCACGCGCACCGTCAAAATCAAACAGCGGCCCCAAGTCCCAATGGCTGCGGATGATGCGGGTAGGCAGACCGGTCAGGTTGGGGCGGGTCAGCCCAACGCCATCCACATCCACGCCGATCAGCTCGGTTGCCCCCATTTTGGCGGCCAGCTCCAGCGGCATATTGTCCCGCCAGCCGCCGTCAATGTACTTTACCCCGTCAATCTCATAGGGACGCAGCGCCGGGAAGCAGGCGGAAGAGGCCAGCATATAATCTTTCAGCTGCCCCTGCGGGATATCATCCAGCGTACACTGCACGCTGCGCAGGGTGTTCATTTCGGTAATCACCAAACCGTACTTGATGTGGGATGCCCGGATGGCGTTCTCGTCCATGTACTGGTCAATGGTCTGACCCAGCGGTTCGGTGTTCAGCCCGCCGCCGCGCAGAGTTTCCAACAAGAAATCACGCAGTTCCTCCGGCGTTTTGCCCTCTGGCAGTTCCAGCACGCCGTGGTTATCCAGGCTGCGCCACAGGTCTGCCGCTTCGTTCACCTTGCCCATCACAAACAGTGCTGCGTTCAGGCTGCCCACACTGGCACCAGTGATCACATCCGGCAGCCAGCCAAGTTCCATCAGTGCCTGATACACACCAACCTGATAACTTCCCTTTGCGCCGCCGCCCGCAAGCACCAGCCCGCGCACGGTATCATGTTCTTCTGCCATATCCTGCACCTCCCGGTTGTATCCCTCTATCTCAAATTGGTATCACTTATATCAAATGGGTATTACTTTTATGAATCACGCTTATTATAGCATACCCAGCCTGTAAAAGCATATATTATTTTGCCGAATTTATTTACCTCCTTGCAACCAGATTCTTAAAAGTGTATCATAAAAACAGCAGAGTTTATTTTTTGATCCCCCTCATACTGGTTTACCTGCTAGATTGGGCAGCACAGTAATCCAATCATTTTTCATCATCTTGCACACTGTGTTCGCCCATTAGGAAAAGGAGTTTATATTTTCATGAAAGATACCGCAAAAAAGCCGATCCTTGTCATTATGGCAGCCGGCATGGGCAGCCGGTTCGGTGGCCTGAAGCAGATCGAGGCCGTTGGCCCCGCCGGGGAAGCGATTCTGGATTACAGCCTGTTCGATGCCCACCGCGCCGGGTTTGAAACGGTCGTGTTCATCATCAAGCACGCAATCGAAGACGCGTTCAAATCCACTGTGGGTGCCCGCGCCGAAAAGGCCGGGCTAAATGTGCGCTATGCGTATCAGGAGCTGGATATTCTGCCGGAAGGTTTTACCGTGCCGGAGGGCCGCATCAAGCCGTGGGGCACCGCCCATGCCATTTTGTCTGCTTCCGATGCGATTGATGCGCCGTTCGCTGTCATCAATGCCGATGATTATTACGGCCGCACCTGCTTTGAGCTGATCTACAATTACCTGAGCGCCGGGCACACCGGCCCGAAATATCCTTGGGTGATGGTGGGGTATCTTTTGGGCAACACGGTCAGCACCAACGGTTCCGTCAGCCGTGGTGTCTGCGTAACAGATGCTGACGGAAATCTTGACACGGTAACGGAGCGCACCCGCATTGAAACTTATGATAGCGGTATCCATTACACGGAAGATTGCGGCGAGACCTGGGTGGACCTGCCCGCGGATACGGTCGTTTCGATGAACATGTGGGGCTTTACCCCGGATTTCATCACCGAGGCCAAAGCCGGGTTTGTAGATTTTCTGCGCAGCAGCCTGCCGGGCAACCCGCTCAAGTGCGAGTATTACCTGCCCACCGTGGTAACGGAAGCGCTGGAAACCGGCAAAGCGGAAGTAAAGGTGCTGACCACCCCGGACAAGTGGCACGGCATTACCTACCGTGAGGACAAACCGGAGCTGGTTGCCGCCCTGGCCGCCATGCACGCCAGCGGTTTTTACCCGAAAGAGCGGCTGTTTTAATTACGGGGGATTTTTCAGCCTTTCTTGAACGAAAGGCTTCGGCGTAAGGGCTTTAAGGCAATACCGCATAATTCTAAGTGCCGATACGGCGAGCGAGGTGCGGC
>OGEU01003268.1_pt1 | contig 10510 bp, 10 predicted proteins | sample 1570651 | NCBI WGS metagenome assembly OGEU01 (sample SAMEA2582129, study PRJEB24529) | metagenome | biome: Human gut stool | place: China | collected 2011
GCAGCCAATGCATGATTTTCTTCAATCTCCATTGTTGCTGTCGTACCATTCATCGGATCTTGAAAAACACGTCCTAAGAAAGCTGCTCTTTTATGCTCCGGAAGACCTGTTACGTCCTGTCCGTCAATAATGATATTTCCGGTGTCGATCGGCCAGACACCTGCGATCGCATTCAGAACGGTTGATTTACCGGCACCATTGCCACCGATCACTGTTACGAAATCACCTTCATCTAATCGTAGATTTACACCATTCAGTGCTTTCTTTTCATTGATCGTTCCAAGATTAAAAGTTTTATGGATATTGACTAATTCTAACATGCCTTACTGCCTCCCTTCGCTGCTTTTCGATATGAGTTTTTCATCTTACCACGCATGTATGGCACAGCAAGGAAAACAGCTACTACGATCGCTGAGAACAGTTTCATATCGATCGATGGCAGACCAAGCCAGCATACAAAACTGATAACGATATAGTAAATAATACTTCCGATCGCTACAAAAAGAAGTCTTCCGCAGAAGTTTAACTTCTTTCCAAATAATGCCTCTCCAAGCACTTCACCAATGATAACAGATGCAAGACCGATAACGATCGAACCTCGTCCCATATTCACATCACAGTTACCCTGATACTGTGCTAAGATTCCGCCTGCAAATCCTACCAGACCATTTGAAAAGACAAGTGCGATAACTTTTGCGACAGAAGTATTGATACCCTGCGCTCTTGACATATTAGGATTGCATCCGGTTGCACGGATTGTAAATCCCATCTCTGTTCCAAAGAACCAATATAAAACAGCGATCACAGCAATCGTAATAATTGCCGTAACCAGAATCGTATGTGAAATCTCACGCAATGTTACGATCAACGGAAACTGGTCTACACTTATCGCCTGATTTGCTTTTCCCCCGGTGATATTCAGATTAACGGAATACAATGCGATCTGCGTCAGAATACCTGCTAATATATCAGGGATTCCAAATACAGTATGTAAAACACCGGTAATAAATCCTGCTGCCATGCCTGCTATAAATGCAACAACTAATGATACGACCGGTGAATATCCATTCAGGATCATCATAGCTGTTACCGCACCACCTGTTGCCAAGGTTCCATCCACGGTCAGATCGGCAAAATCCAGAATCTTAAAAGTAATATATACACCGATCGACATAATACCCCAGATCAATCCCTGTGAAACACTACCCGGCAATGCCCTGAGTAATGCTACAGGATCTAATGCTCCCAATACGGGAATTAAACTTAACATTTACTTGTTCCTCCATTCATTTTGATGTTTTTTTATCTTCTTAGTCTGCAAATGCTTCACGGATCTTTTTTGCAAGCTCTTCGGTATCCGTTCTCTGTGTCGGTTTCCATTGGATCTCTACGGTATCATCCTGATAACGCGGGATCAGATGAACATGCAGATGAAATACCGTCTGTCCTGCAAGTGCACCATTGTTTTGTAACACATTAACGCCTTCACAGTCAAGAACATCCTTTAACACCGCAGCACATTTTTTCGCAACCGGCATTACCTCTTTACACCAGTCATCCGGGAGTTCATACAGATTGGCTGCATGTGTCTTCGGCAAAATGATACAATGTCCTTTTGATGCCGGATTGATATCCATGATCACACGAAAATGTTCATCCTCATAAATCGTATTCGATGAAATCTCACCATTGGCTATTTTACAAAAAATACAATCGTCCTTTACTGTTTTTTCCATACTTTCTTCTCTTCCTTTCTGCATCACAAACGGATGTCTCTTTATTTTTATCTCAGATGAAAACGAATGTTTTCAGACTGCCAAACCTTACAGCTTACCAACAACTTTATCGAAAACGAAACAGTGAGTCAAATGTATGAAGTACACGAAAGTTTCCTTTTGCTGTCAGTTCTCCACCCATAAATGCTGTCTGAAGCGGTGCTTCACCATGGATTACTTTTTCAAGGATCTGCTTTGTAGAACGGATCTCTACATCTGCATCCTCTTTCTCTCCATAATAGCAGTTTAACGCACCATTATCAATTTCAAATACAAGCTTCTTTTGAATATCGGTCAGTTCCCATTGGAAAGACAGGGCAACATTCGGGATTGGCTGAAATGCCTCTTTAAATTCCTGTATATAGGGTTCCTCCTCTTTTTGCCCGGCATCGTCACCAAGCATCGCTTTAAACATCTGTGAAAGTTCCTGGATATCTTCTTTTTGCTGGCGCACATACGATTCATCCGATACAAATTCAGATAGCTGCTCGCTTTCCTGTGGTGTCAGACGAATCGCTTTTGGCTGCATGACATTTTCCCTGACTGCCATACTGCTGGATGGTAAAGAGCTCATTTTCTTTGAAAAAACACGATAGAAGTTTTCAATACTTTTTTCGATCAGATACGAATATTCGGTACTTGTTTCAAAGGTTGCCGTGTCGTTGACATATGCACAAATGCCATTACAGGGAATACCACCAAGCATTTCCCATGCTTTTACCATTGTAAATTGTGCCTCTTTTTCTCCATATGTGGTGGAGAGAACAACCGGCATCATATAAAGTGATTTGATCTTTTCTTTGTCACCATATAACCAGCAGGCATCCAGAAACTGCCACAAAAGACCACCGATCCCCATCCATTCTACCGAGGCTGCCAGAACAATCGCATCGGCTTCTTTTAATGTTTTGGGAAGCATCGAAATTCCTCTTTTATCTTCATACAGATTATATCTTTGTACTTTCACATTTAATTCATCTAATACTTTGCTGACCTTATCCATAACATAGATTGCCGGATCGTCGATCAGACCTCGTCCACCATAATAGATATTTACTTTCATGACACACCTCGCCTTTTTTGTAGCATCGTAAGTATCCATGCCAAAATAAATCCGGCAATAAAGCCGCCAAAATGAGCTGCATTATCAACACCCTGGCTGGTCAGACCACCATATAAACTAAGTGCAGCCATAACAGCGATCTGTCTGACCGAATAGCGGACTTCCTCATTCCGTCTTGCCAGAACAACAAAAAGCATAGCCCCGATCACACCAAAGATCGCACCGGAAGCACCTATGGATACCACGTTATCATTCTGCAGCATATTATACCCCATCGACGCACAGCCTGCAAGGATTCCCGATGCCAGATACAGGATACCGTAACGAATGCTTCCTATCTTCTCTTCCAGACAGGAACCGACATAACCAAGGATCAGCATATTATTAAAAATATGTTCCAGATTGCTATGCAAAAACATACAAGTCAAAAGGCGGTACCATTGCCCCTGCTCTAACACGGCATACCAGCTTAAAGCAACGGCATTGACAATCGCATCATTTTGACTATACGCAAAAAGATCCGTATACAAAAAAACAAGAACGTTTAATACAATGATTATAATGTTGCACCATGGAAGTTTTTGCGTTTTCAATGCATTCCAATTAAAATTCGAGCGATATCTTTGTGTATTCTGCCAGCTTCCGTTATTTTGCTGTTGCCAATTTCCATTGTTCTGCCATTGTCGGTTTTCGTTCTGCCGGTTTTCATTTCCCTGCCATTGTCGGTTTCCATTCTGCCAATTTCCATTGTTCTGCCGATTTTCATTGCCTTGCTGCTGTCCATACCGATCATTCGAGTTAGAAATTCCCGGAAAAATCTGTTCTAATGGTTTGCGAAGTTCCAGAAAACTTTGGTCAGAGGTTTCAAAAACCATAAGACAACGCCTTGACGGAATGATCCTCCAAAAACAGTCCTGCCCCTGAAACAAACGCTGTACACTTTCTTCCTCTTCACTGACTAACAGATAGAGGAAACGGCTGTAAAAGCAGTCCTTCTTTCTTAAAAAAACCCGGATCTGCTCTGCAATATGCAAAAACTGTTCCCGGCTCAATGTATTTCCAACTGTTTCATCTACTGTCACAACGACATATCCGTTCTGTCCTTCCTGCCTTAAAGCCATATAAACGCCCGGTATATTTAACCGGATATCCCGATAGTCATATCGTTTTAACACCGAAACAATTTCCTGATAGATCATGTTTTCACCTTTCCCTTCCGTTATTGCTTCTTTTGTGTTTCTTTGTAACATTTTCTTTTTGTATCTATTACAAAATTTCTTCTACCATTCCTTTTGTGTATCATAACAAAACACTTCTTTTTATTCCAGTATATTTACCATAATAAAAGCTTAACATTCCCCTTTTATATCACTTCTACAATGTGAAAATCCCGCTCTGTTCCGGCACAATTGTCGAAGAAAGCGAAAATTTGACATACGAACACTCCTTTTGTCTGCTGCCAGACGAGGTATCATAGAAACAGCCACTGTAATAATGCATTCCCGGAATCTTCTGAGTAAAAATTTTCGAGAGTACATTAATAAATCAAAGGAGGTTATAACTATTTTGAAAGATTTATGCGAAGATCGACGTTTACTGCTGGGGATGGTAATATGCACTGCAGCTTCCATCCTGTTAAAATGCATTTGTGCAATAATATACCATAAGCTGTTACACGACTCACGACAGCTTCAGACAACGAAAAACAAATGGCTTCGTGCTATGCTTACAAAATACGAGGCAAGTTATAAGATCCGAATATCCATCAATGACCCGGATTGTTTTGTAAGCCGGCATTTAGAACGGTACCATGTATTTAAGCTGTCTCTTTATACATTAGAAAATACCGATCTTTTTGCCACAGCACTCCTGATCAGTACTTCCCTGCTGGCTCTGATCCAGGGAATAGCCGGCAGACAGCCGATGAGACAGCTTCTCTTACAGATTCTTATCCCACTCTTTTTACTGTCTTTGATCGGATTAAGTGAAATGCTTTTTAGGATCCGTCACAAAAAAAGATGTCTTAAACTGCAACTGTTAGATTATCTTGAAAATACAATCCAGTCCAAGCTTGAAAATCAATATCTTCACCCGGAATTACAAAAAGCGTACCAAAATGCATACTTTGATATTACATCAAGCTTAGAAGGACAGGATCGCCTGGATCATATGGTGCAATTAGAAAAAATGAATCAAAAAGAACGGGAAGAAAAGCCGAAAAGTACCTTTAGCAAAGAAATGCGGGAATTGATCGATTCTCTGGTGCAGGAAGAAAAACTCGCAAAAGATATTCAGCAGATCGAGCAGGAAAACACTGCTACTGCTGCAACAAAAGAAAAAATGCAACTGATCGAAGAAATTATCAAAGAATATCTCTAGGAGGACATTACCATCATGGAAAAATTTCATACTATTTCGGATACAGCCAGACAACTATCGGTTGAACCGCACGTTCTACGTTACTGGGAAGATGAATTGGATCTACAGATTCACCGCAATGCCAAAGGGTCAACTCTGACCTTGCTCTTTTACAAAATATCAAAGAATTAAAAGAAAAAGGCTTTCAACTTAAAGCGATCAAACTTCTTTTGCCGGACATTAAAACAGTATGTACTTATGATACGCAGAAATTATACCGGCTCCGCGAGGAGTTAAATAATCGTGTCTTAGAAGAAAGCATGTCGCATTCCATGGAACATAGCGCACGAGTGATGCCGCTTCATCCTCATGCCACCTCATTAGATGCTTCGTATTCCAATGATACGCCAAAAGCTGTGGATTCCTCTGATAAATTACAGCAATTTGAGAATATTTTGCATCAAATGATCTCTTCTGCATTGACAGACTGTATCGGTGATACAAAAGAAGAAATCTGTGAAGAAGTCAGTACACGACTGTTAAAAGAAATCCATTACCTTTCGCGACAGCGGCAGGATCTGCAGGAACAACAGATTACCCTGTTAAACAAAATCCTGTCAGAGGTACGGGAAGATCTTGCCGAAACCGCATCGAGTTGTGAAAATCCGATCCCCGCAGCAAAGTCACGAAAAGAAGCATCTGCCAAGTCCAAAAGGCACAAAAAATTATTTGCTAAGTCTCGCTAATAATGCTATAGTATAAATAGTATGTCTTCGCTCATACAATATAGAAAAAAGAGTCGTTTTAGAAATTATTTCTAAAAAAATGTTTGAACATTTCTTTTGGAAACGATTTCTCCGATTCTAAATTTGGAGGCAGGAAATGGGAAAATTTCAAATTGAACAATGTGGACAGATCGAGGGGTTATATTTGATCCAGCCAACAGTCTTTGGGGATAATCGTGGCTATTTTATGGAAACATATAACTATAATGAATTCAAAGAACTGGGACTGGATATGGTCTTTGTACAGGATAATCAGTCAAAATCAACAAAAGGCGTTCTGCGTGGTATGCACTACCAGAAAGAACATACACAGGGCAAGCTTGTCCGTGTGATCAGCGGTAAAGTCTATGATGTTGTTGTTGATATCCGCAAAGATTCACAAACATATGGTCAGTGGTATGGCGCTACTCTTTCTGCCGAGGAAAAAAATATGATGTATGTACCGGAAGGATTTGCACATGGTTTTTATGTTTTATCGGACACAGCAGAGTTTTTGTATAAATGTACAGACTTTTATGATCCGTCTTCCGAAGCCGGAATTATGTGGAACGATCCGACGATCCGGATTGACTGGCCAATACCGGAAGGAGAAACTCCGATCATTTCGGAAAAGGATACGAAACATCCAAATTTCTCATCCGCTATTTATTTATAAGATTTCTATTCTTAAAAGTATTAGTAATATCGCAACATAAGAAAAGAACATGATATAAAAACAAAATTTGTTCTTACGACTAAAAAATAATCACACCGTAAAATGCCATTCTACTCACACAGTAGCTTTGGCATTTTCTTATAACAAAAAGGAGGCCGCCTATGAAAAAGATTTTAGTAACCGGCAGTAACGGACAGCTCGGCCGTGCTTTGCACCAATTGTTGCAAAACAGCGATGCTGATGTCACATATACAACATCAAAAGACTTAGATATCCGTGATGAAAAAGCAGTTCATGCATTCGTACAAACGTGCAACCCTGACCTGATCATCAATGCAGCAGCACATACTGCGGTTGATCTTTGTGAATCAGACAAAGAAAATGCTTATGCGATCAATGCCAACGGTCCAAAATATCTGGCTATGGCAGCAAAAGAAATTGATGCGGAACTCGTTCATGTATCAACAGATTATGTCTTTGACGGCACATCTTCCAGACCATATCTCGAAACCGATACACCATGCCCGCAAAGCGTCTATGGAAGTTCCAAGCTTGCCGGTGAAAAGAACGTTATGGAAAGTATGGAGAAATATTACATCGTACGTACAGCATGGCTTTATGGCGATGGCAAAAACTTTGTCCGCACAATGCTTCGTCTGGCAAAAGATCATGACATGCTGACTGTTGTCAATGACCAGTTCGGATCACCGACTTCTGCGTTAGAGCTTGCCCGCATGATCTTATATATCATTGACAAAAAAGACTACGGCATTTACCATGCCACTTGTGAAGGAATTACAAGCTGGTATGATTTTGCAAAAGAGATCTTTAAGCAGGCTTCTGTTTCCATTCAGGTCAAACCGGTTTCAACCGAAGAGTATCCGGCAGCGATTGCCAAAAGACCTGCCTATTCGGTATTGGAAAATGCACATCTTCATGCACTTGGTGATTACCGGATGAAAGACTGGAAAGATGCGTTAAAAGAATATATGTCAGACAATGAACCGATAAAGGCATCTGAATAAGACACAGGAGAAAATTGTGAGAATTTTATTTTATCAATGGAATGCATATAATTTATATGATATCAAAGAAACCTTATCTGCTTTGGGGCATGAAGTTGTCATGCTTGACAAACCGATACCGCATATCGAAAAAGATGATACCTATACAGACTGGCTTGCTGACGCTTTGAAAAAAGCTTCTTTTGACATTGTTTTCTCAATTAATTTTTTCCCGGTGCTGGCAACCGCCTGTCATGAAAGTGCAACGCCCTATGTCTGCTGGAATTGTGACAGTCCTTTGCTAGCGATGTATCATCAAGCTGTTTTTTATCCGACGAATTTCATTTTTACATTTGATCGTACCAATGTAGAAGAAATGCACGCTCTCGGCGTTAAAAATGTATTTCATCTTCCGCTTGCGGCAGCAGCAAAAAGGTTAAACACACAGATCGACAAAACAAAAGAAGTGCTGTATCCGGTCAGCTTCATTGGCAGATTGTATGAAAAGAACTCTTATGACCGTATTGCTGCAAAACTCCCGGATTATCTTGCAGGTTATCTGGAATGTGCAATGAATGCACAGCTTGCGGTATCGGATGGCAATCTTTTTGATCTGCTTTTAACCGATGAGATCTGTGACCGGTTAGAAGAAATTACAGATTACAGGCAAAGTGACGATTCTTTTGCCGATATCCGAATGCTCTTTGCAACAACCGTTCTCGGCTTTAAGACAGCATCCATGGAACGGATACGCAATCTGAATGCACTTTCGCTATCCGGCAGCAAAGTGCATCTTTTTACCGATAGTACAACCAATCCCTTAGTTGGTGTAACAATCCATCCGTCTGTAGATTACCTGTCGCAAATGCCTCAGATCTTTTACCAAAGCGGAATCAATCTGAATATGACGATTCCAAACATCAAAAGCGGTATTCCGCTTCGTGTCTGGGATATCTTAGGCAGTCAGTCTTTTCTTCTGACAAACTATCAGTCGGAATTGTATGAACACTTTACACCCGGAAAACATTTTGCTATCTTTGAAAGCAAAGAAGATCTGACCGCAAAAGTTGATTTTTATCTTCGTCACGATACATTACGCCAAAAGATTGCTCTTACCGGATGGGAGGCAATACAAAAAGACCATACTTATGAACAGCGAATACGACAGATCATGCAGATTATTCAGCAATAAAACAACTTTGCAATACTCCCATAAAAAGTATAAGCAATTCTTGCGATTCGTTTTGACATGAAATCGAAATCGCAAGAATCATACACACAATTTAGCGAAAATGCATGGCGGTCACAATGCTTCTTTCACAATGTTTGTGAAAATACCATTTTACATCCACAATTAGCAAATATTTTGTAATAGAAATGAGGATAACTTATGAATTTTTTAGAAGAAAAAGAACAATATCAGGAACGTTTTCAATTAGCAACAGACAGGATCAGACAGATTCGGGAAGAATGTAACAGCTCTTCTAAAGAGTCTTTTAACGATCCGGCTATAACCGAAAAAACAGCTCCGGCTATTGCAACACGCGGAGAAGCTTTTATGCAATACAGCTATTGTGTATCTTCTTTTCTTTTAAAGATCTGTTCTTTCTATCAAAAGAAAATGAATGGTGAGCTTTCCGACCTTTCTTTACAGGAATGGCAGAGTTTAAACCGTGATCTTTACGAGGATGTCCTGGATACCAATTACGGAAAGAGCTTTGCAAATCCTGCCTATGCCTGTAAAAGGTTAGGACAGGATTATGGGCAGGTGCTTAGTGCTGTTTATACAGAACTCCGCGGTAATATTGTATATGCTTTTGAAGACCGCCTTTTCTTTCTGACTACTTCCTTTGAATTATTTATAGAGATCTATAATCTGTTAGAACAGGAAGATACCGGTGCAAAAGAGATCCGTTCTGCATTATACTATTACTTCTTTGATTATGCGGATATCACCGTTGCCGACAGCTTACATGATTCCTTTGATCCGTCAAGAAATTTTGCAACCGATATCATTTGTCATTGTGATTTAGAAGATTTACGATACCTATATTATTTTGGCGAATATATTTCTGAAAACGAGCTGGAAACAGCAAAATATCTGAATACGCTGTCAGACAAACAGATCCATGATATGGCTTTTACATTCACCGACGGCTATCGCAGAGGCTTTGCACTATATGACATTGATCTTTCTGTCAAAAAGACAGTCAATATCCGTTACCATCTTGGCTTTGAACGTCTGATACGTGAAGTCATTGCACAATTTCAGGAATTGGGCTTACAGCCTTGTATTTATCGTGCCGCTGTCAGTATCAGCCGCAGAAACCTGCGTGGCAAAGTCGGTTATTATGGTGCTTCTCCAAACAAACAATATGAATATGACCATCGTATGGATGATGCACTTTTTTATGACAAAGCTTATGCAGACCGCAGATTACAGGAGCAGGAACTCGCATTAAAATCCATCGAAGATCTTTGTATGGACTTTGCCGGTCCTGCCCTGATCGAGACTTTCGGAGAGACACCGTTTAACCCGGTTGAGAAAAAAGAAGCTCTCCAATATAGTGCGAAACAGCAAAAACGAAAAGTCGAATACCAGGCAGCTAATGGGGCATTAGTCAACCGTTTTATCCCCGGAGACCAGACAAGCTTTTCTATCATTGCTTATCCTTTACCGGAGATCGGAAAACAGTATCAGGACATTTTTGCTGATACAATTTCGGTGAATACATTGGATCAGGAAAAATATCTCACTATCCAGAGTAAGATCATTGATGCTTTGGATCGTGCCGACTACGTTACGGTTACAGGACGCAAAAAGAATAAGACCGATCTGACCATTGCACTGACACCGCTTAGCGATCCTA
>OGEU01003271.1_pt1 | contig 10494 bp, 10 predicted proteins | sample 1570651 | NCBI WGS metagenome assembly OGEU01 (sample SAMEA2582129, study PRJEB24529) | metagenome | biome: Human gut stool | place: China | collected 2011
GCTGGCACTCGGTGTTGATGTTGATCTTGGAGACGCCCAGGCTGATGGCCTTTGCGATCATCTCATCGGGGATGCCGGTGCCGCCGTGCAGGACCAGAGGAATGTTATTGGTAGCCTTATGGATGCGGTCCAGAGCCTCGAAGTCCAGACCCTTCCAGTTGGCGGGGTAGACGCCGTGGATGTTGCCGATGCCGGCGGCCAGGAAGTCGATGCCCAGATCAGTGATCTTTGCGCACTCTGCGGGGTCAGCGATCTCGCCATTACCCACGACGCCGTCCTCGACGCCGCCGATGGAGCCGACCTCGGCCTCGATGCTCATGCCCTTGGAGTGTGCCAGAGCGACCAGCTCCTTGGTCTTCTCCACATTCTCCTCGATGGAGTAGTGGCTGCCGTCGAACATGATGGAGGAGAAACCGGCCTCAACGCAGGCCTTGCAGCCTTCGTAGGTGCCGTGGTCCAGATGCAGAGCGACCGGGACGGTGATGCCCATGGAATCGACCATTGCATCGACCATAGCAGCGACGGTCTTGAAGCCGGTCATGTACTTGCCGGCACCCTCGGAGACACCCAGGATGACGGGGCTCTTCATCTCCTCGCAGGCGGTCAGAACGGCCTTGGTCCACTCCAGGTTGTTGATGTTGAACTGAGGCACACCGTAGTGGCCGTCACGAGCTTTGATGAGCATTTCGGTTGCATTTACCAACATATTATTACCTCCAAAAATTATCGGGGTCTGTTCGTACCCACACACCGCTTTGTGTATGGTTTAACGAAGTTGCACCCTAAGTATACCCCAAACAGCGGGTAAAATCAATCCACCGGAGAGTTTTTGTAACCAAACCGAAGCTTTCTCGGCCAGCAGTGTGCTCGAAAGACCGAGAAATAAGTGGGATGCAACATTTTATACAGGCTTCGACAACATCCGGCCAGACCGGCGGCGGAGGCACCAAAGCAGACGATTTTCAACAGGGATCCACATTCGTCAAAATGATGTTGGATAAAAAGGCAAAACAAGTGCCGCTCTGCTTCAAAATTTTGTCATAATTCTGACTTGAAAATTACAAAATGTATGCAAGGTTCTGAGCCTGTCGAGATGAGATTGTGGAAAACCTTGTGGAAAGTGTGGAATTCCACCCGGAAAACAGGCTTGAATGCTTGAGTTTTGAACTTTCTCCACAGGGTTTTCAACTTGTGGAAAAAACAGGGCGGGTATACGGATGGTAAAGCGGTCTGAATGTGGAAAACTTTTACCACAGGCAAAAAGACGGATAACCGGCGCGCAAAAGGCAACACTTCTCCCATGAGGTGCTGCCCGGGCGGGCGGCACAGAAATTTCACGGGAAGAAAAAGCGCAATTCTATGGCAAACCCCTGCCGCTTATGTTATACTTCAAGATGAGTTATAAGCGCTGTACGTCTGAAATGCGTCAGTGCCTGCCGCAAAATGCAGCTTTACAGCGCTGCGGCCCTGAAAACTCGTTTGAAGCGATACGATGACGCCGGGCCGGAAGGGCTTTGGCGTCCTGCGATAGAAACGGAAGGAGAACTTCATGGAAGAACGCAATATGCCCCGCCGTCCCCGCCGCGAAAAGGCCGACGACCAGCCCCGGAACGAGAGCCTCGTCTACGGCAAGAACCCGGTCACAGAGCTGCTGAAGAGCGGCTCCGGCGTGGATACGGTGCTGCTGGCCGAGGGCATGGCCCCGGCTGTGGCCGCTTACTATACCGCAATGGCGAAGGAAGCCGGTGCCACCGTTAAGCGGGTACATCCCAACAAGCTGCGCCTCATGACCGGCACCGAGAGCCATCAGGGCGTGGCCGCCTTTGCCAGTGAGATCGAATACGCAACGGTGGAGGACCTGCTGGCTGCTGCCAAAGAGAAGGGCGAACCGCCCTTCCTCGTGCTGAGCGACGGCATCGAAGACCCCCACAATCTGGGCGCTGTCATGCGCTCGGCTCTGCTGTGCGGCGCTCACGGCATCGTCATCCCCAAGCGGGGCGGCGCATCCGTGACCCCCACCGTCATCAAGTCCAGCGCCGGTGCGGCTGAGCGCCTGCCCGTGGCCCGTGTGGCCAACATCGGCGAGACCATCCGCCGCCTCAAGGAGCAGGGTGTTTTCGTCTACTGCGCCGACATGGACGGCGTGTCCCTGCGCAAGAATAACCTCACCGGCCCCATTGCGCTGGTGCTGGGCAGCGAGGGCAGCGGTGTGTCGCAGCTGGTCAAAAAGCTCTGCGACGGCGTTGTGAGCCTCGATATGACCGCACAGGGTACCGGCGTGGACAGCTTCAATGTCTCGGTGGCCGCAGGCATCATCCTGTATGAGATCCAGAGCCAGCGCGCCGCACAGGGCTGAGCTGGCCCGTGCCGAACGAAACAAGGGAGGGAAGATCAGGATGCCAAAGGATGACGAGCGGAAGGAAATGACGCAGGAAGAGCTCGACGCCCGCGAAGAAAAATTCCGCACCTTTTTTACCACCAGTGTAGCCCAGGTCCCGGAGGAGATGACCCGGCGGGACGATGAAAATGAAGAAAAGCCCAAGAGCCTGCTGGGCCGGCTGTTCCGCCGTGAAAAGGGCGAACAGCCGGAAGGCGGCACACCCGAAGAGAGCCGTACCGGCGAGATACAGCTGGGCGGCGAGGAGCCGGAGGAACCCTCCGACCTGGAGCTGGTCCTGGCGCTGGAAGAGGAAGTCGCAGAGCCAAAGCCCGAGCAGCCGAAGCCAGCCGAGCCGGTCAGCGCCCCCCAGCCTGAGCCGGAAAAGCCCCAAAAGCCCGCAGAACCCATCAAAGCGCCGGAGCCGCCTGCTCCCAAGCCGGAGAAAAAGCCGGCAGAAAAGCAGGCCGCGCCCCGGAAAAAGGCGGTCCAGTACGAGCCGCGCACCCCGCAGGAGCAGTACGAGGACCGGGAGATGCAGGCACTCAAAGCTATGCTGTTTGGTGCAAAGCTTCCGCCGCAGGAGGAAGAGCCTCCCCAGCCGGTGAAGCCCGCAGAACCGGAAAAGAGCACCCCGGCGGTTCCGGTCATTGCAGCGAAACCGGACGCAGAAAAAGAGCCGGATGCAGCGCCGGAGAAGCCTGCCGTGCCGATGCCCGAGATGGTGTTTGCAGAAGATAAGGTGTCGAAGCCCCATGCGGCCCCGGCGATGCAGTTTTTCGGCAAGGGCGACGACGAGAAAGCGCCCGCAGCCCCGGCCCGCGCGACGCCGCCTGACAATGACGACAGCATGAGCCTGCCGCTCATGTTCCTGAACGACGGCGACGAGGCGGCTCCGGTGGAGCCGCCGAAGGAGGAAGCGCCTGTACAGCCGGCCGAAGAGGCCGGTACTGCACCGGCTGCTCCGGAGGCTGCACCCGTCGAGGAAGCGCCTGTCGAAGAGGAAAAAACGCCCGAGACGCCGGAACAGGTGGGGGAACGGCTGCACCAGATGGGCGCAGCCCTTACATTGCGCTGTGCGCTGGGCGGCATCCTTGCACTGGTGCTGCTCCACTTCGGCCTCGCCGCAGAGGGCCTTGTCGGCCCGCTGGGCGGCCTTGACCCCGTAACTGCCCCGGCGGCCTTCTATGCCGCGGATCTGCTCTTCCTGGCGCTGGCGCTGGCTGTGGGCTGGCCCGTCGTGAGGGACGGCCTGAAGGGTCTGCGGGGCGAACGCCCCAGCATGGAGACCATGCCCGCGATGGCAGCCTGCGCTGCGCTTTTGCAGGCCGCTGTGGCCCTGCTGAACGCGCAGCGCTATCAGGCGTCCAGCTTCACCCTTCTGTCCGGCATTGCGGCGCTGGGGCTGTTCCTTGCACTGCTGGGCGATCGTGTCCTTCTGGCCTCGGTCCAGGGCGGCTTCAAACTGGCGCAGGCCGGTCCGGAGCATCGCGGTGCGTTCCGCGCCAAGGACAAAGACCTTATCCGCATCCTCTCCAAGGACATGGACGAAAAAGACCCCTGGGTGCTGCTCAGCCGACCCGCTGAGTGGGACGACGCGATGGTGGAGCAGGGCTTCGGCCCCCGCGCCTGTGAGCGCCGCGCCCGTAAGACGAATTACATCCTGCTGGGTGCGGCTGTGTTGGCCGGTCTGGTCTTCTGCGTCTTTGGCGGCGGCCTCAACGGCGGCGCTGCGGCGCTGACCGCTGTGCTCTGCATGGGTTCGCCTCTGTCCTCCACCCTTATCGCAGGCTTTGCATCCCTGCGGCTGCAGCAGACTGCCGCTGCCTCAGGTGCGGTGATCCCCGGCTGGACGGCGATCGAGGAACTGGGCGGTGTGGATACCGTTCAGGCTGACGCCGATGAGCTGTTCACCCCGGACAGTGCCATGCTCGAGGACATCCGCATCTTCAAGGGCGGACGCATCGACCGGGCCATCCTCTATTCGGCCAGCGTCCTGAGCAAGTGCTGCAATACCCTGAGCGGCCTGTTCCGCCAGATCATCGAGGACCGCACCGACATCCTCTACCCGGTCAAGGACCTGGAAGTCCATCGCGGCCTCGGTTTCTCTGCATGGTGCGACAACAACCGCATCCTCATCGGCACCCGTGCGTACATGGAAAAAGAAGAAGTTCCCCTGCCCGACGAGGAATATGAGGCCAAGCACTCCAAGAACGGCGAGCTGCAGATCCTCTATCTGGCTGTGTCCGGCAGTCTGCACGCCATGTTCGTGCTCCGCTATGTGGGCGGGCGGAACGCTGCCCGCTGTCTGGAACAGCTGCAAAAAGAGAATATCCAGCTGCTGGTGTCCTGCCAGGACCCCACCCTGACCGCACGGCACATCACCGACGCCTACCATCTGCCCGAGGGCATGGTCGTCCTGCTGGACCAGGAGCAGTGTGCCGCACTGAGCGCTGCCACCGCCAAAGACACCGGCTCCGAAGGCTGCTGCATCCTTTGCACCAACGGCTTCGCCAGCCTGACCGGCGGTCTGCGGGCCGCAGAGCAGGCCCAGAACGCCGAGACGACTGCTACCACGGTGCAGCTGGTGTCGGTGTGGTTCTCGGTGGCCATCGCCGTCCTGCTGACCTATGCAGGCAGCGTGGGGATGCTGAGCGTGGCTGCGGTGCTGATGTATCAGGCGGCATGGAGCGCTCTCAGCATTGCCGTGTGCGCACTCAAGCAGCATAGTTGAAAAAATAAATAGGAAATATTCTCAAAATAAATAGGAATTATTCTTGATTTTTGCCCGAAATTCTGGTATAATGCTCTCAGAGACAAGGAAGACCTATCGCACACCCGGTACCGAACAAAGCGGGCTGCGCGTAGAATAAATCAAACCGGACACAGCCCATACTGGCAGTGTCAGACTATCTGAGAGGAGAACAGAATATGGAACTCAAGGGAACCAAGACCGAGAAAAACCTGATGGAAGCTTTTGCAGGCGAGAGCATGGCCCGCAACAAGTATACCTACTTTGCAAGCGTCGCAAAGAAGGAAGGCTACGAGCAGCTGGCCGCTATCTTCGAAGAGACCGCCGGCAACGAGAAGGAACACGCCAAGCTGTGGTTCAAGGCCCTCTGCGGCGGCGCCATCCCCGACACCCTGACCTGCCTCGACATGGCAGCCAGCGGTGAGAACGACGAGTGGACCGAGATGTACCCCCGCATGGCAGCGGAGGCCAAGGAAGAGGGCTTCACCCAGCTGGCCGCTCTCTTCACGATGGTGGGCCAGATCGAAAAGGAGCATGAGGCACGTTACCGCGCCCTTGCCGCCAACCTCAAGGAGGGCAAGGTCTTTGCCCGTGAGGAACAGCAGGTGTGGGTCTGCCGGAACTGCGGCTACACCCATATCGGCAAGTCTGCTCCCCTCAAGTGCCCGGTCTGCGCACATCCCCAGAGCTATTTTGAGCTGAAGGCCAAGAATTACTGATTTTTACGGCATCTGAGAGCCGCCGCACCTGTATAAAGTGCGGCGGCTCTTTTGCTGTCTGGTGAAATACAGTCTGCACGATTTGTATAAATTTGGCGGGGGTGTTTTAGTGCCTTTCACGAAAAGGTGCGCGAAATTGTGACACTTCTGGCGAAGAACTTGACCCTTCTTTTGGGTGCGTGTACAATAAACTAATAGTGAGAGGGATTTTGCGCAGAGCACATTGCGATAAACCTTATCCAAAGGAGGGAAGTGCTACCCTATGAATAAGATCACACGGCTGGCAGCGGCGTTTGTGCTGAGCGGGCTGCTTCTGGCAGCTCCTGCTGCACAGGCGGCCCCCGCATTGCTGGGAGCATCGGCGAACTTTGAGCTGGAAGTGAACGAGATGGAGCTGGAGATCACGGCAGACGACCCCCGCCCCAAAGCCTATCTTTACACCGGCGGGCAGAGCGACTACTACTTCATCGTCTGGATGAGCAGCAACCCCACCGTGGCTTCCGTGGACGGCGATGGCCGTGTCACCGGCCGCAGCGCTGGTGAGGCCACGATCACCGCCATCACCGACCGGGGCGAGTATGCTGCCTGCAAGGTGACTGTCCGCAAGGAGAGCGGCGATGCGGCCAGCAAAAAGCCTGCCCTCGACCACACCACCCTCAACCTTGTTATCCAGTACAATAACGCCCACCCCAGCCAGAAACTGCAGCTCATCAACACGAGCGGCTCCTTTGTCTATGCCTACCAGTGGATGAGCAGCAACCCCGAGGTGGCAACGGTGGATCCGGAGGGTCTTGTCACGGCCCAGAAGCCCGGCACCACCACCGTCACGGCGCTGGCCACCAACGGTCAGGCGTTGCGCTGCGCCGTTACCGTCAACAGCGATGTCGGCAAGGTGACTCTGAATAAGCGCGACCTGCTGCTCCGCACGGTGGGCAGCAAAGAGGCACTCACAGCGTCTGTCGCTGTGGAGGACGGCACGAATGTACCCATCACATGGGTCAGCAGCAACCCCGGCGTCGCTACCGTGGACACTTCTGGTGTCGTGACTGCCGTCGCCGACGGCGAGGCAAAGATCACGGCTCTCTCGCCGGATGGACGCTTCGACAGCTGCAGCGTTTTCGTGGGCCTTGCGGCAGACAAGTACGACAGTGAAGAGGACCTGGCCGAGGAACTCAAGCTTCCGGACCCCTATGTGGCGGTCCGGATGAACCGGCTGAGCTGAACCGAAAATACAAAGAGGAAGCCCCGCACTGCATCGTTCGATGTGGTGCGGGGCTTTTGCTTATTGATTTACCAGCTCAATAAAGGCTTTCATCTGGGGTGTGAGCCATTTGTCCTTGTGATAGAACAGCTGCCGGTGCATGGTGACAGTGCAGTCGGGGACATGGAGGCGGGCGATACGCCCGGCGGAGAGGGCAGGACGGACGATGTACTCGGGCAGGAAGGAGAGCCCCATCCCGCGCTCCACCATCTGGCAGAGCAGCGAGGCGCTGCCCAGCTCGATGTAGGGATGGATAGACAGCCCGCGGGCGGCGAGGCGCTGGTCGAGGGCGTCACGGTAGCTCATGCCCCGCTCTGTGAGAAGAAATTCCTGTTGAGCCAGAACATCCAGCGGCACTTCGGCCTTGTCGGCCAGCGGATGCTCGGCGGGGGCTACGAAGCAGACCGACTCCGGTACATTGACGGCCAGCGTCAGGCTGGGCAGGAGCAGAGGCTGGTCGAGGGTGTAGGCCAGGTCGATCTGGTTCGCGCTCAGCAGCCGCAGCATCTCGTCGGCGGTGGCGGTGCGGAGCACCAGCTCCACCTGCGGGCAGAGGGCGTGGAACTGCTGCAGCAGGTCGGGCAGGAAGGTGCTGCATACGGAATCGGCCAGTGCTACCCGAAGGGTGCCACTGACGGCCCGGGCAGGCAGCAGCGCGGCCTTGGCCTGCTGGGCCGTGATGAGAAGGGTGCGGGCATAGCTCTGGAAAGTCTGGCCCGCGTCGGTGAGGCGGACGGTCTTGCCCACCCGGTCAAAGAGAGGCGTACCCAGCTCTGCTTCCAGCTGGGAGATCTGGGCCGATACCGCCGACTGAGAGTAGCCCAGCTCCCGCGCCGCGCTGGAAAAGCTGTGCAGCTCGGCGATATGAAGGAAGGTGTTGATATTTCGGAGTTCCATAACAGTCCCTCCGGCGTCAGCGGCGGTCGATGCCGGTGACGGTCAGGACCTCGCCGTCCACTTTGAAGTGGACTTCCAGCCCGCCGAACTCCATGCCATAGACCCGCTCCGGGTCGTGCTGGTAGGAGGGGCGGGGGTCGTTTTCCAGCACACCCTGCAGCGCGGCCTGCTGGTCGGCAGGCACTCTGGCCCAGAGGCCGGCGTCGCAGACCATGGTCAGGTGGTGGAACTGGGTCTGTGCTGTGAAGCCTGCGGCGGCGTCCGGGTGGCAGTCGGCGTAGGGAATGTAGGGCTTGATGTCGTAGATGGGGGTGCCGTCCATCAGGTCGGCGCCCCGCACGATGAGGACAGGGCCGACGTCGGGCCGGTGCTCGATGGATTCCAGCTGGACGCTGGACAACCCCAGCGGATTGGGCCGGAAGGGCGAGCGGGTGGCAAATACGCCCATCCGGGTGTTGCCGCCGAGGCGGGGCGGCCGGACGGTGGGGGACCAGCTGTCCCGCACCGCGCCGGAAAACTGCCACACCAGCCAGATGTGGCTGAAATCCTCGAGGCCGCGCACGGCGTCGGCATTGCGGTATTCGGGGGTAAAAATGACCTCGCCCCGCAGGCTGTCCACCAGCCCGCTCTGGCGCGGGATGCCGAACTTGGTGGGGAAGGCGGTGCGGATATGGGCGATGACCTTGAGGGTCATTTCTTCGGGTGCAGACATGGGGAGTCCTCCTTATTATAAGCCACGGCAGAAGCCCACGGCACGGCCCTCGATCTGGATCTCTTCCAGCTGGGGGCCTGCGAATACCATGGGCGGGCAGACGGCGGTGTTGTCGGCCAGCAGCATGACGGTCTCGCCCTGGCGGTGGAAGTGCTTGAGGGTGGCTTCCTCGCCGATGCGGACAGCGGCGATTTCGCCCTGCTCCACCTCGGGCTGGCGGCGGATGCAGACAATGTCGCCGTCGCAGATGGTGGGAGCCATGCTGCTGCCGTGGCAGGTGAGGGCGAAGTCGGCGTGCCACGCGGCGGGGACGCCGATGTAGCACTCGATGTTCTGCTCAGCGGTGATGGGGGTGCCGCAGGCGATGGAGCCTACGAGAGGCACCCGCGCCATCTCAGGCAGAGGCTCGAAACCCGGCGGAGGGCAGGGCAGGTCTGCGAGACCCATGAGCCACGCGGGTGTGGTGTCCAGAGCGGCGGCCAGCTCCTCGAGCTTGGCCCGGGGCAGGTCGTTGATGCCCTTTTCCAGCTTGGTGATGGAGGATTTGGAGCGGTAGCCCATCCGGGCGGCCAGCTCTTCCTGCGACAGGCCCAGCTGGTCCCGGCGCTGCCGGATGCGGCTGGATAGATCGGTATCGGACATATAGAGCCTCGCTTTCTCTGCGGTTTGCACGATTTTCGGTGTTCTGAGGACAGTATAGCAAAAAATTTACTATAAATCAACTTTTTAGGGACTATTTTGCGAATAATGTTGACAAATAATCAACTGAAAGATATAATACAACCAATGATTGTACTGAACGCTTTGAACGCAAAACTGAAAGGAGAAACGCCTATGACCGATACCATGATGATCCGCGACTGCATCCGCAGCCAGGGCATGAAACTGGGCCATGTAGCCCATGTTCTGGGCATCACCAACAACACCCTCCGCTGCAAGCTGGAAAATGAGAGTGAATTCAAGGTGAGTGAGGCCGAAAAACTCTCGAAGATGCTGGGGATGACCGTCGAGCAGCGCGACCGCTGCTTCTTTGGCCCGGCGGGCTGAGGGAAAAAGGGGATGGAAGCCATGACACAGGAACAGCGCCAGAAGACGAAGGAGGCCCTCAGCCGCTACGGGCAGAAAAACTGGGTCTACGGCCCCTGCAACTGGGGCTGGAAGCGGGCCATCCAGCTGGCCGAGGAGTATTACCGCGAGGCAGACCCGGGCCTGCGGGGCAGCATCCTGCAGCTGCGCTATATGGAAAGGCGGAGGCGGGAAGAGGTGATGGACAAGCTGAACATCAGTTACAGCACCTATCAGAAGGCCCACGACGACCTGTTGAGCACCATCGCGGTCTTTGCCGCCCACTACGGTGAGCTGTGACGCAAAAATGCCCCCTGACCGGACAGTCAGGGGGCATTCGTGTGCTCAGTGTTTCTTCTCGGGGGTGTCGCAGTGCTGGTGGCAGGAAGAGCAGTTGCCTCCGCAGCCCTCGCCTTTCCAGCCGCCCTGCCGGGAGATCCACACCACCGCCAGTGCAAACAGGACAGCCAGCACCAGCAAGGTGATGATACCGCGTACAGTGATCATAAAAAAGACCTCTCTTTCGAAAGAATTCCAACCCCAGTATACACCATCTGCCCCCGGAGAGCAACCGGAAAGCGCTGCCGGCTCAAACTTTTTTCGAAAAACGAAAATTTGGGCTTGCATTTGGACCAACGGAGTGGTATAATAAGCACGTTCCGATTCGGAGGATTAGCTCAGCTGGTTAGAGCACCTGCATCACACGCAGGG
>OGEU01003272.1_pt1 | contig 10494 bp, 10 predicted proteins | sample 1570651 | NCBI WGS metagenome assembly OGEU01 (sample SAMEA2582129, study PRJEB24529) | metagenome | biome: Human gut stool | place: China | collected 2011
ATGCTTTTGACCGATCCGCCCTATGGCACGACCCGGAACTATTGGGATGTGCCTTTGCCGCTGGATGCGCTGTGGGAGGCGGTGCGCTGGGCGGTCAAGCCCGACGGTGCGGCCCTGTTCTTCGCTCAATGCCCCTATGACAAGGTGCTGGGGGCATCCAACCTCGCCATGCTCCGCTATGAGTGGATATGGTACAAGGAGCGCGGGACAGGCTTTCTCAATGCCAACCGCGCCCCGCTGAAAAAGTCGGAGAACATCCTGGTGTTCTACCAGAAGTCCCCGGCCTACTTTCCGCAGTTTACTTATGGGGAACCGTACAGCAAGGTACACGCCCGCAAGGGCTCCAGTCCCAACTACGGCAAGTTTGAGCGCCAGGGCTCGGCATCCAATGACGGGCGGCGCTATCCGGGGAATGTGCTGTTTGTGCAGACGGTGGCACATCCTACCCACCCCACACAAAAGCCCGTGGAGCTGTGCGAGTACCTTATCAAGACCTACACCCGCCCCGGCGAGGTGGTGGCCGATCTCTGCGCTGGCTCCGGGACAACCGCCGTGGCCGCCCTCAATACGGGCCGCCGCTTCGTCTGCTTTGAAAGCGCCCCGGCCATCTATGGCCCCGCCGTCCAACGCATTGCACAAGCACGGCTGGCCGTGGAGCGTGGCGAGAAAGGAGAATGACTATCGGTAAATATCCTATCATATACGCCGATCCCCCTTGGCGATACACCCAAAAGGGATTGCAGGGGGCGGCGGAGCACCATTACCCGACAATGAGTATCAATGAATTGTGCGCGTTGCCTGTGGCCGAGCTTGCGGCCCCGGACAGCGCGCTTTTTATGTGGGCGACTTTTCCCCAGCTCCCGGAGGCCCTGCGGCTCATAGAGGCGTGGGGCTTTACCTATAAAAGCGTGGCCTTTGTCTGGCTGAAAAAGAACCGCAAGGCGGATAGCTGGTTTTATGGGCTGGGCTTCTGGACGCGGGGAAACGCTGAAATCTGTCTGCTGGCAACAAGGGGCCACCCCAAGCGGCAGGCGGCAAATGTCCACCAGTTTATCATTTCTCCCATCGAGGCCCACAGCAAAAAGCCCGACGAGGCCCGTGACAAGATTGTGTCCCTCATGGGCGATCTTCCCCGTGTGGAGCTGTTCGCAAGACAGTCCCCGCCCGGCTGGGACGTGTGGGGAAATGAGGTGGAGCCCACGATCCCGGACTTCTGGACAAAGTGTCCAGAGGAGGCAGATCAAAAGGAGGGCTTGTGAGCGGGCTCACTTTGGGGAGCCTGTTTGACGGGATCGGGGTTTTCCCCCTGGCGGCGTCGCGGTGCGACATCCGCCCCCTGTGGGCAAGCGAGATCGAGGCCGCCCCTATCTCTATCACCCGGCGGCACTTCCCGGATATGGCCCACCTGGGGGACATCACCAAACTGGACGGCGGGGCCATCCCTCCCGTCCATGTGCTGACCTTTGGCTCCCCCTGTCAAAATTATGCCGAAGAAATAGTTATTCCGAAGTTGCTGCATCAAGTCCCATGAATTCGGAACTTTCCACAAAAACTTCGGAATAACAAAACTATACGGTCAAGCAGCATCCGTGCTCAAATCAAGTCAACCCAGACAGTTTCAAGATCATCTCCTCGTTATCAGCCCAGATTTCATCGGGTGCGGGCTTGGCCTTGCGGACAGCATCGGCCTTTTGAATCGCAGCCCGCTTCATCTCGGTGTCTGCATGGGCGTAGATCATCGTAGTTTCAACCTGTGCATGGCCAAGATACTGCGAAAGCAGCACCATGGGCATTCCAGACTGGTATAAGTGCATTGCCCGTGTGTGCCGCATCATATGCGGGTGGATGTGTTCCGGGACTTCCGGGCAAACAAGCTTCGCCATGCTTCCGTATTTTATAAAGAACGCAGATACCGTATCGGGAGACATTTTTTGCTGTGTCCCATGAATCACAGTGAAGAAAAGTGGTGCTTCACTGTGGTAATCTGCGGTCGGATGAAACTTGCGCAGATATTGCTTGCAATGCTGAACCGTCTTGCTGAGCAGTGGGACTGTGCGGATTTTGCGCCCTTTTCCGTGCAGATACGCAATCGGGTGTTTTGCGTCAAGGCGCAGATCACAAACTTTCATATCGAGAAGTTCACTGCACCGGGCTGCGGTATCGTACATGAGGATCATGAATACCAGATTCCGCAAATCTTTGGGCTTGGATGGATCAGGCTGCTGAAGCAGTGCAGTCAATGACGGTTCGGTCAGAAATTCAACGATCCGCCCATGAGACTCCTTGGAGGGGATGTTGCAGGCGGAAAGGTACAGTGCCGTTTGTGTGCACTCAATCTGTCCAGCAAAATCCAGAAAAGACCGCAGTGCCATCAAGCGCTGGTTGCGGGTAGAGACACTGCATCTCCGCGCATTTTCCAACCAGGCCAGGAAACCGAGAATGGCGTCCCGGTCAATGCGGGAGAAAGTCAATTCGGTGGCTCCAATTCCCATCTCATCTCTCATATAAGCTACAAAAAGATTGAGCGTCTGTCTGTAGGAGAGAATCGTATTCTCACTGAGGCAGCGCTGCTTGGGCAGATAGTCCAAAAGGAAACGCCGAACCACATCAAAAAAATCATTCATCGGCCCTTACCTCCGGCAAGAACGCTTCAGCAGAAGAAAACGCGAATCCGGACATCTCCTCCAGCAAACCGGGGACCAGATGGATGTAGTAGTAAGTGTCCGAGAGCTGTGCGTGGCCCATGTATGCACTCAGATAGGGCAGCATGGCGTTCAGGTCTTTGCCCTCACGCATCCAGCGATACAGCCTGTGGGTAGCGAAAGTATGACGAAAATCATAAAGACGCGGGGAACGGTGGCCAGTTCCTGTAATGGCGGCTTTCTTCAAAACCTGGCGGAACGTCTTCTCCAGCCCCCTCTTTCCGTAAAAGCCGCCCTCAGAGTTGGGGAAGAACGGCTCACGTTCTGGCATAACGGAGGCTACGATGGCGCTGAAATCTGAGAGCATCTGCGTCACATCTTCTGCCATCATAACAATGCGGCTCCTGTGCTTCTTGCTCTCCATAATGTTCAGCCGCCCAATTTCCAAATCTACATCGCTTACTCGAAGCTTTCTGGCCTCAGCCGGACGCAGACCGCAGCAATACATCAGCTTTACCATAGCCGGGATCACATATTGCCGTACCGGGAAACCGCCTCTCGGTTTCAAATGGTCGAAAACATCCCAAATTGTCAGGATGTCGTCCTCGGTATAAATGTACGGAGCGTAAGGAGCATCTTTCCTGGCAATATCCGGCGGCAGAACGTAGGCGGCCTCACCGTTGCGATTCAGGTATCTGGCAAACTCGCGCACCGGCATCATGCGGTTGCGGAAGGTATTGTTGCCCTCTGTATTCTTTTTCGTAGCCCAAGCCAGGCAAAGCTCCTCGGTCAGAAAGTTTTCTTCAGGAAAATGCGTCATGCAAAAGCGGTCAAAGTCCCGCAGGAGGCGAGAGGATTCCAGATAACCAAACCCCAATGCGTTTTTCTGCGCGATAAAGTCCTCGATTCGGGCAGCAAAGCAGCTCTCAAAGGTGTACGTCATTTCAGCCCCCCGCCTTTCTGTGGGAGAGCAGGGGCAACGCACACTGCTTCAGTCCTTGCTCGTCAATAGACAGATACAGCTTCATAGAGTCCATATCCCTGTGGCCGAGAAGCTGCTGGATCAGTTCAAAGGATACCTCATTCTGGAGCAGTCTTGTCCCAAATGTCCGGCGAAGCGCGTGAAAGGCACGACGTTTCGCCGGAATTCCTGCCAGCTTCATGTGCTTGGAAACAACCCCGCTGGCAGAACGCGCGTCAAGCGGGCGGATCACTCCCGTATGGCACAGGAAGATATTCGGAAGCGCGGAATCCGGGCGGCCATTGAGAATATAATCCGCAATCGCGTTCCCGCTTTCTGCTTGCAGTGGAAGGGACAGCGGTTCACCAGTTTTGTGTTGAACCAGACGAATTTCCCTCGCCCTCCAATCAATGCTACCCAGTTCCAGCCGAACAACGTCACAGGCCCTCAGACCGCTCTGCGCAGCCAGTACCATCATGGCATAATCCCGTTTCCCAATGGCCGTAGTCCTGTCCGGATGTTCCAGCAGATATTCCAGTTCATCCTCAGTAAAGCCCCCATGGAACATTTTTCGGGTTGCCATAAGTTCCGGCAGAGACTGACTCAGGTCAGTGATTGTCAAGTTACGTTCAAATAAAAATCTCAGAAACAGCCGCACAGAAGAAATTGCTGAACCAAGTCCACCGGCGTAATGCGCTGCAAAACTGGTAACACACCCATTTACATTTATCAGAGTGAAATCCGCCAAAGAGCGGAACCCATGATCCTCCATTTCAAACAAGAACCGACGTATAGCGCTCCTGGCGACATTGCGTGTAGTCTCAGCCATGCTTTCGCTTTGTTTGGTGTGTGTACAAAATTCTCTTAAAAGTGAGTTGAACGGCTCAACAAGTTCCCGTTGCCCCCAGTTTGGAACCTTCGCCAAAGTAATATGACCTGTCTGGTGCATCTCCTGTATCCAATACGCAGCCTTGCGCAAGTTTTGATATGAGCCTCTGCCAATTTGCCCGTACTCATATTGAATCCGTTTCTCTGCAACGATCTGATCCAAAATTTCTCCCGAAAATCGATCTGTCCCAGATTCATAGTGTCGATTCAAGATGATCGCCAGACCTTCGTTCCTGTAATGGCCAACTGTTGCGTCAGTAAGGCCAAGTTCCAAAATCGCGCTGTTGGTTCTCCAGACCAGCGCGTAAATGTTATCCAAATCCGCAAGCTGCTCTGGAGTTGGTGTGTCCTTCCAGATGCTTTGTCGTGGTCGCCGCAATGCAGGCATCCAAGGGGACAACGGCGGCAGATCCACTGAGCCTTTTTCTGCACAATGTTTTAAGAGTTCGCATCCCCTGCGGAGCAGTCTCCACTTCCAGACCGAAAATGCCCCTTGATCAAAAAATTCACGCTGTTCAAGTAAAAATGCATCTAACATTTCAGGGGCTGCGCAAAGAATACCTTTTGCTTGAAAGTGGCGGATGACGCAGCCAATGCCGGTGTGGGTATATGCGTGCAGACTTTTGCCGCTTATACCTTGGTCAGATAAAAGTTCCAATATTTGCGCAGCGGTTGCAACCAAATCAATCGTTTCCATAGTCCTCCTCCTGTATCTTTGATGGCAGGCTGTGTTGCCTGCGCTCTCATTATACAGGTTTGGCGGACGCTTTTGTTATTCCGATGTTTTTGTGGATAGTCCAGGATTTATGGGACTTGATGCAGCAACTTCGGAATAACTATTTCTTCGGCATAATCTCCACATGGACCTCCCGGCAGATGTTCTGGAAGTTGCCCACGATGACGGCGGGGCTGTTCTGCCACAGGAGGAACACATCGTCCTCCCAAAAGGTCCAAAATACAAACTCTTCAAACGCTTGGTTATAATAAGGATTATTGCAAAAATTATAGACTGTTATCATTTTTCCCAAGTTTAATCAGTTCTATATTTCATTTTCCATTTTAGTTGCTTTTTATGAGATCCCCTCCGAATGCCAGATAAGGAGAGAGCGTATTCGGAGGGGAGGTAAGAAAGTATGGCTTCCTATTTAAATCTTAACAACGATACTACATGATAAAAATTTATCTGAATCTTTCAAAAAACTGGTTGCATTGCTTCCAAAACCTGTATGTAATTTAGCTCCTGCGGCAGCTTTTCGATAATACCTTCCGCTATCTTCCGATAAGCATAAACATCATCTTTCAAAAAAGGCAGATGATATAGGAAAATATGCTGTGGACGAATTTCTTTCAAAAACGCTTGACCATCTTTAGATGCTAGCTGAAATAAGTTGACAAATACTGCTTTTATTGTTCCTGGGCAGTTTTTTTGTATATCACGTGCAAGAGATATATCCAAAGCCGCATCTCCACATATGAACTGTTGCTGGTCTGATGTCCGAAGCATCAAAGATTGATGAGGCACTCTTGTATATTCCTTTCCATCGTGGACAGTAGGAAACGCTATCAGATGAAATCTGCCCAAATCTGCATCACGGATTCTTTTGGAGCTCTCATACGTATAAATGCCAGATTTCCACATTTCCGGTGCATATATCTCGGCCGAAGGATATTTATCCATGAAATCGGACACCCTCTCCATGTTGAAGTGGTCTCCGTGGAGGTGCGTAAAAGCCAAATCAATTTTGGTCGCTAGGCTATCTGTATGCCTCGAAATGTGTTTCATAATTTCATTTGGCGTACGCGAAAAGCCCCCCTCTCCACCATGTAAGGCATCAATCAACAGCCCATAGTCTCCTTCTTGAAGGTAAATTCCGGCATTTACAGTATGAAAAACATACATTTTCTTACTTATTAATGGTGTGGATTGCTCTTTTCTCCAGATTCAGTGCAGCCTCACGCATGGTTTCGGTGACGGTTGGGTGACTATGGATGGTGGAAATCAACTCATCTACAGTAGCTTCCAGCCGGATAGCTAAGGCACCCTCGGCAATCAAATCAGTAGCGCGAGGCCCAATGATGTGCATACCCAATACCTCGCCGTACTTTGCATCGGCGATAATCTTTACCAAGCCCTCACCGCCGTTGATAATTAGGGCCTTGCCGTTGGCGCTCATGGGGAACTTGCCGACCTTGTACTCAATACCCTGAGCCTTACACTGCTCCTCGGTCAGGCCGACGGAGGCTGCCTCGGGCTCGATGTACACGCAGGTGGGATTGGTCTTCTCGTCATAGACGGCGGGGATGCCCATGATGTTCTCGGCAGCCACCTCGCCCATGGCGGAGGCAGTGTGTGCCAGCTGTGCGTGACCGAACACGCAGTCGCCGATGGCGTACACGCCGGGAACGGAGGTCTCCATCTTGTCGTTGACGATGATGCGACCCCGGTCATTGTCCAGCTTGCCGGCCTCCAGGTTCAGGGAAGCGGTGTTGGCGCGACGGCCAATGGCCACCAGAACCTTCTCAGCCTCGAAGCTGACGGTCTCGCCCGCCTTGTTCTTGCAGACGACCTTGGCGCCCACGGGAGAGGGCTCAACGGACTGCACGGGGCACTCCAGGTTGAACTCCATACCCATCTTCTTCATGTGCTCCACGCCAATCTTGGTCAGGTCGCCATCCAGCATGGGCAGCATATGATCCATAGCCTCGACGACAGTGATCTTGGTGCCAAAGGACGCGTAAGCGCAGGCCAGCTCCAGGCCGATGACGCCGCCGCCGATGACGACCATGCTCTTGGGCAGGGCCTCCAAGCTCAGGGCGCCGGTGGAGTCGATGCAGTTGGGGTTCTCCTTCAGGCCGGGGATAGGAGGCTGCGAGTTGACGGATCCGGTAGCCACGATGATAGCGTCGGCGGTCATCTCCTCGATGGTGCCGTCAGCCTTCTTTACAGAGAGCTTCTTCTCACCCACGAAGGTGGCCTCGCCGTCAATCTTCTTGACCTTGTTCATCTTCAGCAGACCGGCAACGCCGCTGGTCAACTTCTTGGAGATGTCGTTCTTGTGGGCGATGACCTGCTGGAAGTTGACCTTCACGCCGTTCACTTCCACGCCGATGTCCTTGCCCTGGTTCTTGATGTCCTCCACCAGTTCAGCGGAGTGCAGCAGGCACTTGGTGGGGATGCAGCCCACGTTCAGGCAGGTGCCGCCCAGATACTGCTTTTCAATCAGGGTGACCTTGGCGCCCAGCTGCGCGGCCCGGATGGCGGCCACATAGCCGCCGGGGCCGCCGCCGACCACCAGCACGGTCTTGGGACCGGCAACAGCAGGAGGAGCAGCAGCGGGCACGGTAGCCGCAACAGGAGCGGTAGCGACAGTGGAAGCAGGCTCAACGGCGGAAGCAATGTCTGGAACAGTCTCGCCTTCAGCTCCAATGTACGCAATCACACTCTTGCAAGCGCCGGTTTCGCCCTCGGGCAACAAAACCTTCAAAAGGACTCCATCCGCATCAGCTTCCACATCGTTGGTCAATTTGTCGGTAGCCACGGTAAACAGCACATCACCTTTTTTAACAGGCTGGCCCTCTTTTATCTTCCATTCTTCAATAGTGCCTTCAGTCATGGTCAGACCCAGCTTTGGCATCAAAACTTCAGTTGCCATATAGATTTCCTTTCATATTAGAGTTAGATTTCACACTGTGTACATTTAGGGAAAGACTCAGTTAAAAAAGACATCTCCGCTTTTGAAAGAAAGTCCCGGATGAAAGTCAAATTTGACTGCACCTACGGCAACATCTGCTCCAACAGCCTCAGAAATACGGGCAACGCCTATATTTCCGAAGCCAGCGCAAAGTTCGATTGCTGTAATCCCTTTGGCTACACAGTTTTTTGCGGTGGTCACTGCGTCATCATAGTTTCTGCAACCAATAACGTGCAGATCTATGCTTGGTGTTGAAACCACTGTGCAAGTGTTTCCATCTGCATCGCCAACCAGAAATAAAAATGCGGCTTGCAATTTCATCTTAACACTCCCGTAATTGGCATTACTTAGCTCATGGCCCTTGATATTCTAACTACGAGCAACTCATTTCTGTTTGGAAGTGGACGGAGGCTATTGCCTCCGTCCAGCTTTTCAGGTGAGAAGAAGATATGGATTTTCCAAAAGTTCAACGACCCGCTTCATAAATTTACAGGCCATAACGCCGTCTACCACACGGTGGTCAGCGGTCAGGCACAGGTTCATCATGGGACGGATCACGATCTCGCCGTTGCACACAATGGGCGTATCCACGATGTCGCATACACCCAAAATCGCCAGCTCAGGCTGGTTTATGATCGGGGAGAAGCTCCGCACGCCATAGGGACCCAGGCTGGAGATCGTAAAGGTTCCGCCGGTCATGTCCTTCATATCGATCTTTCCGCTGCGGGTAGCTTCGATCAGAGCCTCGGTCTCTTTCGCAATCTCCGCAAGGCTCTTGCTGTCGGCATTCTTCACATTCGGCACGATCAGGCCGTCGCCCTTCGCCACAGCCAGTCCCATGTTCACGTGTTTATGCCGTGTCAGCATATTGTCCGCGAAGCTGGCGTTGACATCCGGGAACTCCAGCAGTGCCTTGGCAACCACCTTCATCAGAATATGGTTGTAGGTCAGCTTGATCCCCTGCTCCTTCAGGCTATCCTTCAACTTTGCCCGCAGAGCCTTCATCGCGGTCACATCCACGGCGAAGGTATAGGTCACGCGGGGAGAGGTATGCCAGGAATTTGCCATGTTGGCGGCAATACTCCGGCGCAGCGGATTCACCTTCACGGGGGACTCATCGTTGTCGCCGGCGGAGATCGCGGGGGCTGCTTCAGCGGCAGGAGCTGCCGTACACACGCCGGCAGCGGCCAGAACGTCTGCCTTCATCACACGGCCATCGGTCTGGATCTTGGAAACATCAACGCCCAACTCCTCAGCAATCTTTGCAGCCAAAGGACTGGTCTTTACTTCGGCAGCGGGTTCGTTGGCCTTGGGTGCGGTTAGATATGCTTCGACATCCTCAAGAGTGATCCGCCCCTTCGGGCCGGTTCCGGCAACAAGAGCAAGGTCAACGCCCTTTTCCTTGGCCAGCTTTTTCGCTGCCGGAGAAGCTAAAACCGGCGTACCCGGATCGCGTGTGGCAGCGGGAGCCTTGGCGGGAACAGCCGCCGCGGAAGAAGCCGGAGCTTGCGCCGCGGTGCTTTCTGCGGAAGCACCGCCCTCTGCAATGACCTCGCCCGCTTCCCCAATGTAAGCGATCACCGCCTTGCACGGTGCGGTCTCCCCCTCGGGAAGCAGGATTTTCAGCAGAACACCGTCCGCCTCTGCCTCCACATCGTTTGTCAATTTATCTGTTGCCACGGAAAACAGAATATCGCCTTTTTTGACGCTATCGCCTTCCTTGTATTTCCATTCTTCAATGGTCCCTTCCGTCATGGTCAGGCCCAGCTTTGGCATCAAGACTTCTTGCGCCATGTATACACCTCCTCGTAATTATGTGGGATCAATCATTCTGCCGGCAGCGAAGAATTCGCGGCGGACAGCTTCTTCAAGTGCTCTTTTTGCTTGTACGCGCCATGGGCCATGCCTCGTGACGGTAAAAGTCAAGGTATCTCCCGCGTGTCCGCGCAACTCTCGCTCGCCATCCAAAGCCACCATGCATTCCTCCTGTAACAGCAGCGTTTCCGGGCAGTCCAGCGGCATACGCTTTGCCTGCCAGATCTCCAGCTCAGATAGGACGCCCGCCGCGATCGGTGCGATGATTTTCTCACCCTCCGATCGCAATTCTACGGCTAATCCGTAGTCATCCGTGTCTCTGACGATTCGCAGGCACCCGGCAGCTGTGGAAAAGCCGATGCTGGCAGGATGGCACCTTGTCACAAAAATGTGCTGGAGCTTTGAGGCGTCCCAAATGGCCTTTGAGCCCACGCATAAGTCATCGGAAATAACTGCGTCGATCAATGCAATATCCGTCAGCGATCCATTCAGCGTA
>OGEU01003278.1_pt1 | contig 10481 bp, 7 predicted proteins | sample 1570651 | NCBI WGS metagenome assembly OGEU01 (sample SAMEA2582129, study PRJEB24529) | metagenome | biome: Human gut stool | place: China | collected 2011
GAAGATCGGCATGATCTTCCAGCACTTCAACCTGATGCCATCGCGCCCCGTAGCCGGCAACGTAGCGTATCCGCTGCGCGGCAGCGGCCTTTCCAAACAGCAGATCGAGGAAAAAGTACAGCGGTTGCTTGATCTGGTCGGCATCGGTGATAAGGCGGAGGCGTATCCCAAGCAGCTGTCCGGCGGTCAGAAACAGCGTGTAGCAATCGCTCGCGCACTGGCAAACGACCCGAATGTGCTGCTCTGCGATGAGGCTACCTCGGCACTCGATCCGCAGACCACCAAGGCGATTCTGCAGCTGCTCAAGCACCTGAACGAAACCCTCGGCATCACGGTCGTTATCATCACCCATGAAATGGCGGTCGTCAAGGAGATCTGCCACCGCGTAGCCGTTATGGAGCACGGCAAGGTGGTCGAGTCCGGCGAGGTGTTCAACATTTTCGCCAACCCGAGAGAGGACATCACCAAGAACTTCATCCACACGACCTCCAATCTCCGCAAGATCGAAGAACTCATCGCGGAGGATTCGCCGGTCGTCAAGCTCAATCCGGGCGAGCTACATCGAGCGCAACGTGTCCGAGCCGCTCATCTCGACCGTATCGCGCAAGTTCGATATTGTGCTCAACATCATCTTTTCCGATATCGCCATCGTGCAGAATGCACCTATCGGCGGCACGGTAGCCATCATCAGCGGCGAGCGTGAACAGATCACGCAGGCAATCGCCTATCTCATTGAGAAAAACGTAGGAGTGGAGGTCATCAAGGATGCAAGAGTTTCTGAATAACATCATTCCGAACGTGATGGCAAAGCTGCCGGACTTCTATGCAGCCATCGGCGACACGCTGCTCATGGTGGTCTGGTCGGGTGCGATCTCGTTCGTGCTCGGTCTGACACTGGGCGTGCTGATCACGGTCACCAAGCCGGGCGGCATTCTGGAAAACAAAATCGTCTATCAGATCCTGGACAAGCTGGTCAGCCTGTTCCGTTCCATCCCGTTCATCATCCTGCTGACGTGGGTAATGCCGGTTTCCCGTGCAATTATGGGTACGGCAATCTATGTTCGGGGTGCAATCGTTCCGCTGGTATTCGGTGCGGTGCCGTTCTTCACCCGTCAGGTGGAAAGCGCGCTTGCCGAGCTGGACGGCGGTCTGATCGAAGCGGCACTCTCGATGGGCTCCACACCGCTGGAGATCATCTTCCGCGTATACCTGAAGGAAAGCGTAGCCGCCATCGCGCGCGGCACAACCATCACGGCGATCAGCCTGCTGAACCTGACTGCAATGGCCGGTGTCGTCGGTGCCGGAGGCCTGGGCGACTTCGCCATCCGTTACGGCCACGACCGCAACATGCTGGACGTTACCAACGTCACTGTGCTGGTCCTCGTCATCATTGTTTGTATTATGGAGTTCGTTGGCGGCAAGGTCGTCAAGAAGAACACGCATTAAGGAGTGTCTGACATGAGTATTTCCAATCGCAAAGTTGTTATTGTCGGTGCAGGCCATGTCGGCTCCCATGTCGGCTACGCACTGATTTCGCAGAGTTTGGCAGACGAGATTGTCTACATTGACTCCGATCACGCAAAGGCAGTCGCACAGGCGTTCGACCTGACCGATGCGACCAATTACCTTCCGGTTCGAACCAAGGTCACCGCGGGTGACTACAGCGATGCCAAGGACGCACAGATCATGATCATTTCGGCAGGCCCGCTGCCGACCGGCAATCAGACCCGTATGGATACACTGGGTCAGACCATCGCCATCCTGAAAGATGTAACAAAATCCATCAAAGAATCCGGTTTTGACGGCATTATCGTCAATATCTCCAATCCGGCGGACGTTATCACGCATTACATCCAGCACACGCTGAACTGGGCGCCGGAGCGCATCTTCTCCACCAGCACTACGCTGGACTCCGCAAGACTGCGCCGCGCGATCGCGCAGGAGATCGGCATTGACCAGAAATCCATCACCGCTTACGCGCTCGGTGAGCACGGCGAAAGCCAGATGGTCGCATGGTCGGCTGTCACCATCGCGGGCAAGCCGCTTTCCCAGTGGCGCGAGGAGTATCCGGACACCTTCGGCAAACTCGACCTGGATGCGCTTGCTGACGCAGGCCGTGAAGGCGGCTTGACCATCCTGCGCGGCAAGCAGTGTACGGAGTTCGGCATCGGCGCTTCTGCCGCAGAGGTCGTTCGCGCCATTTTCTACAACGAGAACCGCGTTCTTTCGGTTTCTGTTCTGTTGGACGGCAAATACGGTCAGCACGATGTGTACGCCAGCGTGCCCGCTATCGTGGGTCGCGACGGCATCGCAGAGATCATTGAGCTGCACCTGACTCCCGAGGAGCAGGAGAAGTTCAACGCATCCTGCAAGACCATGAGCGAGAATTATCAGCTGTCGCTCACTCTCTAACATCAGTCAATTAAAAAATTCACATCATAAACGGAGGTAATCCCAATGAAGCTCAAAAGAATCATCGCACTGTCCCTGTCCGCAGCAACCCTCGCCCTGTCCCTGACCGCCTGCGGCGGATCGAGCAGCGCAGCTTCCGATGACGCACAGGCATCCGACAGCAATTCCGGCGATGCCGTAACCGTAAAGCTCGGCGTAGTAGGCCGCATCTACGAGGATCTGTGGACCCCGGCCAAGGAAAAGCTGGCTGACGAGGGCATCGACCTCGAGATCGTGCAGTTCTCGGACTACGTGACCCCGAACAACGCGCTCGCCAACGGCGACATCGACCTCAACGCCTTCCAGCACCGCATTTATCTCCAGAGCGAGATCGACAACTACGGCTATGCGATCCAGAACATCGGCAACACCTTCATCATCCCGCTGAACCTCTACTCCCAGAAGGTCAGTTCCGTTGACGAGCTCAAAGACGGTGACGTCGTCGCCATTCCCGACGATCTGACCAACGGCGGCCGCGCGCTCAAGGTGCTCGAAGCCGCGGGCCTCATCGAGCTCGACCCCAACGCCGCCTTTAACCCCACCGTTGACGATATCACGAGCTACAAGGTCAACATCACCATCGAAGAACTCAAGGCCAACGCCATCCCCTCCGTCCTGCCCGACGTGGCCGCCGCGGTCGTGAATGGCAACTACGCGCTCGACTTTGGCCTCAAGACCGACGAGGCCATCTACAAGGACAGCGTCCTCGACGTGGAGGAGTACTGGAATCTGATCGCCGCGCGCACCGCTGACGTCGAAGACCCCGACACCGCCGCCATCTATGAGAAGGTCGTCGAAGCCTTCCAGTCCAGCGCGACGGAGGACGTGTTCAACAACACCTTCGGCGGTTACTTCATCGCAGTGGGCTGGGATCAGGACTTGATCAATCAGTAAACACCATCTGACCGCCGCCGCGCTCCCGCAACGCAGGGAGCGCGGGCGGCGGTACGCCTTTCCGGGAGGAATTTATTATGGCACTTGATCTTTCCGCGCTGCGGCGCATCATTGCAGACGAAAACCGTCTGCTCACCGGCGCGGACATTCCCGCAGAATACCAGAGCGACGTGCTCGGCCGCGTCCACGGCAGCGCCGAGGCGCTCGCCTTTCCCTTATCCACCGAGGAAGTGAGCGCGCTCCTGAGCTGCGCGCACGAGCACCGCGTTCCCGTCACGCCGCGCGGCGCGGGGACGAATCTTGTCGGCTCTACCGTGCCGCTCGAGGGCGGCATCATCCTCGACCTTTCCCGCATGGACCGCGTGCTCGAGCTCGACGAGGACACGATGACCGTCACGGTCGAGCCCGGTATGCTCTTGCAGGACTTGCAGGCCTATGTCGAAGCGCGCGGGCTGTTCTACCCGCCCGATCCCGGCGAAAAGGCCTCGAGCATCGGCGGCAACATCAGCACGAACGCCGGCGGCATGCGCGCGGTGAAGTACGGCGTCACGCGCGACTATGTGCGCGGGCTCGAGGTCGTGCTCGCTGACGGCACGGTGATGCAAGTCGGCGGCAAGCAGGTCAAGGACGCGAGCGGACTCTCGCTCAAGCACCTTCTCATCGGCTCGGAGGGTACGCTCGCCGTCATCACAAAGTGCCTGCTGCGCCTTGTTCCCAAGCCCGAGGCCTCGCTCAGCGTGCTTGTGCCGTATGCCGACCTGAAAACCGGCATCCAGAGCGTTTTGACCATCCTGCGCGCGAACGCGAACCCCACGGCAGTCGAATTCATGGAGCGCAAAGTCGTCGCGCTTGGCGAACGCTTCTGCGGCGTCTCTTATCCCCGCCCCGACGCCGGCTCCTATATTCTCTTGACCTTTGACGGCAGAAGCGAAGAGGTCACGGCCAATGCCGCGCGCGTGCGCTCTCTGGCGCTGCAAAACGGCGCGCTCGACTTTATCGAGCTCTCCGACGCGCGGCAGTGCGCTGACATCTGGCGCGTGCGCGGCGCGCTTGTCAAGGCCGTGGAGGCCGTTTCCGAGCAGGAGCCGGTCGATATCGTCGTGCCCATCAGCCGCACGGCGGACTTCATCCGCTTCATCAACGACTTGGAAGCCCGGAGCGGCATGCAGATGGTCAGCTTCGGCCACGCGGGCGACGGCAATGTGCACCTGTGCGTCGTGCGCGGCGAGCGGGATGAAGAAACGTGGCAGCGCGAGCTGCACGAAAACATGGACAGAGCCTATGCCGAAGCCTATCGCCTCGGCGGCGTCGCCTCCGGCGAGCACGGCATCGGGCTATCGAAGCGTCCCTACTTCCTGCGCCAGACGGCGAAGGAAAATTTACAGGCCATGAACGCCATCAAAACGGCGCTCGACCCACAGCATATCTTGAACAACGGAAAATCTTATCTCACAGGAGGAAACAATAATGCAGGCACTTTCTGACCGCACCGCGAGCTTTACCGATTCCGTCATCCGCCGCATGACCCGTATCTCCAACCAGTACGGCGCGGTGAATCTTTCCCAGGGCTTCCCCGACTTCGACCCGCCCAAGCCCATCCTCGACCGCCTCTCTCAGGTCGCCTACGAGGACTATCATCAATACTCCATCACCTGGGGCGCGCAGGACTTCCGCGAGGCGCTGGCGAAGAAGCAGTCCCACTTCATGGGCCGCGACATCGACCCCAACGGCGAGATCGTCGTCACCTGCGGCAGCACCGAGGCCATGATGGCCGCAATGATGACCGTCGCCAATCCCGGCGACAAGGTCGTCATCTTCTCCCCGTTCTATGAAAATTACAGTGCCGACACGATCCTCTCCGGCGCGGTGCCCATCTATGTGCCGCTCACGCCGCCGTCGTTCACGTTTGACCCCGAAGTGCTCGAGGACGCGTTCCGCCAGCACCCCAAGGCGCTCGTGCTGTGCAACCCCTCGAACCCCTGCGGCAAGGTCTTCACGCGCGAGGAGCTTGAGATCATCGCGGGTCTTGCCAAGAAATATGACGTCTACGTCATCACCGACGAGGTCTACGAGCACATCATTTACGCCCCGCACCGGCACACCTATTTTGCGACGCTGCCCGACATGTGGGAGCGCACGCTGTCCTGCTCGTCGCTTTCCAAGACCTATTCCATCACCGGCTGGCGCCTTGGCTACATCATCGCCCCGCCGGAGATCATCGACCGCGCGAAGAAGGTCCACGACTTCCTCACCGTCGGCGCGGCGGCGCCCCTACAGGAGGCCATCATCCCCGGTCTCAACTTCGGTCAGGACTACTACGACGCGCTGCAGGCCGAGTACACGCACAAAAAGGACCTGTTCTTAAAGGGCCTTGACGACCTCAAGATCGTCCACAATGACCCCGAGGGCGCTTACTACGTGATGCTCGACATCTCGGAGTTCGGCTACGAGAGCGATCTTCAATTCTGCGAGGACCTTGCAAGCAAGGTCGGCGTGGGCGCGGTGCCGGGCTCGAGCTTCTTCCGCGAGCCGGTCAACCACCTCATCCGCCTGCACTTCGCCAAGAAGGACGAAACGCTCACCGACGCGCTGAACCGCCTCGAATCCCTGCGCGAAAAGATCCCTGCCAAGGGTTAAGAAAGGAAATTCGCCATGAATGCCCTGAGAGAAGAGTGCCAGCAGCTTCGCGACGAGCTCATCGCACTGCGGCGGGAATTCCACCGCGATCCAGAGCTCGGCCTGCACGAATACCACACTGCCGCGCGCATCGAGCGCGAGCTTGATAGGTGCGGCATCCCGCACGAGCGCGTCGGCGAGACCGCCGTTGTCGGCCATTTGACCGGCAGCGGCAATGGAAGCGGCCTTGTCGTGCTGCGCGCGGATATCGACGCCTTACCCATTCAGGAGACGAACGACGTGCCCTACCGCTCGCAAACGCCGGGCATGATGCACGCCTGCGGCCACGACGCGCACACGACGTGTCTTCTCGGCGCGGCAAAGGTTTTGAGCGCACACCGCGCGGACTTTGGTGGCGAGGTGCGCTTCCTCTTCCAGCCCGCCGAGGAGATCGGTCAGGGCGCAAGGCCGCTCATCGCCGCGGGCATGCTGGATGGCGCACAGCGCGTCTTCGGGCTGCACACGGCGTCCGACCTTCCCGCGGGGACCGTCGGCGTCAAGCCGGGGGCCAACAACGCGGGCGTCGACCACTTTATCATCCGCATCCACGGCAAAAGCGCGCACGTCTCCACGCCGCAGCTCGGCGTGGACGCGCTCTATATCGCAAGCGAGCTCGTCGTCGCGCTCCAGTCCATCGTCACGCGCATGACCTCGCCGGTCGAGCCGGTGCTCATCGGCGTGGGCAAGCTGAACGCCGGCACGGCCTACAACGCCGTGGCCGAGACCGCCGTGCTCGAGGGCACGACGCGCATGTTCTCGCCCGAGAGCCGCGCGCACCTTCGCGAAACGATCAACGCCGCGGCCGCACACATCTCCGCCCTTTACGGCGGCACGGCAGAGGTCGAATGGGACGACTTCGCCACGCCGCTCACGAACGACGCCAGTGTGTGCGGGGAGGTCGAGCGCGCCGCCGACGCGCTCGGCATCCCCACGACGGCAAACCGCGCGCTGTCGCTCAGCGGGGACGATTTCGCCGAGTATCTGCTGCAAACGAAGGGCGCTTACGCCTACCTCGGCACGGCAAACCCCAAAAAGCCGCACACCTGCATCTCCAACCACCGCGGCGATTTCGACATCGACGAGGAAACGCTCCCCCTCGGCACAGCGCTCTACGCGGCATACGCGCTGTCCGTCCTTGATCCGCAGTTTGCCAAATAATTGTTTTTTTCGATGAAATCGCCTTAGTCGTGTGCAAATTTCGATTTTACTTTTTGCGTTATTCTATCTAAAATATAGTCCTCGCCACTGTCAGCACAGCGGCGGGGATTTCTTTAGCAAATTTGGAAAAGAGGTTAATTATGAAAAAGCTGTTTTCTCTGCTGCTTTGCGTCGTGATGGTGCTCTCTCTGGTCGCCTGCGGCTCGAAGACTGATGACGCGCCGACCCCCGACGAGCCTCAGGACACCGCTCCCGAGCTCTCCGGCACGATGAAGGTCGTCGCCACCGGCGACGTCTACGGTCCCCTGTTCGACGCGTTCACCGCCGACACCGGCGTGGAGGTCGAATGCCTGTCCATGTCCTCCGGCGAGGTGCTCTCCAAGCTCCGCGCCGAGGGCGGCACCCCGTCCGCTGACCTGTGGTTCGGCGGCGGCATCGACGCGTTCATGAGTGCCAAGGACGACGGCCTGCTTGAGCCCGTCACCTTTGACGCGGCCGCCGAGCTCGGCGACGAGTACAAGGATACCGAGGGTTACTGGTATTCCAAGGGCATCACCATTGTCGGCTTCCTGCTCAACAACTCTCTCATGGAGGAGCTGGGTCTGACCGCTCCCGAGAGCTGGGATGACCTGACCGACAGCCAGTATGCCGGCGAGATCGTCATGTCCAACCCTGCCGTCTCCGGCACCAACTACGCCGTGGTCAACGCGCTGCTGCAGGCCAAGGGCGATCAGGGCTGGGACTACTTCGATGCCCTGAATAACAACATCGCCTACTACGGCAAGCGCGGATCCGACCCGAAGAACAAGGTCTCTTCCGGTGAGTTCGCTGTCAGCATCTCCTACATCGACGCCAGCATCGAGCAGGCCGCCGAGGAGAACGACCTGACCATCGTTTACCCCTCTGACGGGATGCCCTGGGTCCCCGAGGGTGTGTCCGTGTTCAAGAACGCTGAAAACGTCGACGCCGCCAAGTACTTCGTCGAGTGGCTCTTCAGCAGCGACGATCATCTCCGTCAGCTCGCCGAGATCGAGCAGAAGAACGGCATCAAGGTCATCAAGCCCTCCATCGAAGGCATTGAGCTGTCCTATGATCCTACGCTCCTCATGACGGAGGACCTGTCCCTGTTCGGTTCCCAGCGCACCGAGATCCTCGATCGCTTTGAGCCCCTGATGGGCGACAAGGCCGCCGCGGAATAAATGAAGTCCGCCGGTACGATTCAAAAAAATACAGAAAAAAGGGCATCTCACGATGTCCTTTTTTCCCTATGTGAAAACGCGGCCGACAGGCTGATCTTACTTGTCCTGCTCGGGAGCGTGCTGCTGTTCATTCTCTGGCCCATCGCGTGCATCGCGCTGCGGAGCCTGCGCGGCGCGGACGGCGGCGTGAGCTTTGCAATGTTCGGCACTGTTCTGCGCCAATACGGCGAGAGTCTGCGCAACAGCGTATTTGTCGGCGTTTTTACGGCGGTGCTGTCCACTATCCTCTCGCTCTCAGCGGCGCTCGTATGCGCCACGGCGCGCGGGTGGAAGAAGACGCTCTGCATGGTCATCATGCTCGTCGCCATGGTGTCGCCGCCGTTCGTCTCGTCGCTTGCCTATATCCAGCTCTACGGGCGGCGCGGGTGGATCACCTACCGCCTGCTGCACCTGAGCCTGAACCCCTACAATCGCTGGGGCGTCATCCTGATGCAGTCGATCTCGTTCGTGCCGCTCAGCGCGATGTTTCTCTCCGGCATCCTCGAAAAGCTGGACGAGGGCAGCCTTCGCTCGGCGCGCGACCTCGGCGCATCGGGCGGCGCCATCCTGCGCGATATTGTCCTGCCGCTCATTCGGCCCGCGACGCTCGTGTGCCTGCTGCTCTCGTTCGTCCGCTCGCTCGCGGACTTCGGCACGCCCATCATCATCGGCGGGCGCTTCAGCACGCTGGCCGCGGACATCTATTTGCAAGTCGTTGGATACTCGGACCTTGAAAAGTCCTCGGCGATGAACATGTTCCTGCTCATCCCGTCCATTGTGTTCTTTTTCGTCTACCGCGCGCTGATGCGCCGCTCGGACAGGCTGACCGAGGGCAGCCGCACCGCTCAGACAGAGCTTGGCCTTTTGCTGCCGCATTGCGGCGCGATGGGCTGGGGCATGATCGCGCTGAGCACCGTCTTCTTCGTAATGATCGTGCTGCAATACGGCTGCGTGTTCCTCTCGGGCTTTTTGAAGAGCACGAAGGGTGTCTGCTCCTTCACGCTGCAATACTGGGATCAGCTCTGGCGCATCGGCTCGTCGACGATGCTGCGAAGCGTTGAATACGCGCTCATCGTCTCCATCGCCGGTACGGTTTTTGCAATGCTCTTCGCCTATTACATGGACCGCCGACGCATCATCGGCCGCAGCCTTTTCGACTGCCTTGCGACGCTGCCCTATATGCTGCCGGGCACGTGCTTTGGCATCGGCTACATTCTCGCGTTCAACCACGCGCCGCTCAAGCTGACGGGCACGGCCCTCATCGTGCTGGCCAACATGCTCTTCAAGCAGCTGCCGACCTCCACGAAGATCTGCACCGCGTCGCTCGCGCTCCTACCCGAAGTGCAGGAGCGCTCGGCGCGCGACCTTGGCGCGGGACGGCTCGCTGTGCTGCGCGATGTGGTCTTTCCCGCACTGCGGCCCGCGTTTTTGAGCTGCTTTGTCTATAACTTCACGAGCAGCATGACGACGGCGGGCTCCATCATCTTTCTCATCGACGCCAAGCGTCAGCTGGCCGTTTTCAAGCTCTTTGACGCGGTGTATCAGGGCGATTACGCCCTTGCCTCGCTGATCGCGAGCGTCATCACCGTCATTGTCCTTCTTGTCGAAGGCCTCGCCTTCCTCATCACCCGGAAAGGAGAAAATCGCCGTGTATCTCGAACTTGACCGCTTGAGCAAGCAGTTTGACGGCAAATACGCCGTGCATGACCTCTCCCTCGGCCTGGAAGAGGGCGGACTTTTGTGCATTCTCGGCTCGTCGGGCTGCGGCAAGACGACCACGCTCAACATGATCGGCGGCTTTCTCAAGCCCGACGGCGGCAGGGTGCTCCTCGACGGGCATGACATCACCGCGCTCCCGCCCGAGCGGCGGCCGGTTTCGACCGTTTTCCAGTCCTACGGCCTGTTCCCGCACATGAGCGTGCTGCAAAACGTGACCTACGGGCTCAAATTCCGCGGCTATTCCCGCACGGAGGCAAAGGAAAAGGGCCGCCGGTACCTGAGTCTCGTTGGCCTTGCCGAGCGCGAGGACGCGCGCATCGGCGAGCTCTCGGGCTGCCAGCAGCA
>OGEU01003280.1_pt1 | contig 10479 bp, 7 predicted proteins | sample 1570651 | NCBI WGS metagenome assembly OGEU01 (sample SAMEA2582129, study PRJEB24529) | metagenome | biome: Human gut stool | place: China | collected 2011
GGATTGCATTCAGTCCAGCAGTGCTATCTAATTCCGGATCATTAGGAATAGACTTTACAATTTTATAGAACATCTTGTAAGTCATATAGTTTTTCAACACATCTAAGATAAAGCCTTCTTCGATAGCCTGTCTCATAGAATAAATGTGACATGGATGGAATTTTCCATTTTCGTCTTTCCAACCAAACATCTGTAAGGTCTTATCTTTTGGTGTAGCCGTGAAAGCAAAGAAAGACATATTTTCATGAACACCTTGTGCAGAAAGTTCATCTAACATCTTGTCCTCATCGTCCTTGCATTTGCTTTCGTCTTCATATTCCATATCGGCATATTCTTCCAATATTTTTTCTGTATCTGCCAGAGCGCGTTTTAGTTTCTTTGCAGCATCACCAGTTTGGGAAGAATGTGCTTCGTCAATAATGATTGCAAATCTCTTATTATCAGATTTTACTTCTTTATAGATGACAGGGAATTTTTGTAATGTTGTTATAATAATCGGAATACCCTCATTAATAGCATCCTTAAGCTGTTGAGCGTTTTTATCAATCTTCTTTACCACACCATCTACATGGTCAAATTGATAAACTGTATTTTGTAATTGTCCATCAAGAACACGTCTGTCTGTAACGATAATAACAGACTGGAATATTTTTTCATTTTTATAATTATGTAGACCGCTAAGTCTATGCGCAAGCCATGCTATAGAATTTGATTTTCCAGAACCTGCACTATGCTGGATTAGATAACTTTTGCCGGAACCATTCTCTTTCACATCCTCAAGAAGTTTCGTAACAACATCAAGCTGATGATAACGGGGGAATATCATACGCTCTGACTTGATATCACCATTGTCATCACGCTCAATCTGTAAGTGAAGGTATTTATGTAATATCTCAAGAAGTCTATCTTTGCACAGAACACTTTCCCACAAATATGCTGTATCATAACCATCCTCGTTGATAGGATTTCCTTGTCCACCAACTTTTCCTGCACCATTACTACCTTGATTGAACGGAAGGAAATATGTCTTTGCGCCTTCGAGCCTTGTAGTCATATATACACGAGATAAATCAACAGCAAAGTGTACAAGCACACGTTCTTTGAAAGCAAAGATTGCATCTTTACTTGCTCGGTCAAATTTATACTGCGCAATGGCATTAGCAGTGCTTTGACCAGTGAACTGGCATTTCAATTCCATCGAAACAATTGGAATACCATTTACAAATAGTACAATATCTATGCTATTTTCGTTATTCAAAGAATAATGCAGCTGTCTTGTACAGTGCAGAATATTGGATTCATACTGTTTAACCGTAGTGACATTAATGCTTGTTTCTGGTTTCCAGTAGACGATTTTAAACTTAATGCCTCTATCAGTAAATCCTTGACGAAGAACACGTAGTAAGCCGACCAGTTTTACCTCACGGCAGAAACGCTCGATTACTTGTTTTTCACTGTCAGCACCATATATTTTTTCATAACGTTCCCATGTCTTAGGCTGACTATCTTTCAGAAAAGAAATAAATGTAGCTTTGTCTAATCCTAGTTCTCTGTCGAAAGACTTAGGATCTCCTTTCATAAACCCGCCTTGAGTGGTCAGAAACTCTTCAATATCTTGCTCAAAGCGTTTTTCTTTTACATCAAAATCTGACACTCGTTACACCTCCTTTATTCTACGTCTTAACTTAGAAATCTCGCTGTCTAATAATTTATCAAGTTCATTTTTATCATTAATAATTTTGCTGTGAAACTCCTTTTGTTTATCTGTTGTAGCATCATTCATGTCATAAAATGTAATTCTTAGAGAAATGAACGACTTATATAATTCCAGGATTTCTAAATATTTCATTAAATCGCCACGTGATATTGCACCATTTTCAGCTAGTAAAAGTATATGTGAGTGTTCCGTAAAAGGAGTATTCTGCAAATTTAAAATAACACGATTATCCAAAGCCGTTTTATTAGAATCTATTTTAGGAACTATATAACTTTCAAGCCATGACTGTGTATCTACGATCTTAGATAACTCTTTACATTGGTTATACGCTGATAGCATTAGTATATCAGCTGTTCCTTTTGCATTATCATCTTTTCTTATCTGCCTTTTATCTATGAGAAAAAAGGTGATTATATATAATGAAATCACAACTGACACATTAAGAACGGTATCGATTAACGTATAGTTTACATTGCTCATTTTAAATCCCAGAGTCGATGGAAGATTAAAATAATCCAAAACAATTACAACTACTGTGGGAATGAACAAATACATAAATAACGTTAGTCGATTTTTCTTTTTCATATCCTAGATTTCCTTCTTTCCTGTGACAACCTCATAGATGAGGGATTTTTTATATGCTATTAGCTTATCAATTAGAGCTTGCTTTCCTAAAATTGTTTTGTCCAAGTTATAAGATAGTCGTTCTACGTCATCTATAGCTCTTTTTTGTATTTCTATAGATGGCACAATAATAGATATCTGTGAAAGCAACACTTGATTAATATTATTTATGTTTGAACCTTGGCTGTATTTTTTTAGTTGTTCTCTAAAGTATGGACTTCTGAAAAAATATAATAAGTATCTATCATTTAAGATATCTGTTCTCATATTTCTAAATCTGATACAAAAGCCACTATAAGAAAGAGGAAAATCAATATTTTCCACCATAACAGCTCTACCCACTAGCTCCTTACTTCCATTTGAACGAACAAAAACTATATCGCCATCCTTCAGCATATAATCTTCATCAATTTCTTCATCAATAAGAATATCTGAAAACATATCCTCTCTATCAAGAACAAAATAATCTTTAAAATCACCAACACCAAGAAATTTTAGAGGTTTACCATTTGGTGCAACATTGAAGTTCAGTCCATTTTTCATATTTGCAATATATCCTAGGTGGATTGACTGTCCTTCAACCTCAACTATCAGCTCATTTATCTTTGACAACTTATATGCTTTCAGCTTCTCAATCACAGTTTGCTGTTTCTCGATGATAACATCAATCTTAGAACATTTTTTATCGAGATAACCAGCAATTTTATGTTGTTCCTCCGAAGGTGGAATAGGTATCATAACCGTATTTAATTTAGACATCTGTATTCGCATTCGAATGTCCATAATCCCATTACCATATCCATGTAACTTTTTTTGAAGTTCCTGTGTCTGAAAAAGATAATTATAATACTTAATGTCATCTTTTTTGTACCTCGTATACAACATATAATAAACTGGACTTACACAACCATAATAACTAGAAAGTGCAACTGATCCAATAAATACATTCATACTGTTGAGAACAATATCGTTAGGATATGCTAATTTATATCCAGATAAATCATCCTTAGACTTGTTTCCGATTTCCCCCTTATCTGCATACGGAATAACACCTCTATCGTTTGTTAAAGATAAGATAAAATCAGTTTTTACAGGGTTATTGATTTCGTTTCTATCAACTAAAACAGCCTTTATTCTTTTGATTTCCCATGTTGCTGGAGTGTTATTAATCCAATCTATTCCGCTATCTTTCATTTCTCTCATAAATCAAACACCTCCGCAAGACTTCCGGATAATTCAGTTTCCAAATCCATAATCTCTGCCATAATCTCAGTACTAGGCTGTGGTGCTTCGTATTTATAAAAGTATCGTGTGAATGGAATTTCATAACCTACTTTGGATTTCTTCGTATCAATCCATGCGTTCGGTGCAAATGGAAGTACTTCACGCTTGAAATACTCTTCAATATCTTCTTTGAGAGGAACGTTTTCTGTATCTCGAAGGGAAGAGTCTGCCTGTGGCTTATTGTTTTTTAAGATCGGATTTCCGTCTTCATCAAGTAGCGGACGTTCAACCGTAATCTTTGTATATCCAAAATCCGCATTGTCGTATATCTGGCTAATCTCATTCTCTCTAAAGTCACCATAAATACGTGTAATCTCAGAGATTTGGTTCTCAGATATATCATTTCTTTTGTTGCCAAGAGTTTTTCTTCTTCTCTCAAACAGTCCGTTTGCATTGATAAGCTGAACCTTGCCTTCACGCTTGGTTCCGGCTTTCTTATTAGAAAGCACCCAAATATAGGTGGCAATTCCTGTGTTATAGAAAATATCGTTAGGAAGCGCAATAATTGCTTCCAACAAATCATTTTCCAAAATGTATCTTCTGATTTCAGAAGGACCACTTCCGGCATCGCCCGTGAAGAGTGGAGAACCATTGTGAATGATAGCGATACGGCTACCACCATCACTTGGCTCTTTCATTTTGGAAATAGCAGTTAGTAAGAATAGCATTTGCCCATCTGATACAGCAGGAACTCCTGCTCCAAATCTGCCTGCGAAACCACGCTTTGCTTCTGCCTCAACTTTCGTTTTTTCGTTTTTCCATTCTCTACCAAAAGGCGGATTGGAGATAATATAATCAAATTTCTGACCTTCAAACTGGTCATCAGAAAGAGTATTCCCATCTTTGATAAAGTTCGCATCATTGCCTTTGATAAGCATATCTGCCTTACAAATGGCAAAAGTCTGGTCATTCAGCTCTTGTCCAAATGCAAGAAGTTCTGTAGCAGCATTCAGTTCATGAAGATATTCCTCAGAAACAGAGAGCATCCCACCTGTGCCGCAGGCCGGATCATATATAGTTTTTACTACGTTGTTTCCAGATAAGATATCATTATCATCATGGAATAGAATATTAACCATTAAGCGGATAACTTCACGAGGAGTATAGTGCTGTCCGGCATCCTCATTGTGCGCCTCAGAGAATCTTCGAATAATCTCTTCAAAGATATATCCCATCTCAATATTGCTAATTACATAAGGATGTAGGTTTGCTTTAGGAGAAGTGAACTCCTTAATGACAATATAAAGTATGCCTTTGTTTGCCATAGTAGTGATGTGGCCATCAAACTTGAACTTTTCGATAATATCCTGCACGTTCTCAGAAAAGCCATTTAAATAATCACGGAAATTCTCTTCAATGTTATCTGGATCATCAAGCAGACGTTCGAAGGTATACTTGCTTGTGTTATAAAAAGCTTTACCTCCAGTAGCACTGCGAAGAAGAACATCCTTCATTGGCAGATTCTTTACTTCATCATATTTTTTTAAAACAGCATTCTTTGTGTCTGACAGAATGCAATCAAACCTTCTTATAACAGTTAATGGTAAGATTACCTCGCCATACTCATGTGGTTTATATACCCCAGTTAATTTATCTGCAATTGCCCATATAAGCGTAGCTTTTTCATTTACATTAGAACTTAAACTCATTCTTCTTTTTCTCCAACTTTATAGTTTAGCCATGCTTCTTCGATAGCTTTATATGAGATATCATTCTCATCGCAAAAGGTTTTTATATTCTTCATCGCAACAAGGTTTGGCTTAGATTTACTCTGTTCCCAACGATTCACAGTAGAAAATGCCACGCCTAATTTATTGGCAAAATCTTCTTGAGTCAGAAAGCATCTTATTCTAAGTCTTTTAATTTCTTCTGAAAGTATCATTAGCATCTCCTTTACTACTTTCAATAATATAGCGTTATTATAGCGTAAACTTCTGCTTTTTTCTACCTGTTGTTAAGCAGTTATCTGATGTAACAGATATTTTTCCCTTTTTCAAAGGGAGTTGAATTTTCGGTAATGAATGAAGGAGAAGTAAATAAAAAATCTCCAAAATATCGGAATTTCACTCATTAAATCCCCTTAGGAAGTTAGAAAGGCCAAGATACGAGAATAACCAAACCCCTTATTTTTTCTCAGGCATGAAATAGGATAGACATAGGTCAAAAAATTTTGAAAAGTTGCCCAATATTGACCTCTTATCCAGCTACTAAGTAGAGGAATTAAAAAAATTCGTCAAAGTGTTTTAAATTGAGTATTTTCTTTTCCTGTGATTTGAGGTGAAACAATCTACCAAAAAAGAAATTTTTGAAAATCGTATTTAATCTTATTGAGCACATTCAAATCTCTAACAACGAAAAACAGCATAGCCGATATTTCACGACTATGCCGATTCCTTCAAGCTTTAGAAAAGCCGTATTTTAATTATTTACGCTTCAAATCTTTCGTAATGATATAGTATTCAGATGGAGATATCTTAATACCATCGATATTGTTATTCCCTACAATATTAATCTTAGGATATCCAAGGAAGAGTGCTATCGAATCATCTAGCATCAATTGTTGTGCATTGATCAACGCATTACGACGCACTAATGGATCGTTGGCACTTTCACCAAGAGCTAACAATTCATCGAAACGTGGATTGGAGAATCCAGAACCATTTGCCTCAGCACCGGTCCCCCAGTATTGTTTTAAGAACCATACAGGTTCGCCAGTATTAGCAGTAACCACACTAGAGATGAGCATATCGTAATCACCAGATTGCGCCAATGTATCAATCACAGCATAGTCTATGATTTTAATTTGTAAATCTACACCGATTTTTTTGTAGTCCGCTTGTAATGCCTCTGCATATAATGGCAATTCAGGACGAGATGTATAGGCATAGAAATCAAGCACTAGGTTTTCACCATCTTTATCTACAATACCATCACCATTTGTATCAATATAACCTTCACGTTTAAGTAATTCTTTAGCACGTTCAACATTATATTTATTAGGGTCCCGCAATTGATTGAATCCATAATCAATGGACGGTGGCAATGGAGCCTTACCGGCAATAAAGGTATCCTTCATAAGGTTCTTTGCATAGGACTCACGATTCGCTCCGGCAATGAGGGCCGCTCGAAGATTAGCATTCTTAAGCTTGCCTTTTTGGCTCATCCGAACGAATACATCACGTAAAGATGATTCTTCATAAATAGTAAATTTCTTATCGTTTTGGAAGATACCATATTCGCCAGGTCCAATGCTAACGGCCATATCTACATCACCCGCTTGCAATGCCATAGCTCGTGTATTGGCATCGTTAATAGATGGAATTTCAACCTTACCGAAGCCTGGCTTGCCATCCCAGTAGTTATCATTCCTTGCGAGCTCAGCACGCTCTTTTGTAAATGATGTCACTACATAAGGACCAGTACCAATAGGACCTTCCTTCGCAATATCACGACCATTTGCCTCAGCAGTTACATCCATAATCAAGAATAATGGATCTCCCAACAAGTTTGGCAAATTATAATAAGGCTTATCGGTCTTAATTGTGAGCTCTTGACCATTAGCCGTCATTTCAGTGTAATTAAAGAATGTTTTTGCCCGTTTACTCTTCGCAAAGGTTCGTTCCAAAGATGCCTTTACGGCCTCAGCAGTAAGAGCATTACCGTTAGAGAACTTAACCTTATCGTTGATGGTGAAAGTCCAAGTCAGCTTATCATCACTTTGCTTCCAAGAGGATGCTAACCAAGGTTTAGCATTCATATGATCATCAAATTTTATTAGTGTTTCCCCTACACCATATCGTACAACAGCCCAGCTAAAATAGTTTTCTGTTGGTTCTAATGTACCCGCAAAGCTAATAGCCCCTACCTTTAATACATCATTAGATGAATCGGATGATTGATTCATACAGCCTACAGTACCAAGGACCGTAACTCCCAGCATCATACCAATCAGTAACGCCTTACGTAATCCTTTCATTCACACACCTAACCTTTCTCTATATGTATATGTATATGTATATCATTTCATATGAGCATATTTTAATTATACCCATAGGGGTATATTGCTTAGTCAACTATACTATATATTAAGTATTAACACAATCATTTTTGAGAAAATTTTCGATATATTTATATATGTGAGCAAATCTGTATAGATACGTAACATACAAAAATAGCAGTTAGCGCTAAAGCTAACTGCTATTATATATGTACCTACTGTATTTTACCCATATTAGTAGGGCAAATCCTCTGGTTGAATACACTAGGCGATTGCTACAATGAGAGGTCTGATAAGTTGTATTAAAGTCCTATGCTTCTACAGCCGCTTCTTCTAAAGTAAGTGGCTTATGATCTTTGCCAATTTCAAAGATAGAGCTCAATAGAACCTTTGTATAAGGATGTTTTGCATCTGCTATATGGAATGCATCTAGCTCTTCAACGACAGCACCTTTATGCATAACAACTACCTTATGACACATGGTACGAATAAACGCAATGTCATGAGCAATGAATAGATATGTTAAGTTTTTCTTTTTTTGTAAACGCGCTAATAGGTATGCGATAGAATCCTGCACAGAAACGTCTAGAGCGCTTGTTGCCTCATCTAGAACAAGGATTTCAGGTTCAAGTACAATGGCACGAGCAATGGCCACGCGTTGACGTTGACCACCAGACATTTCATGAGGATAACGATGCATGAACTCGCGAGGTAAGTCTACCATTTCAAGATAGTCACCTGCGATTTGTTCTTCTTTTCCTTTTTCAAGAAGCCCAAAATTGTATAACGGTTCAAGAATAATATCCTTTACCTTCATCCGCGGATTGAAGGCTGCAGATGGATCTTGGAATACCATTTGAATTTTCTTGCGGTATTCTTTCGTTTGCTCAGAGTTCATATGTTGAATCTCTACACCATCTACATAAATCTCGCCTTCCGTAATAGGAAGCATCTTCATGATCATACGAACCAATGTTGTTTTCCCTGAGCCAGATTCCCCTACAATACCAAGGGACTGACCTTTTTCGAGAGTTATATTAATATCCTTACATGCTTCAAGCTCACCACCAGTAGGAAGTGGGAATCGTTTATATACATTCTTAATTTCTACTGCGTAATTAGTCAATGTAACGACCTCCTCCCAATGTTGGCACAGCGTCTTTTAGTTGTTTCGTATATTCATTAGATGGATTTTCCAAAATATCTTGTGGGGTTCCAGCATCTACAACACAGCCCTTTTTCATAACAATAATATAGTCAGACATATACGCTGCTACACCAAGGTTATGAGTTACCATGACTATTGCAGAATTATGCTCTTTAGCTAGTTCAAGCATTTGCATAACCACTTGAGATTGTGTTGTTACATCGAGTGCAGATGTCGGTTCGTCACCGATGAGTAATGCTGGGTCCAATGCTAACGCCATAGCAATACCAACACGTTGACGTTGACCACCAGATAATTCGTGTGGATAACGGCGCAATATATCCGCTCCATTAGGAAGAGATACAGATTCTAATAACTCAATTGCTCGTCGATCACATTCATCATTAGTGATTTCAATATGAGATGTAAACAATTCTCTAAATTGTTTACCAATGCGAACAATTGGATCTAATGCACTACCACTATCTTGGAAAATCATAGCCATATCTTTACCACGTATGGCTCTCCATTCTGACTTAGATAGGGTACGAAGGTCGTGACCGTTAAAGATCATTGTACCGTCTGTAACCTCACCACCTACAGGTAATAAACCCATGAGGGCCCGGATTACAGTAGTTTTACCGGATCCGGACTCACCTACAATGGTTAATACCTTACCGCGTTCCAAGGTAAAGTTCACATCCATAACAGCAGGCACACCTTGGTACGCAATGTTAAGGTTTTCTACAGTTAGTATGTTTTCTGCCATTATAGCTCCTCACTATTTTGTAATTTTGTTAGTAATCCAGTAGTAATCACTTGGGTACATTACAGCACCTTTCAAGTAAGAACCTGTAACGATATTAGTTTTAGGATAGCCTAAGAATAATGCAGCACCATCATTCATCAATAATTGTTGAATTTGGATTGCGTATTCACGACGTTTTGCAGGATCGAATTCTGTTTCAGCTGCATCTAACAATTGGTCAACTTCTGGATTGGAATAACCAGAACCGTTTTGAGGGTTGGAACCATTGTCATTTGTATGCCAGTAGTTAGCCAAGAACCAGATTGGATCGCCTGTATTAGCCGTTACGATGTTGGAAATAAGCATATCATAGTCGCCATCTTGACCCATTTTATCGATCAAGTTGTAGTCAACTGTTTTAATTTTCATATCGATACCAACTTTTTTGAGATCTGCTTGAACAGCTTCTGCGTAAAGTGGTAATTCTGCACGAGAGTTATATACTACGAAGTTGAATGTTAATGGTTTACCATCTTTATCAAGGATCCCATCGCCATCAGTATCTTTCCAACCATCTTCAGCCAACAATTGTTTAGAACGTTCAGGATTATACGCATTAGGATCTTTCAAATCGTTGAAGCCATAGTCCATGGATGGTGGAATTGGAGCAGAACCAGGAATAAATGTACCTTTTAACAATACATCAGCATAGTTTTTACGGTCTGTTGCAGAGATAACTGCAGCACGAACTTTGTCATCCCCAAGAATACCTTTTTGATTAATACGGGCCAATACGACACGAAGAGATGCGATTTCATCTACTTTGAATTTATCATTGCCTTGGAATAAACCAATTTCACCAGGGCCGATGTTAACAGCCATATCTACGTCGCCAGATTGTAAGCTTATAGCGCGAGTATTAGGGTCATCGATGGAAGGAATTTCTACAGTTTTAAATGGTA
>OGEU01003284.1_pt1 | contig 10467 bp, 9 predicted proteins | sample 1570651 | NCBI WGS metagenome assembly OGEU01 (sample SAMEA2582129, study PRJEB24529) | metagenome | biome: Human gut stool | place: China | collected 2011
GGTTGATCACCTCGTCCAGCCCCGCCCAGAACGGCAGGGTGAAGCACTGCTCGGACATGGGGCACTCGTTGGTCACGCTGCCAAGGCACGGAATGGGCGCTACGCTGCCCTCGATGGCGCGCAGGATCTCGCCGGCGGTGTAGTCGGCAGGGTCTTTTGTCAGGCGGTAGCCGCCCTGACTGCCCCGCTCGCTCTTGACCAGCCCCACCCGCGCCAGCGGGGTGACGATCTGCTCCAGATATTTCAGGCTCAGGTTCTGCCGTTCGCTGATCTCCTTCAGGCTGACGGTGGTGCCCGGTGCATAGCGCGCCAGCTCCGCCATCAGGCGCAGGGCGTAGCGGCTCTTGGTGGAAAATTTCATGGTCGTCCTCTCCTTGCTGTATTTCATAGTATAGCACGTTACTCGGATTTTGCAAAGGAGAAACCTCTTGTGCAAACAAAAAAGGTCTGTTATCATAGGATGAAACAGAACCTATCTTTGAGGAGTGAGAGTATGACAGAGAAGATCACCGCCGCAGACGCCATCCGTCTGCTGGATTCCGGCAAGGCCGTGGCTGTGGATGTGCGCGAGCCGGACGAATACGCCGTGGGGCACATCCCCGGGGCAAAACTGCTGCCGCTGGGGCAGGTCATTGACCGCGCCGCCGAGGTGCTGCCGGATAAAAACGCCCTGTGGCTGGTGTACTGCCGCACCGGACGCCGCAGCGCCGATGCCGTGCAGAAGCTGGAAGCCCTTGGCTACACCGACCTGCGGGACCTCGGCGGCATTTTAAGCTGGCCCTACGAGATCGAGGGCGATTTTGAGGGACATTTTTAAGGAAAACCATTGAAATGCCCTCCGCTTACGCTCTGGGCATAAATAGCGGAAAATTTATTTTTATTTCGCGTTTGTCGCGGCCTGCGGGCCGCTCCAAACGCATTTTCACAAAAGGGGCTTAGAAAACCGGCGCCCTCCACTTGTGAAAAAAAGCATCTGAAAAGCCCGCAGGCTTTTCAGATGCTCAAATAAAAAATCCAATTCCGCTAAAAATATCCAGAGCGCAGCGGAGGATATTCCAAATCGTCCCGCCAAAAAGCCGCTTATTACAATAGGAAGCGCAAAACCACAACAGAAAGGAAACCATGCCATGTCGTTCCATGCAAAAGAGTTCGCGGGCAGCCACTGCGGCTGCCGTTACCAGCAGGATTACCGCCCTACTTTAGGTCGGGACGGCAAAAAGGAATCCGGCACGCTGGAGGTCATCAAGTTCTACTATGATGGCGCTATCCGCTTTGAGCAGCACTGCTACGGCGAAGCTGCCACCTTTGTGTTCGGCGTGTGGGCGTCCGGCATGGACGAGGACGGTACCCTGCACTGGGTGCTGCCGGACCGCCGTAAAAGCTACTATGACGAAAGCTATCTGCCCAAAAAGCTGGACCGGGTGGACGAAGCCGGCAATCTGTACTTTGATGGCGGGGTGTTCCCGTGGAAGCTGGCGGACGACTTTGCCGAGGATAAGCGCTGGGGCTACCCCAAGTGGAAGGTTGCGCTGGGTAAGCTGACCGGAAAAGGCAAAAAAGGTGACTGAATCACGAAAATCCAGTATTCATATTGACATACTAGGGAATGATATGGTATAACTTATCCGTTGAAAGGATTCCGCATCTGCACAGGGCATTCAAGGCTCCCGCAGACGCGTTCAATAAGAAAGGATCATTCCTATGGAAAACATGGAAAAAGTGGTTTATCTGGATAATGCTGCCACCACTCCCTGTGCTCCCGAGGCACTGGAATTGATGGTCAAAGCCCTGAGCGGTGCCTGCGGCAACCCCAGCAGCCATTACAGTGTGGGCTATGAGGCTAAGGAATTCGTGGACACCGGTCGTGCGCAGGTGGCAAAGGCCATCAATGCAAGTCCGGCTGAGCTCTTCTTTACCAGCTGCGGCTCCGAGGCCGACAACTGGGCGGTGAAGGGCACTGCCTTTACCAAGGCACGCCAGAACAAAAAGCACCTCATCACCAGCGCTTTTGAGCACCATGCCATCATGCACAGCATGGCTGCACTGGAGCGCATGGGCTTTGAAGTGACCTATATCAAGCCCACCGCCGAGGGCTACATCCGTCCCGAGGACGTGGAAGCTGCCATCCGTCCCGATACCGCGCTGGTCAGCATCATGATGGCCAACAACGAGATCGGCACCATCCAGCCCATCAAGGAGATCGCCGAGGTCGCTCACAAGCACGGTGTTTGGATGCACACCGACGCGGTGCAGGCTGTGGGTGCCATCCCCGTGGATGTGAAGGAACTGGGCGTGGATATGCTGTCCATGAGCGCCCACAAGTTCAACGGCCCCAAGGGCATGGGTGCACTGTACTGCCGCAAGGGCGTATGGCCCCAGAACCTGATCGATGGCGGCAGTCAGGAGGCCCGCCACCGTGCAGGCACCGAGAACGTGGCCGGCATTGCTGCCATGGGCAAGGCACTGGAAATCGCCACGGCGCATCTGGATGAGCGCATGGCCCACGAGAGCGAGCTGCGCGATTATGTCATCGACCGCGTCCTCAAGAACATCCCGGAAGCCCGCCTGAACGGCGGCCGCAGCCCCCGTCTGCCCAACAATGTGAACATCAGCTTCCCGGGTCTGGAAGGCGAGACCATCCTGCTGGATCTGGATATGCACGGCATCTGCGCCTCCACCGGCTCTGCCTGCAACTCCGACAGTCTGGACCCCAGCCACGTCCTGCTGAGCATCGGCGTGCCTGAGGAGATCGGCCACGGCTCCATGCGGTTCACCTTTGGCCCGCAGAACACCATGGAAGAAGCAAAATATCTGTGCGACGTGCTGGAGGAAGTGATCCCCCGCCGCCGTGCTATGAGTTGTATGTGGCTGCAGGGCCAGAACACGGCCCGCCAGTTCAGCCTGAAGGGAGAGCAGTAATTATGGCAAGCATGTATAGCGCAAAGGTCATGGAGCATTTTGCAAATCCGCACAATGTGGGTGAGATCCCCGACGCAAACGGCGTGGGCGAAGTGGGCAACCCCAAGTGCGGCGATATCATGCGCATGTACCTGAAGATCGAGAACAACGTGATCGTGGATGTCAAGTTCCTCACCTTCGGCTGCGGTGCCGCCATCGCCACCAGCAGCATGGCCACCGACCTCATCAAGGGCAAGACCATCGACGAGGCGCTCAAGCTGACCAACAAGGCTGTTGTGGAAGCTCTGGAAGGTCTGCCTCCCATCAAGGTGCACTGCTCTGTTCTGGCCGAGCAGGCCGTCAAGGCTGCTCTGTCCGACTACTACCGCCGTCAGGGCATCGATCCGGAACCCATCGTGGGTAAGCTCGAAGAGGACTGCGACCACTGCGAGAGCTGCGGCCACTGATCCCCGCAAAGGACGCTTCAGGGGACACCGTTTTGTGCGGTGTCCTCTTTTTTTGCAAAAGGCTGCGTTGTTGTATCCTATCCAAAACGTAATAAAGCAAGCGTAAAATATTATTTGTTTACAAAAATACCCTGAATATGCACTCGTTCATGAAAAATTCATATATTGTTCAGAATGAGTTCACCACTTTTCGGTATAAGTAGGGCAACACAGGCGCAAAGAGCGCCGAACTCCCACGGAAGCGGACGAAGAACAGGGCAAAGAACGGTTCGCGGCACGCACTGCAATGCAGGTGCGTCGGCCCCGGAAAACGTCCCGCCGCACAGGAAAGGAAACGAGTTAGTATGAAAATTGGTTTTTGGGAACTTGTCGTCATCGTGATCGTGGCGTTCGTGTTCATCGGCCCGGATCAGCTGCCTGTCTACGCAAAGAAGATCGGCAAGATGCTGCGTGAATTGAAAAAGTACACCGGCGCTGCTTCTGAGGAGATCCAGAAGAACGTTGTGGAGCCGCTGAATGAGATCCAGGCCCCCCTGAAGGAAGCTGTTGCCCCGCTGACCGATATCAAGAAGGATATCGACAACAGCGTCAAGGATGTGACCAAGAGCTTTACCGGTATCGGCAAGACCAGCAAGGAGGAAGCTGCCAAGGCAGAAGCTGCCGAGGAAGTGACCGAGCTGACCGAGGAGCCGGTGGAAGAGCTGGAAGAGGACGCTGCACCTGCCGCCGCCAAGGCAGAGGAGAGCGCTCCCGCTGAGGAGACCGCTGCACCTGCCGAGAAGGCCGAAGAACCCGCCGCCCCGGTTGAAAAGGCTGAGCCTGCTGCAGAAGCGGCTCCCGCACAGGAAGCTGCCGAGGCTGCTCCTGCGGCCGAGCCGGTGGAGGAAGAGCCTCGTCAGAATGATGTTCTGCCGAAGGACTGATTACTTACTGGATGCACCCGCGCCCGCGGTTGCCTGATACATGCAATAAGCCCGCCACGCGGCGCGGCAAAGTAAAAAGGAGATTTTTATTATGCGTATTGGTACTAACGAACTGCTGATTATCCTGGTCGTCGCTCTGCTGATCTTTGGACCCAAGAACCTGCCGAAGCTGGGCAAGATGTTCGGCAAGACCATCAACGGCTTCAAGAAGGGCATGGAGGACGAGGAAGGCTCCGATGATTCCGAGGAGAAGACCGAGAAGAAGGTTTCCAAGAAGGACGAAGACGAGGAGTAATTGTGGCTACGAACGTTAAGCGCAAAAAGAAAAAAGCCGAAGTCATGGCAGAGGACGGCAGCATGACGCTGACCGGCCATCTGAAAGAACTGCGGAACAGGCTGATCATCTGCGCGGTGGTGTTCGTGGTGGGTGTTGTGGTCTCGCTGGCATACGCCGACCGTCTGATCGATCTGCTCACTGCCATGGGCCGCGACTATTACGAGTTTGTTTCCATTGCCCCGCAGGAAAAGCTGATGCAGTATTTCCGCGTCTCCATTCTGGCAGGCGTGGTGGTCACTGTGCCGGTGGCGTTCTACCACATTTATGCATTTGCAAAGCCCGGCCTGAAAAAGAGCGAGAGCTTCTTCTTCAAGATGGTCATGCTGCTGGGCCTGATCCTGTTCTGCGTAGGCGTGCTGTTCGCCTACAAGCTCATGATGCCCTTCATGCTGCGTTTCCTCAGCACCGGCATCGAGGGTGCAGAGTACATCCAGACTACTACCAGTATCGAAAGCTACGTCAACCTCTGCTTGACCATGTTCATCATTTTTGGCTGCGTGTTTGAGATGCCTCTGATCACCATCATCCTGTCCAAGATGGGCATTATCAACCCGCAGCTGCTCAAGCAGGTGCGCGGCGTTGCCATCGTGATTATCTTCTTCATCGCGGCCGTTGTCACCCCGCCGGATATCGTGTCTCAGTGCATGGTGGCCGGCCCCATGGTGCTGCTGTACTTCATCAGCATCTTCCTGAGCGGCATCTTCTACAAGCCGCACACGGATGATGATGAGGACGAGGAAGACGAGGATGAGGACGAAGAGTAAGCTCTGACTTCTGGTTTTCTGTTTTATCATTGCAAAAGCAAGGGCTGCTGCGCCATTTGGTGCAGCGGCCTTTGTTGCGTAAAAAGCGCTTTTGCGCTATCTGCTGCGCGGCAGCCGCAGGCTGACAGCAGCAATATGCCGTTTGCTGCCGCGACCCTTCCCGTGAAAAAGCAGATCAGAAAAGCCCGCAGGCTTTTCTGATCTGCAGATATAAAAATAATTTTTCCGCTATGATTGCCAAAGCGAACGCGGCGGCAATTCCAAATCGTTGCTGCTCAGTCTATACAAGCCACCCGCCCTGTGCTAGAATGAAACCAACAAATCAAAGGCGGTGAAACCATGCATCCACTCCCGGAATACCCTCGCCCGGCCATGCGCCGGGACAGCTATGAGAACCTGAACGGCCTGTGGAAGTACGCCATTACCCAGACAGCAGAATACCCTGCTGCGTGGGACGGCAGCATTCTGGTGCCCTACTCTCCGGAAACAAAGGCCTCCGGCGTGGGCCGCACCCTGCAGCCCGGCCAGTGGCTGCACTACCACTGCACCTTGGCTCCCCCTCCGGGAGAAGGGGGCCGGGTGCTGCTGCACTTCGGCGCGGTGGACGATGCCTGTGCGGTGCAGGTGAACGGCCATCTGGTGGGCGGCCATCGGGGCGGCTACTGGCCCTTCACACTGGATGTCACCGCCCAGCTCAACGATACGGGCCGCAACAGCCTGTGGGTGGCCGTGCAGGACCCCACGGACAGCGGCACGCAGGCCCGGGGCAAGCAGACCCTGAAGCCCGGCGGCATGTTCTATCCGGCCCAGAGCGGCATCTGGCAGACGGTCTGGATGGAGCGTGTGCCGGAAAACTACATCCAGTCGCTCACGGTCACGCCGGACTACGATGCCCGCACAGTGACCGTGAAAGCCCATACTTCCATGCCCGGAGGTGCAGTGAACCTGTGGGCCGTGGTGCGGGCCGGGGGCGTGACCATTGCCGAGGACTGGGGCAGCGACGAAGCGGACCGGGACGGTGAGGTGACGCTGAACATCCCGGAGGAACATTTCTTTCCGTGGAGCCCGGATACCCCGTTTTTGTATGACCTGACCGTGGGTACCACGCAGGGAGGGGAGGAGCAGTTCGACACCGTGCACAGCTACTTTGCCCTGCGCAAGTGGAGCTGTGAGCCGGATGCGCGGGGCGTGCTGCGCTTCTGCCTGAACGGAAAGCCCATCCTGCTCAACGGCCTGCTGGACCAGGGCTACTGGCCGCAGGGCCTGTATACCCCGCCTTCCGATGCGGCAGTGGAGCGGGAGCTGAGCGAGGTGAAAGCGCTGGGATTCAACCTGCTGCGCAAGCACGCCAAGATCGAGCCGCAGCGCTGGTACTACCACTGCGACAGGCTGGGCCTTGTGGTCTGGCAGGACATGGTGAACGGCGGCAGCAGATACAACCTGTGGTTCGTCACCTACCTGACCAATGTGCTGCAGCCCCTTGTGCGCCGCCTGCCCGACGCAGAGCCGCTCTGGGGCCTGCTGAGCCGCGGGAAAGCATCCAGCCGGGAAACATACCGCAAAGAGCTGCAAGCCACCGTGGAAGCCCTGCGCTGCCATCCGTGCATCGGCTGCTGGGTACCCTTCAACGAAGGCTGGGGCCAGTTTGATGCGGCCGGGGCAGTGCAGGCCATCCGCACGCTGGACGATACCCGCCTTGTGGACGAGGCCAGCGGTTGGTATGATCAGGGCGGCGGAGATGTGTGCTCCATCCACAACTATTTCTATCCGCTGCATGTAAAGCCCGGAAGCCGTACCGTGGCCCTGAGTGAATACGGCGGCATTGCATGGCCCATGCCGGGGCACGAAGCTCCGGGCAAAACCTACGGCTACGGTACGGCAAAGAGCCGTGCAGACCTGACTGCCCGCTGCAAAAAGCTGCAGTTGGGCACAGTGCTGCCGCAGCTCAAAAAAGGACTCTCGGCGCTGGTGTACACCCAGCTGACGGATGTGGAAGATGAGGTGAACGGTCTGTTTACCTATGACCGGGCCGAGATCAAGCCGGATGCCAATGCCGTCCGCTCGGTGAATGCTGCCCTTGCCGCAGAGTTCGCAAAAGTGACGCGGTGAAAGAAAAAACTCCCTCAGTCATCGCTGCACGATGCCAGCTCCCTCAAAGAGGGAGCCCTTGGCAAAACCGGAAAGTTGTCCGTACTGCCAAAGGCCCCATCGCCGAGGGGGCTGTCTGCGCAAGCAGACTGGGGGAGTTTTATGTTACAGCAGCTCTCAGTTGTTGGCGCTGTTGTTCACGATCTTTTTGGCGGGCAGCTTGTTCATGGCAGAGCTGTCCAGATCGTGTGCCAGCTCTGCACCGCCTGCGGCCAGTGCGTCGTCCAGCTCGCCGCCCTTCATATCGCTCAGGATCTGGCTGCGCAGGTCGTCCAGCGAGGAAACGCTCAGCGGGTCTACACGCACCATCAGGAGCAGGGTGTAGCTGTTGATCTGCACGGCAGCGGCTTCGCCGTAGGAAAGGCTGCGCAGAGCATCGGCTGCGCCATCCTGCGTAAAGGCCGAAGCAACATCGCTCTCGGTCAGCAGCTCGGTCTGGACGCTGGCGCTGTCGTCGGAAGTTTCGCTGTCCAGCACAGCGTAGATGTCCGGCAGGGCATTCTGTGCGGCCTCATGCAGGACACTCACCTGATCCGAGACCGTCTCGCCGCCTGCGGCGTTGACGCTGTCGGCAGCGGCCTGTGCCAGCTTGAGCATCTCGGCCTTCTGGTCATCGTCCGCAAAGGCGTAGGTGCTGGTATTGTACAGCGGGATGCTGATGTAGCAGATCTCATACATGCTGTCGTCCAGATGGCTGGTCAGCTCGTCGTCCTCCACCGGGGCCTCGCCGTTTTTGCCGTAGACCAGTTCCAGCAGGGCGGTGTGCTCCATCTGCAGACGTTCATATGCCTTGACGGTCTCCAGACCAATGCCGTTGGCGGTGTAGGTGTCGCCGTACTGATCCATCATCTGCTGGGCATAACGGTCGGCAGTGGCGATCTGCTCGTCGGTCAGCTCACCGCCCAGTGCCTTGAAGCGGGCATCCACAGCGGCCAACGTTTCCAGCGTCTGCTGGGTCTGCTGGGCCACGTAGTCGCTGACCACGGCGCTCTCGCCGCTGTCAGAGTCGGTGGTGATGGTCTCTTTCAGGAAGGCTTTTACGTCGGTGGTGTCCTGATCGGTGCCGGCAAGCTGGGCGGCCTGCTGGTAAGCACCGTACTGTGCCAGCAGATACATGCCGGAGGTGATCTCAAAATCACCGATGCTGCCCACGGTGTCCGGGGCGGAAATGGTGCAGCCCACAAGGCTGAACACCAGTGCAAGTGCGCAGATCAGCGCGAGAAGTTTCTTTTTCATGGCAATGCTCCTATGATGTTTATTTTTGCTCGGCGGAGGCAAGGATCTCTGCCATCGCCTTGAGGATGCTTTGCAGCAGCTCCAGCGGCTTTTCGTCGGGCTGCAGCGTGACCGAGAGATAGGGCCGGTTGCCTGCACCGGCGGTGACGCGGCCATTGAAGGCCACCAGCAGGCCCCGGATCATGGGCAGCTCCAGACTTTCCAGCTGCAGGGTGAGGGTGTCCTTTTTCTGGGTCACTTCGGTCACGCCCACAGTGCTGGCCTGCACGCGTACCAGCGACACGTTGACCAGATCGCTCACCGAGGGCGGCGGGTCTCCGTAGCGGTCGATGAGCTCGTCCAGCACATCGGCGGCATCCTCTGCCGTCTGGATGGCGGCAATGCGCTTGTAAGCTTCAATGCGGCCCGGGCCGTCTGCGATATATTTCTCCGGGATGAAGGCATCCACCCGCAGGTCCACAAGGCATTCACTCTTGTCCCGCCGGACAGGTTCGCCCTTGGCCCGGGCGATGGCCTGCCCCAGCATTTTCACGTAGAGGTCGTAGCCCACGGCCTCCATGTGGCCGTGCTGGCTGTGGCCCAGAAGACTGCCCGCACCCCGGATCTGCAGATCCCGCATGGCGATGCGGAAGCCGGAGCCGAAGGCCGTGAACTCCCGGATAGCGGAGAGCCGCTTCTGGGCGATATCGGTCAGGGTCTTGTCCCGCCGGAAGGTGAAGTAGGCATAGGCCTTGCGGCCGGAGCGGCCCACCCGGCCTCTGATCTGGTACAGCTGGGCAAGGCCCATGCGGTCGGCATCCTCGATGATGAGGGTGTTGCAGTTGCGCACGTCGATGCCGGTCTCGATGAGGGTGGTGCACACCAGAATATCGATCTCGCCGTTCAGCAGATGCTGCCACACGGGGTTCAGCTCTTCCTCGGTCATCTTGCCGTGGGCAATGCCGATGCGTGCGCCGGGCACCAGCTTGCTCACATGGGCGGCGCAGGCTTCGATGTTGTCCACCCGGTTGTGCAGGTAGTACACCTGCCCGCCCCGGGCAAGCTCCTTCTTCATGGCTTCGGCAAGGATCACGTCGTTGTATTCCAGCACAAAGGTCTCCACGGGCTGCCGCTCGATGGGCGGCTGCTCGATGGTGGAAAGGTCCCGGATTCCGCTCATGGCCATGTTCAGCGTGCGGGGGATGGGGGTAGCCGAAAGGGTGAGCATGTCCACCCCGATGAAGTTCTCCTTGAGCTTTTCCTTGTGCTTCACACCGAAGCGCTGCTCTTCATCGATGATGACAAGGCCGAGGTCATGGAACTTCACGTCCTTGGACAGCAGCCGGTGGGTGCCCACCACGATGTCCACACTGCCCGACTGCAGGCCCCGGAGGGTCTCCTTCTGCTGTTTTGCGGTGCGGAAGCGGGACATCATCTCCACCTTCACGGGAAAAGCTTCCATGCGGGAGAGGATGGTGTTGTAGTGCTGCCACGCCAGCAGGGTGGTGGGGGCAAGGATGGCGCACTGCTTGCCGCCCATCACGCACTTGAAGGCGGCGCGCAGGGCCACTTCGGTCTTGCCCACGCCCACGTCGCCGCACAGCAGGCGGTCCATGGGCCAGCCCTTTTCCATGTCCTGCTTGATCTCGGCGGTGGCGTTCAGCTGGTCGTCGGTCTCGTCGTAGTCAAAGCGGGTCTCAAAGTCCCGCTGCCAG
>OGEU01003290.1_pt1 | contig 10461 bp, 7 predicted proteins | sample 1570651 | NCBI WGS metagenome assembly OGEU01 (sample SAMEA2582129, study PRJEB24529) | metagenome | biome: Human gut stool | place: China | collected 2011
GTCTACTCCGCCCCTCGCTATAAGCTCTTTTTCTCCCCCGGCATAGCCGGGGGTTGCCTTTGTCAAGACAAAGCAAAAGCCTCCGCCGTTTGGCGGAGGCTTTTTATGTGCTGCCCTCTTGATTTATAATGCAAGCGGTTACATAAAACGCAGCTGAAAAGGACTTTTACATGGCGGATGCCTCTAATATTTTTCGCCAGTATTCGCGGTCATTTGTGTATGCGCCAAAAGCAAAATCCGTGCGGCCGCAAGCCGTATTGTCCATTTTATACAAAGTGAGCAGGGTTCTTTTTGCATCAAATGTAGAAAAAGCACATTCTTCATTGACGCATTTGGAAATATGTGGTATTACATTGTCAATGTAAGCGGTTGCGCATATGTGTTCATTGTTTACACTGCCATAAGTTGAAGTGTTTACACAGCGTCTGACCGGATGCCGCCTGTCCATGCTAAACTGCGAACCGCCTACATAGAAATGGATTGCGGGCCCGGATAGAAGTCAGGACAACTGGTGCTATGAGTTGGTCCGCAGCTTGTTTCCCGCAAAGAGGAACTGTCCAAGGTTCCCGCAAAGCCGTGTTTTCTCTTCCGCAGTGCGGAATGGAAATAAATAATGGATGAGAAGGAGAAACGATTTATGAAGAAATCCACTAAGCGCCTGTTCGCCGCTCTGCTGGCTGCCACCAGCCTGCTGGCCCTCACCGCCTGCGGCGGCGGCAAGACCGAGGCTCCCAAGACTGACGATTCCAAGACCGAGCAGCCCGCCGAATCCTCCGGCAGCAAGGAACTCTCCGTTTACACCGCATTCCCCGAAAGCGAAGTCATCTACTATTTCAACAAGTTTGAGCAGGAAACCGGCATCAAGATCAACTATGTCCGCCTCTCCGCCGGTGAGATGCTGACCCGTGTGGAAGCCGAGAAGGACAATCCTCAGGCAACGCTGATGTTCGGCGGCTCTACGGATAACTACATCGCCGCCGTGGATAAGGGCTTGCTGGAAGCCTATCAGTCTCCCAATCTGGACAAGACACCCTCTACTTATCTGGATCCCACCGGTACCTGGAACCCCATCTATGTGGGTTGCATCGCCTTCGCCTGCAACGCCGACTGGTTTGCCGAAAAGGGTCTGGAATATCCCACCAGCTGGGAAGACCTGCTGAAGCCCGAGTTCAAGGGTGAGATCATCATGGCCCACCCCGCCACCTCCGGCACCGCCTACACCGTTCTGGCCACGCTGGTTCAGCTCAAGGGCGACGATCAGGTCTGGGACTATCTGGAAAAGCTGAACACCAACATGAGTCAGTACACCAAGTCCGGCTCCGCCGCTCCCAATGCCGTGGCCATCGGTGAGGCCGCCATCGCCCTCACCTTCTCTCACGACGCCCTGCAGCTGACTCCCGAGGGCTATCACATTGAGCTGAGCTTCCCCACCGACGGCACCGGTTATGAGGTGGGCGCCATGGCCCTCATCAAGGGCGGCAAGGCCGACGAGCAGGAGAACGCCAAGAAGTTCATCGACTGGATGACCTCCGAGGCCGGTCAGGGCTGCTACGCCGAAAACGACTCCTTCCGCGTTCCCACCAACACCGCCGCTCCTGTGGCCGACGGTCTGGTGACGCTGGATGAAGTTCCCGTGATTGATTATGACGCCGTTTGGGCTGCCAGCGTCAAGAGCGAGTACTGCGAGCAGTTCGAGAATAAGATCGCCACCAAGCCCGAGGGCTGATCCCAATGGATTTCTGATTGATTTCCCGCAAACGGGCCTCCTCCCCCAAGGGGAGGGGGCTCGCATACCAAGACAGAGAAGGCGGAACTCCCTTGCGCAGCTTTCCCGCCGCTTTTGACACTCTCACTCAGGAGGAACGCTCATGGCAAATGCCACTACCCGCGCAAAGCGCCTCAATGAAACGAAGATGATCCTGCGCCAGCCCCTGCTGCTGATTGCCATCATCCTCTCGTTCGCGCTGTTGCTGCTGTTCGTCATCTATCCTCTGGCCAAAACGCTGATCTACAGCCTTACGGATGAGACCGGTGCCTTCTCTCTGGCCAATCTCATCACCATCCTGCAAACGCCCCGGTACGGCAAGGTCTTCGGCCGCACCATGGCGCTGGGCCTGATTGTGGCCGTCATCGCCACCTTCATCGGCTATGTCTTTGCCTATACCGTCACCCGGGTCAACGTACCGGCCAAGGGCTTTTTCAAGACCATGGCCACGCTGCCCATCCTCTCCCCGCCCTTCGTGCTGTCCCTGTCCATTATCTTCCTCTTCGGCAAGCAGGGTCTGATTTCCAAGAACCTGCTTGGCATCACCGGCAGCAGCGTATACGGCCTCAAGAGCCTGATTGTGGTTCAGGTGATGAGCTTCTTCCCCATCGCCTACCTGACCCTCTCCGGCATTCTGGCCTCCATCGATGCCTCTGTAGAGGATGCCGCCTGCAACATGGGCGCCGGACGCTGGAAAACCTTTTGGACGGTTACCTTCCCCCTGTCCCTCCCCGGCATCATCTCCGGCGCGCTGCTGGTGTTCATCCAGTCTCTGGAGGACTTCTCCAACCCGGCTACCATCGGCGGCGATTACACCACCCTCTCCATTGAGGTCTACAACATTATCACCGGCAGCTATGATATGCGAAAGGGCTCCGTGCTGGCGCTGCTGCTGCTTCTGCCCGCAGTCATCGCGTATCTTCTCAATAAATACTGGGTCAACAAAAAGAGCTTTGTCACAGTCACCGGCAAGCCCACCCAGGCCCGGAAGCTCATTGAGGAACCCCACATCAAGTGGCCCCTGTTTGCTTTCTGCCTAATCGTTTCCGCTATCATCATTCTGTTCTACGGCACGGTGATTTTTGCCTCCTTTGTCCGCACCTGGGGCGTGGACTTCTCCCTGACGCTGGATCAGTACCGCAAGGCGCTCCAGTACGGCTGGGACAGCCTGAAAAACTCCATGACGCTGGGCCTGATCTCCGCCGTGATCGGCGGCCTGCTGGGCATGGTCATCGCCTATATCACCGCCAAGCGGAACTACTACGGCAAGCGTTTTATCGAGGTCGCCTCCGTCCTGATGTTCGCTGTTCCCGGCACCGTGCTGGGCATCAGCTACATCCTGGGCTTCAACTCCAAGCCGCTGGCCCTCACTGGCACTGGATTGATTCTGGTGATCGTGTTCACCTTCCGGAACATGCCGGTAGCCATCGAGTCCGGCACCACCACCCTGCTGCAGATCGACAATTCCATTGAAGAGGCCTCTACCATTCTGGGCGCCGACACCGGCTATTCCTTCCGCCGCATTACGCTGCCCATGCTGAAAAACGCCTTCTTCTCCGGCATTGTCTACTCCTTCACCAAGGCCATCACTGCCGTCAGCGCGGTCATTTTCCTGGTCTCTCCCCGGTGGAAGCTGGTCACCAGCAACATCTACTCCCTGTTTGACCTGGCGAAATACGGGCAGGCAGCTGCCTTTGTCACGATGATGGTAGGCATTCTGCTGGTGTTTATCGGCCTGTTCAACACCGTCATCAACCTTCTGCTGGCGCCCCGTTCCAAGGTGCCTCAGGCTAAATCGAAAACGGAGGAATCAAAATGAGCCAAGAGAAGAACGAGAAGCTGGGCTTCAGCAAGAAGAGTTCCGGCGTAGTCCTGAAGGACGTGACCAAAATTTTCCAGCAGCCCGATACCGGCAAGGACTTCGTGGCTGTGGACCATATCAACCTTGAGATCAAGGACGGCGAGATGGTGACGCTGCTGGGCCCCTCCGGCTGCGGCAAGACCACCACCCTGCGGATGATCTCCGGTTTTGAGTATCCCACCAGCGGCAACGTGTTCATCGGAGACCGGGACGTAGCCAAGATCCCCCCCAACAAGCGGGGCATCTCCATGGTGTTCCAGTCCTACGCCCTGTTCCCCCACCTGAACATCTGGGAGAACATCGCCTACGGTCTGCGTGTGGCCAAGATCCCTCAGGATGAGATCATCCGCCGCACCAATGACGTAGTGGAGCTGATGCAGCTCAAAGGCATGGAGAAGCGGTTCCCCAACCAGCTCTCCGGCGGCCAGCAGCAGCGTGTGGCGTTGGCCCGTGCCGTGGTCATCGAGCCTTCCGTGCTGCTGTTTGACGAACCCCTGTCCAACCTGGACGCCAAGCTCCGCGAGAGCATGCGGGATGAGCTCCGCGCCCTCCAGCAGCGGCTGGGGATCACCTCTCTGTACGTCACCCATGACCAGTCCGAGGCCATGGCCATCTCCGACAAGGTGGTCATCATGAAGGACGGCGTTATCTGCCAGCAGGGCACTCCTCAGGAGATCTACGAGCAGCCCGCCAGCCGCTTTGTGGCAAACTTCATCGGCAAGGCCAACTTCATCGACGGCATCTTCAAGGGCCGTGACGGCGAGGCCGCGCTGGTGGAGATTGGTGGAAAGACCTTCTCCATCCCCGCCCCCGGCAAGATGGAGGGTGTGGAAGTGGGCGGTGCCTGCTGCCTGACGGTCCGCCCCGAATCCTTCCTGCTTACCAAGGATGCCGGTGCTCTCCCCGGTACCGTTTCCCGTGCCACCTATTACGGCGCCAAGATCGAGTACGAGGTCATGCTGGGTGATCAGCCCATCATTGTGGAGGTCTACAATCCCCAGTTGACGGAGCGTTTCAGCGTGGGCGATACCGTCACCATGAGCCTGATCGAGGGCTGCGTCCGGGTCCTGAAGTGATCCGATCGACAACAACGCAAGCATCATAATGATAAAAAGGACATTGGCTTGTTATACAAGCCAATGTCCTTTTTCGTTGTTATTCTGCTGACATTTTCAATTTTTTGCCGCGTTTCACAGTTTTTCCATGTGTTTTCCGGTGCTGCTTTTTTCAATTGGCAATCCGGTGAGGCAGCGGCGCAGCATATCGTAGGCGTGGTTGGCAGCCAGATCCTGTATCCGATCCCGGCGGCGCTTGCCCAACTCCAGCTTCCGGCACCACGTCCCATCGGGGGACGCCAGACCCACATACACCAGTCCCACCGGGTTGTTGCGCTCATCCGGGTCAGGGCCGGCCACGCCGGTGACGGACAGGCCAATGTCAGCTCCGGTGATCCGCCGGGCGTTTTCCGCCATGGATCGGGCACATTCCTCCGACACGGCGCCGTATTGGTCCAGAAGCGTCTGGGACACCCCCAGCACCTCTGCCTTTACGCTGGTCCAGTAGCTCACCACGCCGCCCCGATACACACTGGAGGCCCCGGACAGGGCCGTGATCCGGGCGGCTATCTGGCCACCGGTGCAGCTTTCCGCCGTAGCGAAGGTCCAGCCCTTTTCCTTCAGGTGTGTCATGCAGACGGTTTCCAGATTAGGGATATCCACGCCGTACACCACGTCTCCCAAATAATCCGTCACCTCTTTTACCACCGGGACCAGCATGGCCTCCGCCGCCGCTGCGCTGTCCGCCTTGGCGGTAGCGCGGAGCCGGACCTCGCTGGGCTTGGCGTAGGTGGCGAGGGATGGATTTTCCATCCGGGATATCCGCTCCCGCATCAGATCCTCCATAGGGCTTTCCCCAAGGCCGAAGGTCATAATGTCATGGGACACAATGACCTCCTTGGAAAGTCCCCGCAGATAGGGGACCGCCCAGTTTTGCAGCATGGTCCGCATTTCAAAGGGCGGACCGGGCAGCATCAGCACGTGCACCCCCTCCGCTTCAAAGGCGCAGCCGGGAGCGGTGCCCACCGGATTGTCGAAGATCACGCAATCGGCGGGAAACTCTGCCTGCTGGCGGTTATTTTCCGGCATGACCAGGTGGACGTTCCGGGCAAAATAAGTCCGAATATGCTCCAGCACATCCTCCCGCAGGACCAACGGCTTGCCGAAGGTCTCGCAGACGGTCTGCTTGGTAAGATCGTCATAGGTGGGGCCAAGGCCGCCGGTGGTGAGGATGACGTCCGCCCGCTTCCGGGCGATGTCCAGCGCCTCCCGCAGCCGTTCCGGGTTGTCCCCTACCACGGTATGCCAGAACACATTGACGCCAACAGCAGACAGCGCCCGTGAGATCTCGCTGGCGTTGGTGTTGGTGATATTTCCAAGAAGCAGTTCCGTACCGACGGCAATGATCTCAGCGGTATGTGACATAACAGATGCCTTCTTTCCGATCCGGTCAGGGCTTTACCCGAACCCAGGTCTCGCCCTCCAGGGCCTTGGCCACCAGGCCGTCAATATCCAGAACGGACTCGGCCTGCACCACGTCCTCCAGCACCGGCCGGGTGGCAGGGTGGCGGGGGGTAAAGACTGTGCAGCAGTCCTCATAGGGCAGAATGGAGGTCTCGTAGGTGCCGATCTCCCGGGCCATGCGGATGATCTCCACCTTGTCGGTGCCGATGAGGGGCCGCAGAACGGGCATTTTCGTCACGTCCTCCGTGACACCCAGGGCCTTGATGGTCTGGCTGGCCACCTGACCCAGAGATTCGCCGGTAACCAGCGCAGAGGCGTGGGACTTCCGGGCCACTGCCTCTGCCAGCCGCATCATAAACCGGCGCATGATGAGGGTAAAGTATTCCTCGGGGCACTGGCGGCGGATCTCCTCCTGAATTTCCGTGAAGGGGATGATGTGGACGATCATCCGGCCGCAGTACACCGTCAGCAGCCGGGCCAGCTCCAGCACCTTGTCCAGCGCCTGCTGGGAGGTGTACGGGGGAGAAACAAAGTGCACCATTTCCAGCTCCACGCCCCGGCGGGCAATCATATAGGAGGAAACGGGGCTGTCCAGACCGCCGGAAAGCAGACTCCCCGCCCGGCCGCCCATGCCGATGGGCAGGCCGCCGGCGCCGGGGACGGAGGGCGTGTGGATATAGGCGTACTTCTCCCGGATCTCCACATAAACCGTAAGATCAGGATGGTGCATATCCGCTTTCACGTTGAAGAACTGCCCCAGCTCGCCGCCTACATACTGGGAGATCTGGATGGAGTTCATGGGGAACTGCTTGTCTGCCCGGCGGCTCTCCACCTTGAAGGTTCTGGCCTTGGCAAATTCATCCGCCAGATAGGTCTTGGCGGTCTCCACAATGGCGTCCATCTCCTTGGCGCAAGGGACGGCGCGGGCCACCGTCACGATGCCGAACACCTGACGGGCAGCCTTGAAGGCGGCCTCCATGTCGCAGTCCTCGGTCTGAGGCTCCACATAGATAGTGCTCTGGCGAATGTAGATCTGGAAGCTGCCGCAGGGCTTCATCCGGCGGCGGACATTGCTCACCAGCTTATCCTCAAAGCTGCGGCGGTTCAGGCCCTTCAGCACCACCTCGCCCAGCTTCAAAAGCAGGATCTCGTTGTTGTTCATAATCAATCCTCCGTAAGAGTTCATAAAGCGCATATAGGATACCACATTTTTCTGCTCAGCGAAAGAGGTCCCTTCGGTTTTTTCCCTGTTTTTCAGCCAGTTTTCCCTCCGGATTTGACGAACAGGCCGCTGTCTGCTACAATAGGTGGGAGTTTTTCCCAAAACCGTCTAATAAAGTCCAAAAACGGATACCCTTTCCATAAGGAGGCAGATAGATGAAACGAACGATTTTGAAAAAGCTGACCGCCTGCCTGTGCCTGTGCGCGGTGCTGAGCGGGGCGCTTACCGTTCCCGCCGGGGCGGCTTCCTTTCAGGATGTGCCGTCCAACCACTGGGCGGCAACCGCCATCGACCGCTGCGCGGCTCAGGGATGGTTTCAGGGCAAGACCGCCGATACCTTCGGCGTGGGCCAGCCCATGACCCGGGCGGGCTTCGCCGTGGCACTCAGCCGTTTTTTCGGCTGGCAGAGCGGTGAGACCTACTACCGGATCTTTTCGGATGTGCCGCAGGGCGCCTGGTATGAGCCGGCCCTCCGGGCCTGCTATGAGCACGGGGCAGTCACCCGTCAGACCGGCGATTTCCGTCCCGGCGATCCCATCACCCGGGAGGAATTGGCAGTCATGCTGATCCGGGCCTTGGGCTACGGGCCCATCGCCGGTCTCGCGGAAGATGATCCGCTTCCCTTCCGGGACGTGACCACCAACAAGGGGCATATCGCTATGGCCTACGAGCTGGGTCTGGTCAACGGTATGGGGAATGATCTGTTCGTGCCGGATCGGTACGCCACCCGGGAACAGGCTGCTGTCATGCTCAGCCGCCTGTATGACAAACTGCACCCTGCTCAGACCGCAAACGAGGCCATGGTCCTTCTCCGCTCCGGCGAGGAAGCGGAGGATCTTTCCGGATATCAGACCGTCATACTCATGGCAGGAACGCTGACCGGCGGTCAGAACCCCCGGCTGGCTTTGAGTGTCAGCAATACGCAGAAACAGGTCATGGAAACAGCAACCGCCTCCGGCCAGACGGTCCTGCTGGGTATTTCCGGTCAGTCCGGCGTTCTGAAGAGCACCGCCGCCGCAGCCACGGCAGTTGCCGAAGCATTGACCGACAGCAGCTATGACGGCGTTTATCTGAACATCACCCCGTCTGCCGAAAATGGCAACGCCCTGGCTGCCTTTGTACAGGCGCTCCGGGCCGCTGTGCCGGAGAAAAAGCTGTATGTGGCGGCAAGTGCTCCGTCCCGTGGGGAAGCAGTTCCGGACTATCAGGCCCTCGGAAAGGCCGCAGACCGGATCGTGCTGCAGGTGTCCGGACATGAGGACACGGACGGCGCTGTTCCCGTATATGCCATGGAACCTTTGGAGACCGTCTACTACGCGCTCAGCGCTCTGAATGACCAGATCCCCGGTGAGAAGCTCGCCCTGCTTTTGACGGCGGAGGGCTGCGGCCGGAAGGTACCGGAAAACCCACCGCCTTCAGCGGGGAGACTGTGGCCGCACTGGAAGCCCAAGGCCGCACCTACTATTCTGACCGCTACGCCTGCGCCTATCTGGAGACAAAGGATACGGTGGTCTGGTATCTCAACGAAAAGGCTCTGGAGACCCGTCAACAGTTGCTGCGCTGCTTCGGCGTATCCTCCTGCTGTCTCTCCACCCCCAACGGTACTTTGCACGCCCAAGAAAGCTGAGCTTTCAAATCCGGACAGAAAAAACCGCCTTGCTTTGCAATTGCTGTAGCCTGCTTCCGTATCAAATTCTGTACGGGATGCCCATAAAGGTAGGTAGCAGTTTCCACGTCGCCGCTGATGGTGACGGTGAACTTGATGTTGTTCCGCTCGCCGAATACATCCAGCCAGTTGAGGAACTTCTCGGTCTCCGCATCCACATCGGCGCCCACGGTCTTGCACAGGTTGTCGATGAACACCTGAGAAATGTCATAGTTGCCGGCATACAGACCGCTGATGAAGCCACGGAATACCTCATAGCTGTGCAGATCGTATTCCTGCGCGTCGATCAGGCGGATGTTGTAGTGAATATTGTAGGACATGTCACGCTTCGGCTCAATGCAGACCACATTGCCGGCCTCATCCTTCGCGGCAGCGTTGATGAGTTCGATGAGCTGCTTGGTTTTGCCGGAACCCTTGACGCCCATAATCAGTCTAACCATAATAGATCACTCCTGTCATAGTTCGTCTCCGTAATTAACGGGACCTTTCGTAGTCATAGCATACCATAAAGAATGGAAAAAGACAATCCCAAAAAGTAACTTCAAAATTTGTTTATAAACACGGCAGAGCAATGTATACTCTGCCGTGTTTTTTTGCATATTCCGCTTTTCGTATTCCGCTTTCCTCAATGCTTTTCGGTCAGCTTGGCTTCCAGTTCTGCCTTACGATCCTCGTAGCCGGGCTTGCCGAGGAGGGCAAACATATTCTTCTTATACGCCTCCACGCCGGGCTGGTCGAAGGGATTCACGTCCAGCAGATAGCCGGACAAGCCGCAGGCATACTCAAAGAAGTAGATGAGCTGGCCCAGCTCACGGGGGCCCTTACCGCCCACATTCACAATGACGTTGGGTACGCCGCCCTGACTGTGAGCCAAGAGCGTTCCCTCCGTGGCCCGGTCCCGGATGTGGTCCATAGACGCACCCGCAAGGAAGTTCAGCCCGTCGCCGTCCGTCTCGTCCCGAGGAACGGCCAACTGCCGGTCGGAGGCGCCCAGCCGCACGATCGTCTCAAAGAGGATACGGCGGCCCTCCTGAATATACTGACCCATGGAGTGCAGGTCCGCGGTAAACTCCACACTGGCGGGGAACAGGCCCTTGCCGTCCTTTCCCTCGCTCTCGCCGTAGAGCTGCTTCCACCACTCCGTCATAAATCGGAAGGCCGGATCGTAGCAGCCCAGAATTTCAATGGCGTACCCGGCCCGGTACAGCTCATACCGCAAAGTGGCATACTGCCATGCGGGACTATCGTAAGAGCCGTCGGCACAGACGTTCATCATCTCAGCCGCGCCCTCCATCAGGGCCCCTACATCCACACCGGTAACGGCGATGGGCAGCAGGCCCACGGCGGTAAGGACGGAATAGCGGCCGCCGATGTCATCCGGCACCACAAAGGTCTCCCAGCCCTCGGCATCCGCCAGAGATTTCAGCG
>OGEU01003304.1_pt1 | contig 10421 bp, 14 predicted proteins | sample 1570651 | NCBI WGS metagenome assembly OGEU01 (sample SAMEA2582129, study PRJEB24529) | metagenome | biome: Human gut stool | place: China | collected 2011
GATGTCGCTATTTAGCAAATAAAAAATGACGAATGCTCTTTAACAGCTAAATGCTGTAAAAACATTCGTCATGGTGCGGATGAAGGGATTTGAACCAATATTCAGCGGTGCTGTGTTGTATAGTTGTACTCGCAAACCCGCATAACAAAAGCGTCCTTGCGGTTATCCGCTCTGCTGTGAGAGCGGCGCAGGACGCTGTAAAAATCAAGTGTGCGGTAAAAAGTGCGGTATAGGTTAGGCGTTCTTCAAGACTTGCAGGAACACACCGTTGACCGCCTGGGCAGTATGTTCAGCGTCCCCGGTCAGAGCGTGGGAGTATACGCCAAAGGTGTCCATGTCCTCGCTGTGGCCTACGAGGTCTTTGACTTCCCCGGCGGGCAGGGTCTTAACCACAGAAACAAAAGTGTGACGCAGTTCGTATAGACTACACTGTGCCAGACCGTTGGCGGTGCAGTACGCTTTCCAGCGGCGGTAATACTGCTGCTCATTGAGGATGTGAAACACGCTGCCAACGCCGCCGGTGGCTTCCCGCTGCTCCTCAAGGACATGCCGGGCCAGCGTGGACAACTGGAACGAGCGAACCGCATTTTCATTCTTGCCGCGCGTTTCTTCCCCGATGATGTTGATTGACCGGCACACGTTGACCGTGTTGCCGTGGATGTCTGCCCAGTCCAAGCCTAGCAGTTCACCAGGGCGCAAGCCAGTCAAGACATTGAAACGGTAGGCATTTATGTATTCATCCTGCACAGTCTGGCCCCGGTAGGTTGTCGTGTCTACATTGAACAACTTTACCAGGTCAGCAGGCTGCAAGATGGTCTTACCTTTGTACCGCGCCCCGGCAGGAATTTTTAAATCCTCTGGAATATATGCGGACAGCTTTGCTTTGCGGCAGTATTTGCAGAACGCCCGCATATCTGCGGCCAGCAGTTTCAGCACCTTGCGGCTCCGCCCGGCGGTGTATGCGTTGTTTATGACTTCTTGCAAATCCTGGTCTGTCAACTTGTTTACCCTTAGTGTGCCGATGGCGGGCAGTATCCAGTTGCGCCAGCGGCTTTCCGTGGGGCGGTAGTTGGTCGTGCAGGTCGTGACTTCTACCTCATGTAGCCACAGCTTGCCTGCATCGGCCACCTTGGGCGCTCTGGCGGCTATGCCGTCATCTAACCATGCATCCGCTTTAGCGTTCGCTTCACGCTGTCCGGCCCGACCTGGGCGGCTGCTGTAGAAGCTCTTGCGCTTTCCGTCCTGCTGAACGTCAATGCGCCACATCTTGCCCGTCCAGCGGGCTGTATTCGTGCGTTTACCCATAAAATAAAACCTCCTTACAGGTACACTTTGACAAGCCCACCTGAAAAGAGGTATAATAGCCTTGCGTGGGGGCTTTACTCCTCTTTTGGGGTGAGCATCCTATTCAAAACCGTTCACGGCTGCAACCGTGGGCGGTTTTTTCTTTTGTATGCAGCATAACCAGCACGGCCTGGCTCTGATCGGCGCGGTGCTTCGTCTTGCTGCATGTATACTATACCAACTTTGCGCCGGGTTTACATTCTGTGCGGAAAAAACTTTTTTGAAAAAATTGGTATAGTAATAAAGCAAGCAGAGAAACGAAAGTGACAGCGGCCAGATACACGCTTGAAGTTTCCTGCGTGGCCCGGCGGGCGGCTGATTTCTCACTGCTTCTATACTATACCAACATTTATTTTCTTGCAGTTTGTTTACTGCGAAAAAGTTGGTATAGTATCAGAGCGGCGGAATGGTGGCGGGATGTGTCCAATGTGGACACGCTTTTATTATTCTGTGCTGTTATCCTGATTGTCTGTAATCTTATATTTGGGGATTTGTGTTAGTTCTTCTATTCGTTCTATTGCAACATCTTGCCCGTCACGATTTAGTAATTCTAGCAAAGGTTTTATTCTTTCTATGGTGTCTTCTAAATACATGTCGAAATTTGTATTATTTTCGCTATGATTAAAAACGATTTGGTCATAAGAATCTGGATGATTTTCTATCCAAAGAGCTAATTCATCTTGTAAATCCTCAATAATCAGTGTTGGTAAGACACCAAGGGCCTTTGAAATTTTAATAACTGTTTCAAGATGTGGCTCTCTGGCTCCTCGTTCATATTGCTGAATTGTTATAGCAGCTAATCCACATTTTGCGGCTAACTCTTTCTGAGTTAGGTGTGCTTTTTTTCTATATTTTTTTATGTTTTCTCCAGTAGTCATAATTTCACCACCAAATTATAGTTTAATGTTATATTACCAGAAAAGCAAAAAACATTCAATAGAATTATTTAAAAACTATTGACACATTCACACGAATATATTATAATGCATACAAATGAATGCAAAAGAGGTGATTTAAACATGAAAATCAATAGCCAGAAAATTGAACTCATGGCCGCAAAGCAAGGCATGACCGAGACAATGCTGGCCGCTGCAATGAAGATGACACCGCAGAACTATTACACAATTCGCCGCCGCGGCAGCTGTAAGGCTGTTACCGTTGTACGCATTGCCCGCGCCCTGAACTGTGAGCCGGAAGAAATCATTATCCCAGAAAGTTAAGCAAAATTAGACAGTACCAAAATCTAGCCGCACATTTAGGGGTTGTATGCCTCGGTAATGAAGTTATATACCCCCACCCACAAAAACGCCGTGTGTGCGCGCTGAGAAGCGCACACGGTATGCCAAACAGGAAAGGAAAACAAGCATGGTTATTTTAACAGAAGAAATTGCAATGTCAGCCGAAAGAAAGCAGTACATCATCGGAAACCCCTACAACGGCGGACTGAGTAACAGACAGTACTTCACAAAGCTGGAAAACGCCTTGCAAGAGGCCGTCCGCATTGCTGTGCGGCTTGAAATTGCCGATGGCAGCATTACCGAGCTGCGCCAGATTGTGACCGAACAGGCCCGGCTTGAACAGGAGTTCAGCGAAAAGCTAAAGGGGGTGTATGTCTGATGGTTCTTTACGCTACCGACCACGAGCGGCAGTTGATTGTTGCCGCGTTAAGTTTCTACGCCCAGCATCTGGGCAATGTTGCAAGCCCCGCAGAACAGGCCCGGGCCGCTGCTCTGGCCGATGAAGTCGAAGCAGCAAACCGGTAATCTTCACCGCCCCGGCGGGGCAGATGAACGCCAATAATTAAGCGTATTCCTCGCGCGCGTAGTATGCGCGCGAGGATAAGCACTGTCTTTGCAGCGAAAAAGTTGACTTTTACATGTAACACAGCTCACGCGCCCGCGCGCGTATATAAAGCACACTGGAAAGGAGTATTGACCATGTATAAACCGTTCTATAATTTGCGTGTGCGTTTTGCACAATGCGAGATGTCGCAAAACGAAGTCGCCCGCGCTGCCGGTATGGCATCCAGCACCATGACTGCCCGCATGACCGGCGCACAGCCTTTTGATGCGTGGCAGATTGAGAAGATCGCCAAAACGCTGAATATTCCCCCGGAGGATTACAGCAAGTACTTCTTCGACCACAAAAAGGCGGCGGTCTGATGGCACACCGAAGAATGTTTAGTCTTGCTATTGTTGACACAGATCGCTTTCTTGAAATGCCGTCCAGCACTCAGGCGCTGTATTTTCATTTGGGTATGCGGGCCGACGATGACGGCTTTGTAGCTGCTCCGAAAAGTATTGCGGCAATATGCAACTGCTCCGTAGATGACATACGGCTATTAGCAGCTAAAGGCTTTGTAAAGGCGTTTGAAACAGGCGTTCTTGTTATCACAGACTGGAAAGAGAACAACAAAATCCGAAAAGACCGTTACACGCCAACCAAATTCACGCATGAGAAATCGCTTTTAGGTGACAACCAAAATGACAACCAGAGTGACAACCAAACCGCTACCGAATGGTTGCCACAGGATAGGTTAGGTAAGGTTAGGATAGGTAAGGTAAGAGAGAGTAAAGAGAGAAAAGCGGACAACGCCGCTTTTCCGCCCTCTCCCTCTGACTGTGATAAAAGCAAGCTAAAGCAGAAAAGGCAGGGACAGCAGCAAGAAACAATCGCCGATGTATTCAGAGCATTTGCGGCAGGTGATGCCGAGCTTGAAAAGGCCCTCACGGATTTTAATGTCTTGAGAGCTACAAACAAAAAGCCCTTGACCCCGCGCGCGGCTGAATTGATTTGCAAGAAAATCATGAACCTTGCAAAAGATGCAGCTGTAAGAAATACGCACGGTTACATGATTGCAGTCTTGGAACAGAGCATTGAGCGCGGCTGGGATGGCGTATGGGCTTACAAGGGTGACTTTAAAGATGCCCCCACCGTTCACGGTTCAAACGGAAAAGACAAACCGCGCGAAATTGGCCCAGACGATGATATTACCAAATATCTGTAATGTGTCCACATTGGACACGCCAGCCCCGGCGGGCTGTTCAGAAAAAACAAAAGCCGCCTTAGGTGCGACCAACACCCAAAGCGGCAGGCGGTAAAGCGTTTGACAGGCGATTTTACCGCCCTCAGTATAACCTATACGGAGGAAAAAAGCAAATGAAAACTGAAAAGACAATAAACCTGACCGCTTACACGGTGGAATACATCGACCAGCGGGAGCCGAAGCCGCGCACCGTACATGCACAGACCGTAGTGCTGGACGGCGGCAAGATCAGCGCCTTGAACCGCCTTGACATGCGCCCGGCGGGCTGGATCACACAGCAGTTCGAGAAGGACGGCTACACCGTGGCCAGCATCCACAAGGGCGAGACCATCGCCGCCCGCGTTGACCTTGCCGAGCTTTGGCAGCATACCGCCGCGGCGGCAGAGCTGGCCGAGACAAAGAAACAGCTTGCAAGAGTGATTGAGCAGCTGAAGGAGGCCGAAGAATGACAAACCCGCAAATTATAACGCCTTCTGAAGCTTATGAGCTTGCGTGCTGCACTGGCGTAGAATCGGACGGACTGCCCGGCGGCCTTTATGAATTCTGCAATGAAGTCTTGAAGTTCTGGAACGCTAAACCGGTAAACGATGAAAGCTGGGTAAATCTTGTATTTATGCTTTCCTCTGTGTTTGTCGCAGGTATGGTATATGCGCGCGATGGGGGTTATTTCAAGAGTGAAGATTAAAATAACTTATACAGCAGAAGAACAACAGCTATTTGAGCGTGTCCGCGCCGAACTGCTGCAAACCATGCCGACAGCACGGCAGCATGAAAGCAAAGCCCCGGCGGGTACAAAGATATTTTATATTACCACTTGCAAAAAAGACCGTCCCACTGTATAATAGAAAGCACACAGAGTACCGCCAATAGGTAAGCCGCACAGGCGCAGGGAAAAGCAAACGCTTTTTCTTGTGCCTGTTTTTTTATGCTGTTTCATTTGGGCTTGATGGCAGCAGCGGCAGCGGCGCATAGTATGCGCTTTGCTGACCGTGGGCGGTTTTTAGTAGGTCTTTACTTTGATCGTTGGCTTTTCTGTGTGTCTGTATGAAAATTACGCAAAGTTGCCAGTGTCGGGCAGCAGATGCCCAAAAGCGAAAAAAGGGCAAAAACCGCAAAAAACACACAAAAGCGCTTAGAAAGTTAAGCATATAGGGTGCCTGCAGGGAGTGGGGGAGGGTCCCCGCCCCCGCCCACGGCGCTCCTGCTGCTGTCCAGCGCCGATTTACACACAGGGAGTTTTTAAGCAGAGGGTAGAAAGCGGCAAAGACTGCTTTTTGCATAGATTACGCTACGGCAGCGGTAAAGCCGGGAAAGGATAACACTACATGGGAGAGGATAAAAGCGCACTTTCTACGGAGGTTCATATTATTTGCGGACCGCCTGGTTCAGGCAAAACCACTTTTGTACAGAAACACATGCAGCCAGGCGATTTAATCCTTGATATGGACGCAATCGTGGCCGCATTAACTGGCAACAAAAGCACACACCCGGACTATTCAAATGTTATGAACACAGCGTTGGCTGTAAGGGAAACCATATACAAATCTATTGAATCTGGCAAGGCAGGAAAACGGGCTTTTGTCATCACTGCTACTTCGGACAAGCAACAGGTCGAGAATCTATCCCGGCGGCTTCACGGATCTATGCACTATATGGATACGCCAGAAGCAGAGTGCATCAAACGAATTTGCAATGACCCTACCAGACCAGATAAAGAAAAGGACCGCGCACTTGTAAAGCGTTGGTTTTCCGTTAGTAAGTCAACCGAGAAAGGAATCCCCATGAACGAAACTGTAAACCAGGAAACTAACGGCACTGCTGCCGCACAGCAGGAAAACCGCACGTTCACCCAGGACGAGGTAAACGCCATTGTGGCCGACCGTCTGACCCGTGAGCGTGCAAAGTATGCTGATTATGACGATCTGAAAGGCAAGGCAGGCCGCGCCGATGAAGCCGACAGCCGTGCCGCTGCATTACAGCAACAGCTTGACGCCATGAAAGCCGACAACGACCGCCGCGAGATGAAGCAGCGCGTTTCAGCTGCTACCGGCGTACCGGCGGCTCTGCTGACCGGAGACACTGAAGAAAGCTGCACAGAGCAGGCACACGAAATTATGCAGTTTGCTGCACCTTCTTACCAGGCTATACCGGACGGCGGCACGGCTGGAGCGGTTGGAAATTATCAAGATGTTTTTTCGCCCGCTTCCGATAATGCGCTATCTAATGCATTTTGCCGGGATAACAAGCATAAGCCGAAGCCTTACCCGCCCCGAATCTATTAAGCGAGGTTGAATTTATGTCCGTTGAACTTACTACAAAATTTGCACCTAAAACCGATGAACTTTTCAAGGCTGAAAGCAAAATCAGCCTGCTGACTAACACCGACTACGATTGGACGGGGGCGCACGCCATCAAGCTGTACAAGATCAGCACAAGCCCGATGAACGATTACGCCCGCAACCGCAGCGCGGCCCCGGATGACAGCAGCGAGTCTTTGTCCCGCTATGGTCAGTTGCTTGATCTGTCCGCCACTACCGAGGAGCTGTTGCTGAAGCATGACCGCTCTTTTATCTTCAATGTGGACAAGCTGGACGAGGACGAGACCCAGGGCCAGCTTGAAGCAGGCACCGCCCTGGCGCGTGAGCTGCGCGAGGTGGTCGTGCCGGAGGTTGACACCAACGTGTACAAGGTCATGACCGACGGAGCAGGCACCAAGCCCGCCGCCGCTGCGCTGACCAAGTCGAACATTTACGCGGCAGTGCTGGCAGCTTCCCAGGCGCTGGACGATGCGGAAGTGCCCGAGACCGAGCGCGTGCTGACCGTCACCCCGTCCACCTATGCGCTGTTGAAGCAGGCCGTGGAATTTGATCATACAGAGATTGGCGCAGAGATGCGCGCCCGTGGCGTTGTGGCCATGCTTGACGGTGCGTCTGTGGTTAAGGTTCCCGCCGTCCGACTGCCTGCCAAGTTTGGCTTTATGCTGGCCCACCCGTCCGCCACCGTGGCCCCGGTCAAGCTGGAAGATTTCGGCATCCACAACGACACGCCGCTGTCCAGCGGTACGATCGTGACCGGCCGCGTCTGCTATGACGCGTTTGTGCTGGACAACAAAAAGACCGGCATTTATTACCAGGCTACCACCTGATTGTGCTAAGTGCCTGTTTGCGTGGCCTGATCCACGCCGGGCCGTGCCCGATTCAATAGCAAAATGCACAAAAAGCGCGCGGGTTTACAGCCTGCACGCTTTTCTTGTTTATAGGGGGGATTCTATGGAGACAGCAACCAAAGCCAGCGACCAGCAAGCCACAAACGCCGCCCTTGCAGCCCTGGCTGCCACCGGCAACAGCTACGCCCTGGGCCAGCTGTGGGAGCTGAACAAGGGCCTGCTGCGCTCTATGTTCTGGAAGTGGTACCCGGCGCACAAGGCCCAGGCAGATGCCCACGGCCTGACCGCGGACGACTTCGAGCAAGAGGGCTTTTTTGCTGTCCAGCACGCCGCCCAGACCTACGACTCGGCACAGGGAGCCTTTACCACCTGGCTGACTGCCGCCATGCAGCGCCAGATCCAGCGCACCCTTACCAACGGCCACGCCCGCAACGTGACCGGCGATGACGGCAAACTGCACACCACCAGCGCCGACCCGCTGAACCACTGCACCAGCCTGGACGTGCCCCTGGACGATGAGGACGGCGGCAGCGCTACACTGGGCAACCTACAGAAAGACCCGGCAGCAGCGGCCGAGCTGGACGCGGTAGAAGATGAAGTATTCCGGGAGCAACTGCACAGCGCCATGGAAGAAGCCCTTGCGAAGCTGACAGACCGGGAAGCCGACATACTGCGCCGCCGGTATTACCATCAGCAACGCTTTAGGGAAATAGGGGCCGCACATGATGTGGCCGCGTCCCGCGCTGCACAGATTGAACATGCAGCACTGCGCAAGCTGGGCCGTAACCCAAAGTTGTGCCGATTCCATGATGAGGTTGTACAGCACCACGCATACAGGGGCACCGGGTTTGGAAGCTGGCAGCACAGCGGCAGCGTGGAAGAGCACTTAATAGAATACCTGGAAAGCAAAGGCAGTTATAACACGGGTGCGGTAAACAGTGCGGTACAATAAAAAGAAAGCACCTAAAAACTTGCGTTCTTAGGTGCTTTTCTTTGGTGCGGATGAAGGGATTTGAACCCACACTCTTTTAAGGGAACTAGAACCTGAATCTAGCGCGTCTGCCAGTTCCGCCACATCCGCATATTCTTTTCGTCGTGGGCCGTGGCCCTGACGACGTGTATTATTATAGCCAAACCGCAAACAAATGTCAAGCGTTTTCCGCAAAAAATGCCAAACTTTTTTATATTTTTGTGAACATGAGTAAAAACTGCGCAAAAACGTCAAAACGCGCCGCGCCAAAACTTGCATTTGCGCCATAAGCTGTTATAATAAAAGCATATAGTAAAAGCATGCAACCGTGAGCAAAACGCATGTTTTGCAAAATCAAAATGCAGTATATAGATGAAAGACAAGCCGAACACAACTATGTGCTGTACGCCCTCGAGAACAAATCGGAGCTTTGCCCATCCCTAAAGCATGAATTATGGAGGTGACCCACTATGTGGACACGCGAACTTTTAAAAACCAACGCAAAGCAGGCCCTGCGGGGACGCTACTGGCGTTCCTTCTGGATCTGTCTGGTGCTCAGCTTTGTAGGGCTGGGCGGGGCAGGGGCCAACAGCGGCAGTGCGGCGCATCAGGCTGTCAGCAGTGTTACGGACGACACGACGGCCTATGACATTGTCAACAGTATCCCCGACAGTATGCTGGGAGCGATCTTCGTCGGTATGCTCATCGGCTCTATTGCCGCGCTTTGCTGGGCACTCTTTGTCGTCTACCCGCTCAACGTCGGTCGCTGCCGCTATTTTATGGAGAGCCGCCAGTCTCTGACGCCCGTCTCCACCGTCGTCAGCACCTTCCGCCGCCCCTACGGCAACCCCATCGTGGTGCAGTTGCTTACCGACCTGAAAATCGCGCTGGGCTTTCTGTTGCTCATTGTGCCGGGCATTTACTGGGAGTATTGCTATGAGCTGGTACCCTACCTGCTGGCCGAAAACCCCTATATGTCCGCCACCCGCGCTATGGAACTGAGCAAGGAGATGATGGAGGGCGAGAAGTGGAACTTCTTCATCCTCAAGCTGTCCTTCTTTGGCTGGCTGCTGCTCTGCGTGTTCACCTTCGGCATCGGCGGCTTCTTTTTGGAACCGTACATGCAGGCGACCTACGCGGAATTTTACGCCGCCATGCGCAGCAAGGCACTGGCCATGGGCATGACGACTACCGACGAGCTCGGCGGCTTTGTGCGGCATGATACCTACCCCAACGACATGGACTTCTGATTCAAAATAAACCCGCGAAACGCCGCGGAAACGGGAGCTGCTCCTGTTTCCGCGGCGTTTTTTGGCAAAGCCCCGCGCACGATTTCACACTTCTTCAAACCATTGTCGCAAAATTATCACAATTTATCACTATAATAAAAGACATTATGAAATGAAAAGGGGAGTGCGCACTTTGATCGAAGTAGAGCATCTGACAAAGCGCTACGGCAGCCACACCGCGGTGGACGACATCAGCTTCACCGTGGAGGATGGCGGCATCTACGGCCTGCTCGGCCCCAACGGCGCGGGCAAGTCGACCACCATGAACATTATTACCGGCTACATTTCGGCCACGGACGGCACGGTCAAAATCGACGGCCACGACATCGCCGACGAGCCCGCCGCGGCCAAGGCCTGCATCGGCTACCTGCCGGAGCTGCCGCCGCTGTATCAGGAGATGACCGTGCAGGAGTATCTGCTGTTCGTTGCCGAGCTGAAGGGCACCCGCAAAAAGGCGGATCGTGCCGCCGCAGTGGAGCACGCCGTGGCCCGCGCGGGCCTGCAGGGCATGGAGCAGCGCCTGATCCGCAACCTGTCCAAGGGCTACCGTCAGCGTGTGGGCATTGCCGCTGCGCTGCTCGGCACGCCGAAGATCATCATTCTGGA
>OGEU01003307.1_pt1 | contig 10410 bp, 9 predicted proteins | sample 1570651 | NCBI WGS metagenome assembly OGEU01 (sample SAMEA2582129, study PRJEB24529) | metagenome | biome: Human gut stool | place: China | collected 2011
CGAGACGTATCTGCAAAGTCCTCAGTAAATACAGCGGCCATTTATCTTGGCTGCTGATCAAAAGTTTCGGCTGCGGCGTGGGTACCGCCATCCTGCTTTTCGCTTTGGCCGCACAGATTTTTGCCCATACTGCACTCTCGCTGGAACTTGTCAAACCGGCAACCTGTGCCAGCGTGGCGGTGGGGGCTGTTCTTTCCGGTCTCGTTCTTGCGAACGGTATTGCTCAAAAACGGCTCTTATGCGGTGTTTCCGTGGGCGTCTTTTATGCGCTGTGTTTGAGCCTCACTACCGCTTTGAGCGGCAAACCGCTTGTATTTGATCATGTAAACCTCGCCTTACTTGCAGCGCTGCTGTTCGGCGGCACCGCAGGCGGCGTGCTGAGTGCATTGGGCGCAGTAGGGAACACTGCGTCCGAACGCTGATGCGCGCCCCGCGACCAGCACCGGCCCCTTACACGCCCAAAAGGGCTCTTAACAGCGGTTCATCCGCCGGTGCGGCTGCTGCCCTGGGCATACAAAAACTTGCGGGCAAAAACGATCTATTCGCTTTCTCTTCTGCGTTTCTGACCGGGTATCTCGCCGGCATTCCGCTCGGCCGGTTTGAGCTCCACGGTGCTTTCACTTCGCTTACAGAGCATGTCATGGCCGCACAAAGTTATACGGCATTCTGGTCTGTCTGGTGCAGTTGGTTTGCCGCGGCATTTTTGCAGGCATCGCTGATTTATCTCTGCGGTTTTCATTTGTGGGGCAGCATTTTTATGGGGGCTTATTTTGCGTTCAAGGGCACTGTATTAGGTGTGTGCGCTTCCGCCATTTATGCGTCCGGCGGGGCACGTGCGCTTGTTGTTTATTGGCTCCTGAACTGCCTGCCGGAGCTTGTGCTGTCGGCATTCATGCTTTGGCTTGCGCATAGTTCGTGCAGGGTAAGTCAAAGCCTGTCCAGCATTGTTTTTTCCGGCTGCCGTTGTGCGCTCAACGGCGCAATCCGGCGCTTATCTGTACATTATCTGCTTTGCCTGCTAGGGTGCGCTGTCAGCAGCTTTATGTTTTCCGGTTCAGCTGTCCTCTTCGCCAGTGTCCTGCTTTGAATCCGTCATCGCTTTGGACTGCGGTGCAATATAGCCAGTATCCGCAAGGGGAGAGGCTTCCACCGCCTGTTTCAACTGCTGCTGGTTGATATGGGTATAAATCTGCGTCGTGGATACATTCTCGTGCCCCAGGATTTCCTTGATGGCCAGCATATCCACACCGCCCTGATACATGAGTGTAGCGGCGGTATGGCGCAGTTTATGCGGCGAATAACCCATATTGTCCAAGCCCGCTGATTTCAGACAGTTGGCAACAATCTGCTCCACACGGCGCGCTGTTAAGCGTCTGCCAGTCTTTTTGGATACAAAAAGTGCTTCTTTATCCCGCAGGTTGTTTAGCGCAGCCCGCGCGGGCAGGTAATGCTCCAACGCAGCCTGGCACGCGGTGTTCAGGTACACCAGGCGTTCTTTGTTTCCTTTGCCGGTAATTTTAATGGTATCGTCCTTAAAATCGCCAAGATTGATTGTGATCAGTTCCGCCAAGCGCATACCGCAATTCAGGAAAAAGACAAAATGTCCCTTTGCCTCTTCTACTGCCTGGTTCATGGCATCATAGATTCCCCGGTCCGGCTTCGTTACAACATGTAACCCGGACTGCTCTGGATCCAGCTTCTGTAACGAGCCATCTGTTGATCCGCCATCCTTTAAAACAATTTCATAATCCCGGAATTCCTGCTTCTGAATACTCTGCAGGGTTTGCAGCAGCTTTTCACCGGGATTTAAACACACAACAATAATCGAAAAAAACGGTGTCATTTCACACCTCCTGAACCTATACTATCATTTTGGCATAGTGAGGCTATGTAACTGTTCAGCCATGCCATTCCTACGCACTATGTGACATCTGACAGAATCGGCACCATCTCATGGAACAGGAAGGTCTGGTAGGGCAGAATACGAAGCCCGTTTTCTCCTGCCTTCATCAGAATAAATACCGCAAAATACACAATTCCCGCCAGAATCACACCCACGCGGCACAGCTTCTTAAGCTTTTCATTCTCAATTCCATTCACCAGTGCCGGAAGAAAGAAGATGTGGGTAATTGTCAGATAATATCCGATTCTTGAAATAATCGGCAAAAACGAGCAGCAGACATACATCACCAGTGCGCCCAGATTACAGTAAAAGTAAAAGCGGTTCCTTATATTCTCCTTTACACATTTCTTATAGCAAAGAAGTGCCAGAACAAGCACGGCTGCACAGCGCAGAATATTAATCATGCTGGTTCCGCCCTCTAAATATTCGGTATCCTCATAGGTCGGATACAGGAATACGACAAGCTTTAAGTAAAAATCCTGCAGGAAGAAAAAGGTCGAACAGAACAGCGCCGCAAGAACCAGCTGCCACTTTTTCCAGCAACGGGAAGCAAGGAAATACAACGGAATCACGACAAGCAGCGACTTATGCATCGTCGCCCCCAGCAGAATGAGCAGAATAAACTTCCCCCACTCCTTCCGGAGCACATAGGGAATGGCAAAGAGGGCAATCGCAAGTGCCAGATAGTACCGCACGGTGTTAAAGGTCTGGAAATAATATCCCAACGCCATAAACAGGAAAAAGCTGAACGGGAACGAATCCGCCTGCTGATAAATCGCCTTTAAAAACAGGTAAATGGTCGCAAATGCAAACACGGCAAAGACAAGCAGATAATTCTCAAATCCGCTGATTCCGTACAGAATTTTTACCACCCAGTTAAAACCGAATTCCGTAGGAACCACCGCATCACACCGGATCAGATGCATAAATTCCACATATTTCGCGTAATCATTTCCCACATTCAGACGAAGTGCCGACACCAGAAATAAAAGCAGAAAAACAGATACCAGGCAGAGCCTGTTCAGTACCTGTTGACGTGTATATAGAAATCCTTTGTTTTCATAATGATTATCGACCGGCAGTGAAAGTCCTACTGCCAGCACTGCTACCAAACTATATAAAATCATAAGCGTCCTCTCCGCCTATCGCAGCTTTCCTTCCCGGATTCCCTGCTTCATCAGTCCGTAAGCCGTTCGGAAATTTATTGTAGTAAGCATTTCTTTCCGGTTGCTCCATAAAAAACGGATAGAAAACAGCTTCGCCATACATCCGTAAAGATCATGATATAATACCCCTCTGTCAAGGAAAAACTTCTCATGGTATCCTGAAAACCAGGTTGACTGCCGGTACACCTCTTTACCCAGTAATGCCGTATCTGCATAAATCCGCAGTCCCTTTTTCAGGCAGTCATGCAAAAACAGACTGTCCTCCCCGTTGCTGTATTTTGCGCCGCCGCCATATAACAGGGAATAGGTTACATTCGCTTTTAAAATTGCATCCCGCCGGACAGCAATCGCATACGCAGGATATCTGCCATAATTATACCAGTGAACCCAATGACCGGTTTTGTTATAATACGTTCTTCGCCGTTCGTCTACCTCAAAATTAAAGGTAATGACCTGTGCCTGTGGATGCTGCTCAAATGCCTGAAGTACTTTCTGTTCATAATCATCCTGATATATGAGATCTTCATCTGAAAACAGGAGAATATCTCCATCGGCACGCATCAGTGCCGTATTACGGCTCAGTCCCACGCCCCGTTCTGCCATCGACAGGCATCGGATGGTATGTTCCCTGTATTCATATTCCTGATAGCCAAACCGGTCACACTGATTCACAATCCATGCATCCGTCCGGACATTCATGCGTTCCGCCAGGGTCGTAACCTCTTCCTTCACGGCCGATACCAGTAATTGAAGCTTCATAACTTATCCTGCTTTCCGTGTTTATCCGTGACGGCTCAAAAGCTATGCAAAATACCGGTTCAGGTACTCTTCATCAGCTTCCGTCACAATAATACCGTAGACGTTGCAGTCCTGATTCTTTAAGAAGCTCAGCATTCTCTCGGTCTTACGGCTTACATCATTTCCAAACGGGATCAGCAGAATCACACCGCCATTTTTACGAATGGCTGCACACTGCTCTTCTCCCATGTCACTTTCATTAAATACGGTAATCTTCCATTCCTTAGGCTCCGGAAGAATGTCTTCATCCTCTTCGTCCTCATCCTCCTTGCGGACATGCCATACCAGTTCGCCACCGATATCCTTATCACCGCCGAGGGTTCCGCCCTCTTCCCAGTTTAAGAGCTTATCCATATCAGCCTGACGCAGCTCTCCGTGATTATCCATATCCAGAAGCAGCATGACCCTGGAATCTCCCATCACATACAGAAGATCGGCCTTCAATTCCCTGACAAAGGGCTGAAGCCCCTTCTGGTTCCGCGTCATAATGCCAAGTGCCTTATAGGGATATCTGCGTTCCACATCAGCCTGCACATATACCCCGTCATCTAACACATACATAAATCCAAAAACAAAGAAACTGACAAGACCAAACAGAACCGCTCCTGCAATCAGGGCTTTCGTGGTATCATCGCTCCAGTAAATACGCTTCGGCATATCAGACCGGATCGTCACGATCTTACGAAGCTCCTCACTCTGATCTGCATAATCCGCAAGCCCCTCTTCTACAGCCGCCTGGATCTCGCGCACCATCTTCTCACTGTCACCCTTTACGGTTATGGTAAGCAGACGGATATCAGACAGAATCTCTGCTGAGGCCGCATCCTTGACTTCTTCTTCCTCATACCCTGTAAGGTGGTTCATAATCGCAATCAGAATAGGATCGGTATCCAGCAGCTCATTCCAGGTGTAGCCATTATAATACTGATATACATCCCCGTTTTCATCCTGGTTAAAGGTGATGTACAGCTTGGAAACACTTTCATATTCCACCGGCATCTTCATGGTCCGGATCATCCGGTACGAGATCGCACCGATCATTCCTCCCACAAGGATCAGCAGTAAAATAATCCATATTTTTTTCTGAAAATACAGGGTGAAGCGTTTCAGATCCATTCCCCGGTTCTTATAATCTTCATTCATGTGCGTTCACTTTCCTTTATTTGCGGTCTTCCCCATTCTTCATGGCTGTTGTCTGATTGCTGTCAACCCCTTCGGTACTTTCCGGTTTAATCAGAATCTTCAGTGTTAACAGCATGAGCTTTAAGTCAAGCCATAAGGAATAATTCTCAATATAAGACAGATCCAGCTTCAGCTTATCATACGGCGTTGTATTATATTTGCCATAGACCTGCGCATATCCGGCAAGTCCGGCTTTCACCTTCATACGGAATACGAATTCCGGCATCTGTTCCACATACTGTGCAATGATCTCCGGACGTTCGGGACGCGGTCCGATAAAGGACATGTCCCCCATCAGAATATTAAACAGCTGCGGAAGCTCGTCGATCCGCACCATACGGATAAACTTACCGATTGGCGTAATCCGGCTGTCATTTCTCGAAGCAAGTCTTGCCACGCCATCCTTTTCTGCATCCACCTTCATGCTGCGGAACTTCATGATCCTGAATTCCCTGCCGCCACAGGTACACCTGGTCTGCTTATACAGAATGGGACCCCCATCGTAACACTTGATACAGATGGCCGTAATAAGCATAATCGGTGACGTAAGAATCGTCAGTACCAGCGAAAGAACAAGGTCGATCATCCTTTTTGCCATGCGCTGCTCAACGGTAAGTGCATATTCTCTCGTCAGGAAAATCGGTGTATCAAACAGATGGAGCTGATCGGCTCCGGCAATCAGCACATCCGGAATCTTCGGCATCATATAAACACGAACAGACCGGCTGTAACAGTATTTCAACAGCTTATTCCGGTCTTCGGTGGAAATATCCCATAATACAACGGCGTGAAACCCGGAATCAATCTCTTCCTGGATCTTCCAGATCCCTTCCTTAATGTTCACACATTTCGTAATGCGGTACTTGTCCCTGCGGGACTCAAATTTCCGTAAAATATCTTCAATACTGCGGTGTCCATGTACAAGCAGCATTTCTCTCGGTGGAAATACCCTGCGGTAAACCCGGTTACAGAACGCCGTCCAGATTCCTGAAATCAGGAGCTGTAAAACCAGGGCCTGTGCAAAGTATACGACCGGCACAAGACGGTTGCTCATCAGGGAAATCTGAAAATAAGTAATCACATCCACAATACACAGGGACACCAGCTGGGAAAGAAATACATCTCCCGGCTTCAGGTAACCGATTTTCAGTCCGCCATACGTGCTTGTAAAGAAAAACAGCAGTACAAAATAAATGGCAATAATCAATAAATGTCCCTTGAAGAAGAATTTCAGCCCCAGATTAAAACGGTTTACTATCGGGTAATAATTCCGGAACCAGATATAAGCATAAACTGCTGTTTCAAGCAGAAGGCCGGCAAGGCTCAGCCACAATACACATACCCGCTTCAGAGATTCCAAACGTCTCACGTTGCACCTCACAATTTTATAATGGTGGAATAACTATTCATAAAGCAATTTACACAGCTCTGAAAGTTACAGGTCTTCCTTAATCAGATAAATCGGCCTGCGTTTTACCTCCAGATAGGTCTTGGCAAGATACTGTCCAAGAATGCCCATACAGAAGAACTGCACACCGCTGATCAGCAGGATAATACATACAAGGGAGGGCCAGCCGGAGGTCTTATCCCCAAAAATCATGGCTCTTGCCCAGATGAAAATCAGAAAAACAAATGCCAGGACACAGAACAGAACCCCCATCAGCGCGGCAAGGGCCAGCGGAGCAGTTGAAAACGACGTAATTCCTTCAACGGAATACACAAACAGCTTCCAGAAGGACCACTTGGTTTCCCCCTTCTTACGTTCGATATTCTCGTATTCCAGCCACTTGGTCTCATAACCGACCCAGCCATAAATTCCCTTCGTAAAACGATTATATTCGGGCATGGAAAGAATGGCGTCCACTACCTGTCTGGTCATTAAACGGTAGTCTCTGGCACCATCCACAATTTCCGTCTTTGATATTTTGTGCATCAGTCTATAAAAGCATCTGGCAAAAAATGACCGGATCTTCGGCTCGCCCTTTCTGGTAACTCTTCTCGTTGCAACCGAATCATATCCCTGATCGATATAAGAAAACATCTCAGGAAGAAGAGATGGAGGATCCTGAAGATCGGCATCAAGGAATACGGCATAATCACCACGGCACTTTTCAAGACCTGCATAAATCGCCGCTTCCTTTCCAAAATTACGGGAAAAGGACAGAAGATGCACCCGGCTGTCTGTTTCGATCAGCTTCTTAACCTCCGCAACGGTATGGTCTCTCGAACCGTCATCTACATAAATCAATTCAAAATCCAGATCCTTCTCTTTAAAAAAGGATTCATTCTTTATAAATTCGTCGTAAAAGTCCCGTACATTTTCTTCTTCATTATAACAAGGGACAATCGCACTTAACAATTTCATACTCTGTTTTCCTTTTATCAGCACTATGGAAATCGATCTGTAACTATTCAGAACCTCATTCGTAAAACCGCTGCTACGCAGCTTAAGTTTTACTCATTGAGGTTCCTTCGCCATATAAATCTTGCCCAATATGCCTCGGAATGCAAGCACTCCGGTCATATCAGCCAGGATTTGCATGGCTCTGAATAGTTATATTCTTACATAGTGTACCACACTTTTGACTTTCCTACAATGTTTGTCACTGAGTAAGTATTTCGCCGCATCACAGAATCATTATACAGGGAGCAAAAATTGTGATATGATATTGTCTGTAAGATATGGCTGCAGGTTCCTGCTGCCGGACATAAAGATGATCATAGAAATTAAGGAGCAGTATATGAAAAAGAAGCGTACCTTCATTGGCATTCTCGTAATTATTATCGCAGTAGCACTGGATCAGCTCACGAAGCAATGGGCCGTGGCCGCATTAAAGGGCAAAGAAAGCCTTGTACTGATTAAAGGTGTACTGGAATTTTCCTATCTCGAAAACACGGGAGCCGCATTCGGATCCTTCCGGGGACTGCAGATTCCGTTGATTCTTGTAACACTTGTCATTATTGCATTTGTCATTTTTAAGTTAATCACCCTGCCGGACAGCCCGAGATTCCAGCCGATCCGGATCTGCGGACTTTTCCTGATCAGCGGTGCGGCAGGAAATCTGATCGACCGCGTAATGAACCGGTATGTGGTAGACTTTATTTATTTCGTTCCGATTGATTTCCCGAAATTCAATGTAGCTGACTGCTATGTTACCGTAACGGTTTTTGTCCTGATTTTCCTGTTCCTGTTTTACTATAAGTCTGAGGAAACGGACATCATCATTTCGCTGAAAGCAAAACAGAACCGGCATTCATAAGGAGGTATTTCATATGGCAAATCCTATTTTACCCTTCTGGGAATATATTCCGGATGGTGAGCCAAGAGTGTTTGGAGACCGTGTTTATCTGTACGGTTCCCACGACCGTGTAGGCTGCGGTTATTTCTGTGATTACAAACTGAAGGTATGGTCTGCACCGTTAAGCGACCTGAATAACTGGCAGTGCCATGGAACCAGCTTCCAGACAAGGGATACCGCCAACCATGCATCGAATACTCCCTGGACGGATCATGAGCTGTATGCACCGGACTGTGTGGAAAAAGATGGAAAATACTATCTTTATATGTATATTGTGGGAGCTCTGGGATGTGTCGGTGTCAGTGACCACCCGGAGGGACCGTTCGAGCTGCTGTCCCGCTATGAGTACCGCCCGGGAAATGAAGGTGACGAAGGAATTTTTAATGATGTAGGTGTTCTGGTAGACGATGACGGCAGAGTGTATTGTTATTACGGCTTTGAACATTCACATATGAACGAAATAAATCCTGAAAATATGTATGAAATCCTGGATGGAAGCCTGAAGGAGCCGGTGATTGATGACCGATCCTGCATTCCGGAAGAAATCCGTTTCTACGAAGCAAGCTCTCCTCGGAAGATTAACGGCCTTTATTATCTGATCTATTCTCCAAGAAAAGGCAGCCGTCTGGCTTACGCTACTTCCGAAAGTCCGACGGGACCTTTCACCTATCGGGGCTATATCATTGATAACGGTGTGGATTATCCGGCAGGAAACAATCATGGATCTGTCTGCAACATCAACGGGCAATGGTATGTTTTTTATCACCGGATGACGAATCACTCCATTATGTCAAGACGGGCCTGTGTGGAGAAAATAGAGATTCTGCCGGACGGAACCATCCCTCCTGTGGAAATGACTTCCCTTGGATTTGAAGACGCGCTCAATCCCTATAAGCTGATTCCGGCAGAAATCGCGTGCGTGTTAAAGGGAGACGGCTACATCATTGAGAAGGATGCATTTACCCGTGTGATCACGAACATCAAAGCAGACAATGTAATCGGATACAAATATTTTGATTTCGGACAGGACTATGGAACCCGAACCATGCTTCTGGCATTAAACATTAAGGGCACCGGAAGCAATTCCATTGTTCATGTACATATTGATGCAGAAGACGGACCGGAAATCGGAGCCGGAGAAATCGGACTTTCTGACGGTGTCTATAAGATCCGCTGTCAGGCTGTAACAGGCCGTCATGCACTATACTTTGTTACTGAACTTCCGGTAGAAGGCTGGACAAGAGATTTCTTTGAGCCCAAGACCTTATTTGAACTGGAAGACTTCACGTTCTTTAAGTAAATATCCGGAGAAAAGCAGCCCATGTATTATCAATTGACAGAAACCCTCATTGAGAGCACACAGGCAGACTGCCTGAACAATAGCGTTCCATTTATTGCAGTGTTAACGCCCGAAGAGTGGAAATCCGACCGCGATCGTTTCGGTCTGGAACTGGATATGGAACTGGACGCCAATCCCCACAAGATTACCAAGGCTGAGAGCAACTATAACTCCATAACCGGAAGTTTATCCTTTATCGACATGTCCAACATCGGAGGCACACATTCCTTTGCGACTTTCGTGATTTATGATAAAGGAATCATTTTTGTTGATCACGATGGCTATACCGCAGACTCCATTGCCCGGTTGCAGCGTACCCGGAAATGGCGTTATCCATGCCCGGAACGCTTCCTCTATGATTTTCTTGCCTATACCATTGCGGATGATCTGTCGATTCTGGAAGCCATCGAAGCAAGAATGGATGAAATCGAACAGCGGATTCTGGCAAATACCGAATTGGAACAGCCACATGAAATTCACCAGATCCGGAATGATCTGCTCGATCTGCGTTCCTACTACAATCAGCTGATTAACCTTGCAGAGGAACTTGAGGACAATGATATAGAAGTTGATGCAGATGAGCTTATGATGCTTGCACTTGATGCGGGTGCTGAGGACTTCTCAGACGAGGAAGAAGCATATGAGATAATCACGGCACCAGAGGATTTTTCAGCAGTAAGAGAGGTCCTTGAAAAAGAAAATTATCCTATGGCAAGTGCTGAA
>OGEU01003308.1_pt1 | contig 10410 bp, 10 predicted proteins | sample 1570651 | NCBI WGS metagenome assembly OGEU01 (sample SAMEA2582129, study PRJEB24529) | metagenome | biome: Human gut stool | place: China | collected 2011
TTTCCCTTGATAAAAGATGAAATCAATCCGGTCCCGTTCGTCGGCTTTGGGAGCCCATGTGAGTTTTTCGGGAGTTTTTAAAGGGTTGTCCGATGGATAAGTAAATCCGGGATGGGTGAGTGGGTTAGGATAAATTTCGCGATAGCTGTCAATGAATCCTGCATCTTCGAGCAGAGTGGTTACTGTCCAGGGGATTACCATGCCATTATGGTCGTACAGATTTTTGTTTGCTTCCACCCAGTCACGATGGGAAGGTTCGTTGAAGTCACCACCCAAAATGATGCTGTATCCTTCTGCTATATCTTTACGTGCCTGTTCAATAAATAAGCGAATCGCATCATCACGTTGTGAATCAGTATTGACCTTTAGAACTTCTTCTACTGTTCGTGGTCTGGCTATTTCTTTCCAAGTAGAACCGTCGTATCCGCGTACATTATAATATGCGCAATCCAAATAATCCAGATGAGCCGTATAAATGGCCACTTTATGTCCGTTTACGGTAGATAACAATCTGTAAATGCTGCCATGATCCTCCTTCTCGGGAAATACAGTCAGGGAATCCGTAATGGGATGTTTGCTCAATAAGCCACTGTCGTAGCTGTAAAAAGAGTAATAAGTCATGCCTTTTTCACGCAATGAAGACAGGACTCGGGCACTGAAGTTGCTATTCTTATAATTTCTGACTTCACTGAATGTGACGAAATCCGGTTTCAGACGAACGATTTCATTAATGATTGCTTCATAGCCACCTGGCACAGATGTTCCTTCCTGCCAGATATTCCATTGCAAAACAGTAAATTCCCCCGCCTTTTTGCTACTTACCGGGAGAGTACACAAAAGAAGAAAAGTAAATAAAAGAATTTTTTTCATGATTTCTGAAATTTAAATAGGTTATGGTTGGTTTTAATATAGTAGTTCAAAAAATACGGCAAATATGGACGTTTTAGCTTATGCTTATATGATAGGCCGCTTTTTCCCTTCTTAGGGGATAGTCTCCCCGAAGCTGTTCGAATTGTTCGGGATGGGCTTTCAGCCTGTTGCTGTCTTGTTGCGGATCATATATTTTCAACCATGCTTCTTCCGTGGTTGCCGCTTGTATCGCGAGGTTTTCCGGTTGTATGGGAGTAATGTTATATGTTGTTTTTATTCCGAAATACCGGCAAAGAGAGTCCAATGACATGCGGGTCGCATTGGCTTTTCCGTCTGCCGAATAACCGGCAATATGGGGAGTGCCTATCATTACCTTATTTAATAGTTCGAGGTTTATATTCGGTTCGTTTTCCCAGACATCGATAATGGCTTCGGAAATATAACCATTCTGCAGGGCATTTAACAGTGCTTGGGTTTCTATCACTTCTCCGCGAGAGGTGTTGATGATAACCGGTTTACGCTTTAATGACCGGAAAAAAACTTCATCGGCCAGATGGAAAGTCTTGTATTTCCCGTCTTTATATAAAGGGACGTGAAAAGTTATCACATCGCATTCCCGGGCAATTTGCTCCAGTGAACAGAAGTTCGTGTTCCCTTCCTTTTCTTCTCTGGGAAGGTCGTTTAGTAACACTCGCATACCTTGTTTTTGAGCAACGTCGATGATTTTGCCTCCTACATTTCCTACTCCCACGATGCCTATACACATTTTGTGAAGTTCTTTTCCTTTTACGAGTTTGAGAAGGGCAAGTACAGACTCTATATATTGTGCTACGGAGGCAGAGTTACATCCCGGAGCATTGGCCCATGTGATGCCGGCTTTCCGGCAGTATTCCGTATCGATGTGATCGAAGCCGATGGTAGCAGTTGCAATAAACTTCACTTGGCTGCCTTCCAATAACTCGCGGTTGCAATGTGTCCGTGTACGGATAATTAATGCATCCGCATCGCGGACCAGTTCCGGAGTGAAGTCTTTTCCGGGAATATATACCACTTCATCGGCGATTCTCTCAATGGCTTTTTGTATGTAGGGTATTTTGTTGTCTACAATAATTTTCATATACATTTTTCTTTAGAGACAAGCAAAGATAGAATAAAAAAGTAAGAAAGGGTTGCTTGTGTGAGAAATATTCTTTAGCTTTGTCTTATTGTACATATATATAAGCAAGTTAAGATTATGACATTTAGTAACCTTTGCAATGACATCTTTTGGAAATCGACTAACGATTATCATATTACGGACAGTGTAGACGCTCCGATGAACAATCCTTACGAGCTGAAGTCGATAGAATATTATTTGTATCTGAAGAACTGGATTGATGCCGTGCAATGGCATTTTGAGGATATTATACGTGATCCCCAGATTGATCCGGTGGAGGCATTGAAACTGAAGCGTAGAATTGATAAATCCAATCAGGACCGTACGGATCTGGTAGAGTTGATCGACAGCTATTTCCTTGATAAGTACAAAGAAGTGCTTGCTCTACCGGATGCAACGATCAATACGGAAAGTCCGGCTTGGGCAATAGACCGCCTTTCTATTCTTGCATTGAAAATTTATCACATGCAACAGGAAGTGGAACGCACGGATACAACAAAAGAGCATCATGACCAGTGTCAGGTGAAGCTTGCTATCTTGCTGGAACAGAAAAAAGACCTTTCAACGGCGATCGACCAGTTGTTGGCAGATATTGAGGCCGGAAGGAAATATATGAAAGTATACAAACAGATGAAGATGTATAATGATCCGGCTTTGAATCCGGTGCTTTATGCTAAAAAATAAGAAATGTCCCGTATTCTTGTAATTCGTTTTTCTGCGCTCGGTGATGTCGCTATGACTATTCCGGTGGTCTATTCGCTGGCGGCTCAATATCCTCAACATGAAATAACCGTATTGAGCCGTGCGGTTTTGCAACCGCTTTTTCAGGGATTGCCTGCCAATGTGCATTTTATGAGTGCCGATCTGACCGGTAAGCACCGGGGATTATGGGGATTGAATACATTGTATTCAGAGTTGAAAAAGCAACATTTTGATTATGTGGCTGATTTTCATAATGTTCTGCGTACGAAATATCTTTGTCTAAGATTCCGGATGTCTGGAATACCGGTAGCATCCATTGATAAAGGGCGTAAAGGAAAAAAGAAACTGGTACGCCGTCATGATAAAGTATTAGAGAATCAGAAAAGTTCTTTCAGGCGTTATGCCGATGTCTTGGAGAAGTTAGGCTTTCCGGTTTTATTGAATTTTACCTCGATCTATGGTGAGGGAAAAGGAGACTTTTCTTTGATAGAGCCGGTGACGGGACCTAAAGGTGATGGGATAAAGTGGATTGGTATTGCTCCTTTTGCCAAACATGAAGGCAAAATATATCCTATAGAATTGGAAGAACAGGTAGTAGCTCATTTTGCCGGTCGCCCCGATGTAAAGGTATTCCTTTTTGGGGGAGGGAGAAGTGAACAGGAGGTTTTTGACTCGTGGATATTGAAATACCCGACTGTAGTATCGATGATCGGTAAGCTGAATATGAGCACCGAACTGAATCTCATGAGTCATCTGGATGTAATGCTTTCTATGGATTCTGCCAACATGCACCTGGCTTCATTGGTGAATACGCCGGTTGTCTCGGTATGGGGAGCGACTCACCCTTACGCCGGATTTATGGGATGGAAACAGTTGCCTACCAATACGGTACAACTCGATCTTTCCTGTCGTCCTTGTTCGGTATACGGGCAGAAACCCTGTTTTCGCAAGGATTATGCGTGTATGCGGAATATTAAGCCCGAGCAGATCATACAGAAGATAGAAGGTATGTTGGTTGATTAGGAATATTGTTCAGAGATAACCGTTTGAAATACATTGTTTGATTACATGGAATCTTTATTATACTATCTGATTTTTGCTTTTTGGTTTGTTGTTTCTCTTTTGCCGTTGCGAGTACTTTATTTTTTTTCAGATTTACTTTATTTCCCTCTTTATTACTGTATTCGATACCGCAGGAAAGTGGTACGCCGAAATTTGGTAGACTCATTTCCGGAGAAAAGCCTTGAAGAGATTGTTCGGATTGAAAAGAAGTTTTATTCTTATTTCTGTGATTATTTGATGGAAACGATAAAGCTTTTTACAATTAGTGAAAAGCAGATGCGGAAGCGGATGAGGTTTGAAGGAGTGGAAGACGTAAAAGCTGCTTTTGAAGAGGGGCGTTCGTGTTGTGTTTACCTGGGGCATTACTGTAATTGGGAGTGGATCACTTCGCTTCCCTTGCATTTTGATAAAGAAGAAGTTGTATTAGGACAAATTTATCATGTGTTGGAGAATAAGACCTTCAATGATCTTTTTGTGCGTGTCCGTAGTCGTTTTCAGGCTGTGAATATCCCGATGGCAGAGACACTCCGTAAAATAATCTCCTATCGCCGTGAAGGAAAAAAGATGATTATCGGGTTTATATCGGATCAGACTCCTTTTTGGAACAACATTCATTATTGGACAAATTTTCTGAATCATGACACACCGGTACTGACGGGTGCGGAACGCATAGCGCGACAGGTGGATTTTGTGGTCTATTATGCGGATATTGTCCGTGTGAAGCGTGGGTATTATGTATGTCGGTTGAAGAAGGTTGCTCACGACCCTCGTCGGTTGGAAGAGTTTCAACTGACGGAATTGTATTTCAGAGAGTTGGAAAGAACGATTCAAAAAGCTCCGCAATATTGGTTGTGGACTCATAACCGTTGGAAACGTACCCGCGAAGAGTTCAATCGACGATACGATGAAGAAAGTAAACGGGTGAGACTTGATTAGATTGTTTTTCTATATACGTTTAAAAGGTCTTTAGTGAGCTTTTCTTCTTCGAATAATAATGCGTACTTTTTCCCTTCCTTTATCATTCTTTCTCTGAGCGATTGATCGGTTAATGTCTGCTCTATGGCTTTTGCCAGCCCTTTATCGTCTTCGGGATGTATGTATATGGAATGGGGGCCGCCGGCTTCTTCCAGACAGGAACCTGTGGCGCCGATTGCCGGTACGCCGCTGTTTAATGCTTCCAGTAAAGGTATTCCGAATCCTTCAAAGAAGGAGGGATATACGAAAGTGGTTGCCATCTGATAGAAAGCGGGTAATTCTTTGAAAGGAATGTTGCTTAATAAACGCATCCGGTTTTCCAGGTGGTTTTTTCTTAAGAAATCTTCTACGGTTTCCGCATACGGTGTCCGTTTGCCAATGGCGATAACGGTTATCGGCTCTTGGATATGTAGCAATGCCTTGGCTATCAATAACAGATTTTTTCTGCTTTCAATGCTTCCTAAATATAAAATATAGCGTTGTGGAAGCTGGTATTTTCTTCTGATTTCCTCCTTTGTATTTTCGGGTACTGCTTGCTTGAATTGTGCATCACATCCTTGATAAACAACATCGATCTTTTCTTCGGGAATATGAAAGAAAGATATGATATCCCGTTTGGTGCATTCACTGACTGCGATGATCCGGTCGGCATTCTGACAGGCTTTACGGAACTTGTATGCATATATTTTGCGATCGATATAGTGATAATATTCAGGATATCTTAAAAAGATAAGGTCGTGGATTGTGACAATGCTTCGTGTGTTTTCCGCTTTACGGATATTCAAAGGGAGTTCGTTACTCAATCCGTGAAAAAGACGGATATTTTCTTTTTCAATATCGGAAGTAATTCCCCATACCCGCCAGAGTGAGCGGAATTTTTTCCAGAATGTGGTTTGAGGATAACGCAGTTCCACGTTGTTCGCTTTTTCTATTCCGTTTAGCGAAGAAGTCCGGTTCGGATTGGGAATATAGAGTAAATAGCGTTCATTGGGTGCAAACCGGGTCAATGCTTCAATGACGAAGCGACTGTAATTGCCTAAGCCGGTTTTGTTCTGTGCGGCGCGTTTTGCATCGAAACCTATCATCATGATCAGTTTGTATATGAGTTGAACAGATTATCTTTATTTTATTGCCAAAGATAATTATTTGTACCCAATATTCAGGTACATTTATCTGTCATTCTTTTTAATAGATAATATTTTGGGTGAGTTCCATAAAAAAAATGTAACTTTGCAAATAAAAACAGCGAGTGTAATGATATTGCTAAGTTTTGATACAGAAGAATTTGATGTTCCCCGTGAGCATGGGGTAGATTATCCATTGGATGAGGCTATGAAAGTATCAGTCTACGGGACAAATCGTATCTTGGACTGTTTGTTGCGTAATGACGTGAAAGCGACTTTCTTTTGTACCACGAATTTTGCAGAGAATGCCCCGGAAGTGATGAAGCGTATAATCGATGAAGGGCACGAAATTGCTGCACATGGCTGTGACCATTGGAATCCGAAACCGGAGGATGTGGCCCGTTCCAAACAAGTCTTAGAGAAGTTAACGGCATGTACTATCTATGGTTATCGTCAGCCGCGTATGTTTCCGGTGTCTGAGAGTGAGATAGCCCGGCAAGGGTATTTGTATAATTCTTCTTTGAATCCGGCTTTTATTCCCGGGCGTTATATGCACTTGACAGAGCCTCGTACCTGTTTCATGAAAGAGGGGGTATTGCAGATACCCGCTTCTGTGACTCCTTGGTTGCGTTTTCCTCTGTTTTGGCTTTCTTGTCATAATTTGCCTGCCGGATTGTATCGTTGGTTATGTCGTCGCACATTGCGGCATGACGGATATTTTGTCACTTACTTTCATCCTTGGGAATTTTATCCTCTGGGAGAGCATCCGGAGCTTAAAATGCCCTTTATTATTCGTAACCATTCGGGAAAAGGCATGGAGAAGCGTCTGAATGACTTGATCTGTTATTTTAAATCGACAGGAGAGAAATTTGTCACCTATTCTGAATTTGCCAGAGAGAAGCGACAGAATCTATAAATACGGTAAGATTATGAAATTAGGTATTGTAGCCCCTTGTTATAATGAACATGAAGTTCTGGCGGAATCGGCCGGACGTCTGACTGTCTTGATGGATGATCTCGTTGCAAAGAAGAAAATAGATGCGGATAGTTTCATTCTTTTTGTCAATGATGGAAGCCGGGATAACACATGGGAGATAATTTCTTATTTGTTCGAAGTGAATCCTTATGTCTATGGGGTGAACCTGGCTGGAAATGTAGGCCATCAGCATGCTATAATGGCGGGAATGATGACGCGATGTTTGCCGGTCTGGAAAAGGCTTCCGGTGACTATGTAGTCATTATCGATGCCGATTTGCAGGATGACTTGAAGGCTATTGAAGAAATGGTGGATCGTTACAATGAGGGATATGATATTGTATATGGTGTGAAGATATCGCGTGATGCCGACTCCTTCATGAAGAGGAATACCGCGCTTGTATTTTATAAGTTGCAGCGTTCGTTGGGAGTGAAAGCCATTCATAACCATGCTGATTTTCGCTTGATGAGCCGTCGGGCTCTGGAGCAGCTCTCGCATTTTAAGGAACGGAATTTGTATTTGCGGGGGCTTGTTCCGTTGATTGGTTATAAGTCGACCACGGTAGACGATGCTATTAGTGAGCGTACGGCCGGTAAGTCAAAATATACGCTGAAGAAAATGTTGGCTTTGGCAATGGATGGTATTACTTCTTTTTCCACCAAACCTATTTCATTAATTTTAGGAGCCGGATTTTTCTTCCTGTTTATCAGTATTGTCATGACCGTGTATATCTTGCTGTCTTATTGGGAACATGCTACGGTTCCCGGATGGACTTCTATGATGCTGTCTTTGTGGTTTATCGGTAGCATTGTGCTTTTAGCCATAGGGGGTATTGGGCAGTATATAGGTAAAATCTATATTGAGGTCAAGAATCGTCCCCTCTATAACATTGAAACACTTTTGTGTGATAAGAAGAGTAAACTCCAAGATACGTCATCGAAATAATTATTGAAATAAGAGTATTTTATGAAACAAGTGCAACGACTTTACCTGTTTTTACAAAAACCGTTTTTTAGTGATTATCGTACTCTTTTTGGGCTATGGTTGCTATTGCCGGTCATTGCCACTCTCCTGAAATTGTCGAAACATAATAATTTTCTGATATTCAGATATGTATATTGGCATACTATCGAGCAGTTACCGTTATATGTAGCTTATGATGAGTATTGGGATACGAATCATTATGGACCTTTTTTTAGTTTGGTGATTGCACCGTTTGCAATGCTTCCTGTACGGTGGGGGCTGTTTTTCTGGTTGATCGTTTTGTCCCTGTCTTTGTATTATGCAATACGTAAATTACCTTTTCCCGACCGGAAACGGATATTTCTTTATTGGTTTTGCGCACATGAGTTGCTGACTGCCCTGTTTATCTCGCATTTTAATATTGCTATTGCAGCCATTATTGTAGCTACGTTCTATTGTATAGAGAAAGAGAAGGATATTTGGGCGGCGTGCTTTATTATGTTGGGCACTTTTGTAAAGCTGTATGGTATTGTCGGACTGGCCTTTTTCTTCTTTTCCAAGCATAAGGTGAAATTTCTCCTTGCTTTGTTGGGGTGGGCGTTGGTTATGTTTGTTGCTCCTATGGCTATCAGTAGTCCGGATTATATCATTTCCCAATATGTAGGATGGTGGGATAGCCTGTCTGCCAAGAATGCCGAAAATATATTTTCCGGCGGACAAAACATCTCTCTGCTTGGCATGGTGCGTAAAATTTCCGGATGCGCCTCTTATTCCGATTTGTGGCTTATACTCGGTGGGCTTATCATTTTTGGGTTGCCTTATCTCCGTATTGCTCAGTATAAATATAAGGCATTTCGCTATGCATTGCTGGCATCCGTGTTATTATTTGTTGTTTTGTTCAGCACCGGAAGTGAATCCAGTACCTATATTATTGCTTTTGTCGGGGTTGGTATCTGGTATTGGTCTGTTCCCTGGAAGCGTTCGAAGTGGGATATTGCACTGATGGTTTTTGCTTTTATATTGACCAGCTTTTCACCTTCCGATCTGTTTCCTGCTTATTTGCGGAAGGAATTTGTACAACCCTATGCGTTGAAAGCGTTGCCCTGTGCCATTATCTGGTTTAAATTATCGTATGAGATGTGTTTTAGAAATTACATCGAGATCGGAGAAAGTAAGATAGAATGTTGAAAGATAAAGAAAAACTGTTTGAGTTTATCCGTTTTTGTTTCGTTGGAACGATTGCTGCCGGAATTCATTATGGGATTTATTATTTGTTACAGGTATATATTAATGTCAACGTAGCTTATACGACCGGTTATTTGATAAGTTTGGTGTGTAATTTCTTTCTGACGGCTTATTTGACTTTCCACAGTGCACCGTCTATTAAGAAAGTAATTGGTTTTGGAGGGAGTCATCTTGTCAATTACTTAATTCACATGTTTTTGTTTAATTTCTTTTTATATATCGGAATTTCGCGGATATTAGCTCCTATATTGGTATTGGCAGTTGCAGTTCCGATTAATTTTTTGTTACTTCGCTGGGTGTTTAAGCACAAAAAGAAAGAATGTGCCGAAAATTTTGAAGAAAAATGAATTTCCATTTAATGTTAGGAGAGAAGAAGATGAAGAACAGTTTTAAGACGATATTTTCAGCGCCTTTGGCTCTTATTGTCAATTTGTTGTTAATATACGTGAGCTTTAGCTTGTGTCGGTTGTTGTTTATTTGGGTGAATCATAATTATTTTACCGATTTGACTTTCTCGCATTTTTGGGAAATGTTTCGCGGAGGTTTGGTTTTTGATACGTCGGCTATTCTTTATACTAATGCCCTTTATATTCTGTTGGTTCTTTTTCCGTTTCATTATAAAGAGAATCCTAAATATCAATCTGTTGTGAAGTGGATATTCGTCATTACCAATATGGTAATGATTATAATGAATCTGGTAGATACGGTTTATTTTCAGTATTCCAACAGACGTACTACTACTTCTGTTTTCAGTCAATTTGCCAATGAAGATAATCTGGCGGGGATTTTTGGCATTGAATTGGTACGACATTGGTATCTGGTCTTGATAGCTGTGGCTTTCGGATATGCGTTGTTTAAACTTTATCGCACTCCGAAGGTAAATACACAGTATCGGCTGGTGACGTATTACTTGACTTATTTAATCGTGTTGGTAGCATTTATCCCTTTGTGTGTTTTTGGAATGCGCGGGGGAATAGGAAGGGATGTGCGACCTATTACAATCAGTAATGCCAATCAGTATGTAAACCGGCCGGCAGAAACTGCCATTGTATTGAATACCCCTTTCTCGATATTCCGTACTATCGGAAAGAAACCATTTGTCGTTCCCGATTATTTCGCGGATGAGGCGGAGATGACCGCGCTGTTCACTCCCGTTCATGTACCGGCTGACAGTGTGACTTTTCGCTCCAAAAATGTGGTGGTACTTGTGCTGGAAAGTTTCGGTAAGGAGTATTTTGGTTCTCTGAATAAAGAGCTTGAGGATGGAAATTACAAAGCTTCAGAGTTTCCTTATGAAACTAAGGGAAGACATGGGAGCGTCAGCGTGCTTGTCAACC
>OGEU01003309.1_pt1 | contig 10409 bp, 10 predicted proteins | sample 1570651 | NCBI WGS metagenome assembly OGEU01 (sample SAMEA2582129, study PRJEB24529) | metagenome | biome: Human gut stool | place: China | collected 2011
GTATAGCGCAGCTCTTTTGCGGCCTGCTCAGAAGCAGCGCGCTTGAGCAGCAGATGATCCAGACCAATGGCCTCGACGATCTCCTCAAAGATGGCCGTGCCGCCCTGATCGGTGAGCCAGTCGTAGAACCGGCCCACGACCACATTGCCAGCCAGACCGCTGGTGTAGTCACTGCCGCCGCACTCTGCGCCGATGACAAGATCTTTTACGGACATCTCCACGCGAGGGGTGTTTTCCAGCTCTTTGAGTGCGCTCTGCACCCACTCCACGCCCTTGCGGACGGCAGGCTGGGTGCCGCCCTCGTTCTGGATGAACATCCAGCTTGTGGGCTTGCCCTCTTCCTCGGCAATTTTAGACAGCCATTCCGGCTGCACGTATTCACAGCCAAGGCCTACGGCCAGCACCGCACCCACGTTGGGGTGGCGGATGAAGCTGATGAGCAGGTTCACCGCATACTGGTTGTCGGTACAGCCGTCAAAGCCCAGCAGTTCCACATTGGTACTGCCGCTTTTGGCTACGATCTGCTGCGCCACAAACTCGGCACACTTGACCGTGTAGATCACCAACACCCGGTTACGGATGCCCTTGCCACCGTTTTTGCGGGCGTAGCCGGGCCAGGTGAGGCTTTGCAGTTCATTCCAATCCATTAAAAGCCTCTCCTTTACTCGTACTTCGTGTCTTTGGGAGCACCGGTCCTGACGTCCAGATGGCTGGAACGCTGGTCGTAGACGCTGCGCATGACGTGCAGGTGTACCCAGCTGCCAGCCGGGATATCGGCGGTAGCGCGGCCAATGACTATGCCGTACTTGACGATATCCTCACCGTTCCTGATGTCCCGCAGGGCAATTTTATGGCCCATCGGCACCTCGGTGGCGGCTTCCACTTCGGGGGCGCAGGCATCGCCGCGCAGCTCCACAGGGCCGGGCACCAGCGGGGTCAGGGCCGTGGCCACATTGTCTTCCCGATTGATCTGAAAGGCGTTCTGCTTTTCGTCCATAGCTTACAGCACTCCGAACTTTGCAAATGCATCCGTGACCATCATGCCGTCTTCAATGGCTTTGCGCATGGTCTTTTCCGTGCTTGCCTTGACGAGGGCTTTCTCGATGACTTCCGGTGCAATATCCTTGGGGATGATGAGCACGCCGTCGATGTCGCCAAAGACGATATCGCCATTGTGGATGGTCACCTGACCGATCTCAATGGGGCAGCGCCACTTGAACACGTAGGTACGGACGGAGGAATCCTGTGCCCATGTACCGGAGCAGAAAACAGGGAAGTTCTGCTCGATGACCTTGGGGGTATCGCGGGTGTAGCCGTCCAGAACGGCGCCAACTGCACCGCGGGCCTTGCCGCAGGCGGTGAGCAGCTCGCCCCACAGAGCACTGTTGTGTGCGCCGGTAGCGATGTAGATCTCGTTGGGTTTCAGGTCATCCAGCGCCTCAGTCATATAGCCGAAGGGCTTTTCGGCGGGGTACTCGAACACATCGTTTTCCAGAACGGTGCAGGCGTAGCCAGCCACCTTCAGGCGCTTGTCCTCTTCCTCTCCGGGCAGGATGTAGGGTGCGGTCGGCACCTGTGCAGCCAGCGGGCGGATGGAAGCGGGCAGGAACTGGTGCTTATAACCCATCTGGTCCAGAATATCACCCACAACGGGGGTATAGAGCTTCTCTTTCATCAGGGCGAACATTTCATCGTCGTTTTTCCACATTGCCATGGGGAATCACTCCTTTGTCGTTTTTAGAATATCCAGCCATTCGAGGCACTGCCCGAACCAGCCGGCGATGTGGGGATCTGCAACGCGGTGCTTTTCCGGCTCGTCCACTTCGGGCGTTGCCAGACTCAGACCGTGCACCCCGCGGGGGTAAAGATGCATTTCGTAGCGCACACCGGCCGCGCTCAGCGCATCGGCCAGCAGCAGACTGTTCTGCACCGGAACTTCCGGATCGGTGACGGTGTGCCAGAAGAACACGGGCGGCGTATCGGCCGTGACCTGTTTTTCCAGCGAGAACCACGCCGGGTCATCGGCCCCGGTCAGGTTTTCGATGCTGCCGCGGTGCGCATACCGGCCTGCGGTGATCACCGGGTAGCCCAGGATCATCCCATCCGGCCGGGGCAGGCCCAGCTCCTTCCAGTGCACGCCGAGGCTTGCGGCCAGATGGCCGCCGGCCGAAAAGCCGCACACCAGCACCGGCAGCGCCGGGAAGCGCTGTTTTGCGGTCTGTACCGCTTCGCCCAGCTGCCGCACCGGCAGGGTGCCCAGCGGGGGTTGGCCGGGCTTTTCGCGAACGGTGTAGTACACCACCGCAGCCGCCCAGCCGGCGGCGGCAAAGGCGCGGGCCACCGGCTGAGCCTCACGCGGCGAGAGCCACTGGTATCCGCCGCCGGGGCAGATCAGGATCATTCCTTTTGGGTCTTTGGGGGCATCTGCAATCCAGAGCCGCGCCCCCAGCGGCAGATTCATTGTTTCCATACGCGCTTAGTACAGCAGGTTCGGCAGCCACATGAAGGTCTGCGGGAAGTAGGTCAGGATGATCAGCGCAATGAACATGGTGATGTAGAATGGCGCCATCTTCTTGGACAGGGTCTCGATCTTGATGCCGGAAATGGCAGAACCGATGAACAAGGTAGAGCCGACAGGAGGGGTCAGCAGGCCGATACCGAGGTTCAGCACCATGACGATGCCCAGATGGATGGGGGACAGACCCAGCTGCATCCAGATGGGCAGGATGACGGGAGTCAGCATCAGGATCAGGCAGGCCATCTCGATCAGGCAGCCCAGGCACAGCATCAGGATGTTGAGCAGGATCAGAATGATGATCTTGTTGCTGGTGATGGAGAACAGACCGGTCGCGATCATGGTGGGGATGCGCAGGTAGGTCAGCAGGTAAGTGAATGCGCCGGACACGCCCAGCAGGATCAGCACCTTGCCCAGAGTCTCCACGACGTTTGCAAAGATGTGGGGGATATCCTTGAAGGAGAAGCCCTTGTAGATGAACAGGCCGACGCACAGCGACCACACAACGGCAGCAGCGGCGGACTCGGTGGTGGTAAAGACACCGGCGATAACGCCGACGACCACGAACATAACAGCCAGCATGCCCCAGATGGCCTTGAAGAACGCCTTGATGCAGTTCTTCAGGTTGAACTTGCCGGTGACCGGGATATCCATCTTCTTGGAGTAGTAGTAGGAGTAGATCATCAGCACGATGCTCAACACAGCGCCGGGCATGTAGCCGGCCACGAACAGCTGGCCGATGGAAACGGTGGTGACGCCGGCAGCAGCCAGAGTGAAGATGACCATGTTCTGAGACGGGGGAACCAGAATGCCTTCAACGGAGGATGCCATGGTCAGGCAGGTGGAGAACTCTCGGTCATAGCCCTGCTCTTCCATCATCTTGATCTCGATGGGGCCCAGAGAGGCACAGTCGGCGGAAGAAGAGCCGGAGATGCCGCCGAAGAAGAAGGAGGCCACCACGTTGACCATGGCAGCACCGCCATGCATCCAGCCGACAAGTTCCTTTGAGAAAGCGATCAGGGTATCGGTGATACCGCCCGCGCTCATCAATTCACCCATCAGGATGAAGAAGGGCACCGCCAGCAGCGTATAGGAGTTCAGATTGCTGACAAATTTCAGAGCCATCTGCATGGGGTTGATGCCCAGATAGAAGAAATCCAGCAGAGAAGCCACACCAATGGCATATACCACGGGCACTCGGAGGAAAACCAGCACCAGGAACACACCCAGCAGCAGGATGGTTGCGATCGTTGCAGTAGACATTTACTTTTTCTCCTTTCGACCCATCACCCAGTGGCCCAGAACAGCGAAGATGTTCAGTACGCCGGTCACAGGCAGTGCACTGTACATAAAAGCATAGGGCACATTGATGCCGGCCATGTTGTTGCTTGCGCCCGACTGTGCCAGCTTGATGCCGTACACGATCAGGAAGATGGAGAAGCCCACCACACACACAGCGGACAGGATATCGGTGACGAACACACCAGTCTTGCCCAGCTTTTCGTCAAACATGGTAACGGCCAGATGCTCGTTCTTGCGCACCACCAGCACACTGCCCAGCAGGCTCAGCCATACCAGACACAGCAGGGAGAACGGCTCGCCCCACATGGGAGAGTTATGCATCACATAACGTCCGAAGAAGATGTAAAAGACCACCGCTACCAGAGCTCCCAGGATCACTGCGCAGACATGGCGCAGAAGCTGGAACAGCACGGCGTCGATCTTTTCCCATACGGCTCTGAATTTGTCCATAATCGGCTCCTTGATTGTTCGTTTTTCTAAAATTCCCCACGACCGCTGCCAGCCGTGGGGAACGTTCGTCCTTTATTGGTTCGTCAAAACGTCTCGGCAGGGATCAGTAGTTGCCGCCCTGGATCTTAGCGATGATGTCCTGAGCGTCGGTGCTCTGCTTTTCATACAGAGGTGCGCAGGCCTCCTGCCACTTTTCGATATCGGAAACCTCCAGCTTGGTGATGCCCTTGTCGGCGAAGGAATCGAAGCAGGCCTGCTCCTGCTTCTGGTTGTACTCGTAGCAGGCGGAACGTGCGGCCAGAGCTGCTTCCTTGATCCAGCCCTTCTCGGCATCGTTGAAGCCGTTCCACTTGTCAGCGTTCATCAGGATGACGCCGCAGCCAAAGGTGTGTGCATCGGTGATGAAGTAGGGGGCAACTTCGTTGAAGCTGTTGCTCATGTAAGAGGTAACGCCGTTCTCAGCAGCATCGACGACGCCGGACTGCAGAGAGGTGTACAGCTCAGAGTAAGCGATTGCGGTGGCGGAAGCGCCCAGAGCATCCATGGTGCTGATCATCAGGTCAGTCTCGGGCACGCGGACCTTCAGGCCCTTCATCTTGTCCAGCGTGAAGTCGGTGGGCTTGCCCAGACGCTCGTAGACCTTCGGGGTGATGAACAGGCTGCGAGGACCTTCGACCAGCCAGCCCAGAGCAACATAACCGCAGTTGGCATCTTCCACGCTCTGCAGCAGCTCGTCGCCCAGACTGCTCTCAGCCACATCCTCAAACTGTGCCATATCCTTAAAGACATATGGCAGGCCGGTGGTGCCGATCAGTTCAGCGCCGTAGTTGGGCAGAGAAGAAGCGTTGCCGCGGAAGATATCCAGAGTACCCATCTGGATGCCCTGCATGGACTCAGCCTCGGAACCCAGCGTGCCGTTGATGTACAGGTCAATGGTGATGTGACCGCCGGACAGCTCTTCGATCTTCTCAGCAAAGGTGTGTGCGCCAACGGTTGCGCCGTAGTCCTCGCCGTTGACCTCGTTCCATGTCAGCTTGTAGTCATTGCCGGAGCCGCCCTCGCCTGCACCTGCTGCTGCAGAAGAGGCAGTGGAGGAAGCTGCGGTGGAAGTAGAGGTGGAAGCGGAAGAACCGCCGCATGCGGTCATGCCCAGCGCTGCGGCAGAAACGCCCACAACCTTCAGGAAGTCACGGCGAGAAATTGCTTTTTTCATAAGAAATCTCCTTTTTTCTTGGCATCGTGTGTCGGATACGTGTTCGGGGCAGCGTCTTCGTGTCCCGCCTGCTCCTTGCTACAAAAACGTTTTTGCAGCTTTCTTTGGCAACATTTTAGCACGTCTTGTGTGCGAGGTCAATATTTTTCAATTTTTTCGTCTGTTTCGGATATATTTTTGTCATATATCATAGTTTTTGACCAAATCGTTTTTGCAGTGTGACGATTTTCCAACCAAAATTCTGTAATCTCTTTACTTTTATGTAATTTTGCATTATAATCAAGCAAAACGTTTCGGTTATATTTTATTGACGTATTTCCGTTAAAGATCCTTTTCCGCAAAGTAAAGTTCCGGTTATCAAGCAGCCAATTCTTTTAACACGATCAACGAGAGGAGCATTTTTATGATCATTACCAAGTTCGAGACATGGTGGGTCGAGCGCGGCCGCTGCCTGTTTGACGAAAAGCGTCAGGGCGGTGCCAAAATGGGCTGGGATGTCATCGCCATCAAACTGACCACCGACACCGGCATTGAGGGCGTTGCCACCTGCATGGCAGCCCGCAGCGGCGCTGTGAGCGAAGCTTACTTACAGGAGAGCATCGGCCCTGTTGTTCTGGGACGTGACCCCCATGACCGTGAGGCCATCTTCCAGGAACTGTGGACCATCGACCGTCATGAGGCATTCTTTCCCGTGTTCCTGCCCGGCCCCGTGGATGTAGCCTTGTGGGATATCTGTGCCAAGGAAGCCGGGCTTCCTCTTTATAAGTACATCGGCGCTTGCCGCGACAGCCTGCCGGTCTATGCCAGCGGAAACTTCCACGGCACTGTTAAGGAGTATGTGGACGAGGCTCTCTACTACCAGAGCAAAGGCATTCCCGGCTACAAAGCCCATCCGGGCGGGCCGGTCAGCTTTGATATGGAAGTGCATCAGGCCATCCGCGACGCTGTCGGCCCCGACTACCTGCTGATGACCGACCCCGTGGGCGACTATACCATCAACGAAGCCGTCACCGTGGGACGTCAGCTGGAAAGGCTGAATTATAAGTGGTTCGAAGAGCCTTTCCGCGACTTTGAGCTGTATAAATACACCGAGCTGTGCCGCACACTGGATATCCCTATCGCTGCCACCGAGACCACCCGCGGCTGCCACTGGGGTGTGGCGCAGGTCATTGCTCAGCACGCTGCCGATATCGTCCGCGCGGATGTCAGTTGGAAGGACGGCATCACCGGCACGCTGAAGATCGCACATCTGGCAGAAGCATTCGGCCTGAACTGCGAGATCCACACCACCACCATGAACTACATGGATCTTGTCAACCTGCATGTCAGCTGCGCCATCAAGAACTGTGAGTACTTCGAGTACTTCGTACCGGAAGAAAACTACACCCTGCCCATGAAGGGCAAACTGCCCATTGACGAACATGGCATCATCCATGTGCCGCAGGGTCCGGGCGTGGGTGCCGAACTGGATTGGGATCTGATCGAGAAGAGCTGCCGCAGCTACCGCAAGCTCGAGTACAAGGGCTGATCCCACTGACTTTTTGACGTTTACTTCTTGCTCTTTTTACTTCTCCATTTACATGAAAAAGGCGGACTGATTGGAAACCAGTCCGCCTTTTTCATGTTTTTTATTTTCAGAGCAGCAGCCCCCGGAAATTGTCCCGGTCATACATCACAGCGTTGCTGCGGAACACCACTTCAGAGCCCACGTAAATGGTGCGCTGTTCCGGAGCCTTGCCCTGCACGAGATATTCCACCAGTGCTTTGATGCCAAGATACCCTTGAGCGTAAGGGTTTTTCTGCACGATATTGTCCAGGACTCTGTTCCGCAGAGCGTCCAGATTTTCTTCGAATACGTCGCTGCCCACCGCAAACACTTTACCCGCTTTGCCGCACTGCTGCAGCCCCTGCACGAGCATCACGCTCCCCTGCGACAGCACACTGCAGCAGGCCGCAACATCCGGCTTTTCCAGCAGATTCAGGATGTTCCTCTGTGCCTCTGAGCCGATGCCGCAGGAATTGTCCAGATAAATGCGGTTCTGCGCACCGTTCTCCTGCATATAATCCTCAAACCCCTGCACGATGCGGGCATGTTGCTCCCATTTGGGATTTCCGGCACAGAGCACCACACTGCCGAAAGAGGGGATATGGCTGAAAATCAGCTCCGCCATCGTCCGTCCAATGACCTCATAGTCGGGCTGCACGCTGCACAGCGGTGCGATCTTCGGGTTTCTAAACCCCACCTGCACCACCGCCACACCGGCATCCCGGGCATGCTGCCACTCCTGCATTGTCATAGCTTCCATGTGACCCACTGTCAGCAGGCCGTCCAGTTTATCCTCGGCCAGCAGAGCGCGCACCTCTTCCACTCCGCGGGAGTGGGAAGGGTCGATCTCATTGGGAAAACTGAACTCGGTACACTCCACGTTCAGATCTTCAGAGTTTTTCAAGTAGTCTCGCACACCCTGCCACAAAGGCGGATAATAAAAGCGGTTTCGGCCCACCTCATCCGGCAGAAGCACAGCTACACGCTGGGTGCGGCGTTTCAGGCCGGAAGCCATTTTATTGGGCCGGTAGCCCAGATCATCCGCAATCCTCCGGATATGCTCCCTGGTGACCTCACTGACGCCAGGCTTGTCGTTCAGTGCCTGATGGACCGTGCTGATGGAAACGCCCGCTGCCTGTGCCACATCACGGATCGTAATCTTTTTGTTCATAAGGTCACTCTCTCTTAAAAAACAACTGTTTCGCAAAAACGATGCGTGAAAAGGGTACTGATTTTAGTATAGCACGCACGAGGTATACTGTAAATAAGCAGAAGTTTCTGCAGCACCCCATGGTCAAGCGGATCAGCGCACTGGCCGAGGACGAGCAGCGCAGTTGATGGGCGTTTCTCTTGGATTTCCAAAGGAGTGCGGGTCGCCAGTGGCGACCTCAAAATGCAGCACATTTTGAAGCACCTGACCGAGCCGACAGGCGAGAGGCAGCACCCCTTTGGCACACGACTTTGCCTGCAAAGTCCAGTGTGTTACACCTTGGTTCCGGCTGATTAAGTTTGAAAGCGACTTCTATGCCAAGCCAGACACCCCCAGCCCGCAGGCTGTACCCGCCGCAGGCGAACCCACCATCTCCATGACGGCTCTTTTGGAATTGCTCAAGGATGCCGACCCGGAAATGAAGGCAAAGCTCCGCTTGGCACTGCTCACCTGATGCAAAAAAGGGCACTGATTGCAATGCAATACAGCGCCCTACATCATCGGACATGGATAACACCCACCGTGCAAAAACCGTGCAGAAACCGTGCACCCATGGCTTACAAAACAAAAAAGCCATGAAATCTTTCGATTTCACGGCATTTTCTGGTGCAGCAAGGCAATCCAAATCCGAACCATTTCCCTTTGATGCGGCTTGGGCCGCTTCCTCAAATGTGATGGTCTGTGTACCTTCTTTATAATTAAAGGTTATCAAAACCTTATCATCATACAGATAAATCGAATTGATGAATGTATCCACCAACGCCTGCCGCTGGTCTTTCAGGCTCATGTCCAGCTTGCGAAACCGAAGGAGCCAGAACCGGATGAACTCTTCGGTCACTTTCGGCTTTGCCAGCTTTTCTTCCGCAATGCGAGCTTCAAGCTCACGCTTGGTTTCTTCGAGCTGCTCTAGCCGCTCCTTGGTGGAGCTAGTCAGGATTCCGGCCTGAATCGCATTGAGCATATTCTGGATACCCGATTCCGCATCCCGGAGCTGCTTCTCATAGAGGGGAAGATTGATGTTCTCCCGGTCTTGCAGCTCCATGACCTTGGCGATGATGGATTCCATGGCGGCATCGTCCTTGACAAGCTGCATGGTCTGGTTGACCACCAGATTTTCCAGCCACTGTTTGCGGACGGTTTTCTTCTTACAGCCCTTCTTCTTTTTGGCAGTCGCACATTTATAATAGCGGTGGACTTCTCCCGTCCGGCTCGTTCCGCTTTCACCAAACATCAGCGCACCGCAGTAACCGCAGTACAGCTTGGTGGTCAGCAGGTAATCATCCTCTGCCTTTCTCCGGGCAGGGGCTTTCTTGTTTTTCAACATCTTCTCCTGCACATCGTCGAAAAGTTCCAGCGGCACGATGGGCGGAATTGCATCTGGCACGACCACGTCCCGGAATTTCAATTCTCCGATGTACCGCCGATTCTTGAGCATGTGTTCGACACTGTTATAAGTAAACGCACCGCCCACCGGATTTTTGATACCATTTTCATCCAGCCCAACGCCAGCCTGACGATGATCGGTCTGTCCGCACCCACCTCCACTGCAGTGGGCATTCTGCTCAATATAGGCTTTTTCCTCTGGCTCAAACGATACGAAAATCAGACGTGTGCATAGGTTTTGAAGGCTGAAAAGCCTGCCGATGATTGTTGCCACCTACAAATATGATACGGTCGTGCTTGAAATTTCAAATTCAATCATGAGTCGATAATAGCAAACAAGCCCACAGGATAGACCGCATATAAAATACGGCAGACCTGTGGGCTTGTTCCTTATATCGAGTTGATCTCTACCCGAGAGCAGGGCACATTTTGTTCAAGGGAAAGCTTTGCGAGAATTTCAGGGTGTTTCATAGCGTCTCCTCATATAAAATGGGCGGCGATGCTCCTGCACCGCCGCCCATAGGCCATCAGCGTTTGCCGGTGGTTTTGACTATGATTCGCTGCGCTTTTCGGAAGCAGCGCTTGCTTTGCGTTTTTGGTAGCCCCGCAGCACCATGATCTCCAGTCCGATAAGGACGATCGCTGCTGCTGCGTCAGCGATGTAGAGATAGGTCCGCCAGCCGATACCTTGCTGGCTTTGGTAGCTCTCATCATAGAGGTATCCTGGCTTTGTACTGTTCCAGCACATCTTTCAGCGTGATCTCTTGCATTCTTTGTTCCGCTGTTTTTT
>OGEU01003313.1_pt1 | contig 10400 bp, 6 predicted proteins | sample 1570651 | NCBI WGS metagenome assembly OGEU01 (sample SAMEA2582129, study PRJEB24529) | metagenome | biome: Human gut stool | place: China | collected 2011
CGTTTCTGTTTTCCGATCTCAAAAAACAGCCGGCATTTGCAATAAAGAGTTTTTGGATCGAGAACGGATTTCCACCGACATCTTTGTAAAACAACGCTTTTTCATTAAGCGATCGACCCGTTTTTCTCAGGCAGCATAAAACGCCCGTTTCACAGGCACGCTACTGTTTTATTATACCGAAAAACAGGCATCTTGTCAATATGTTTTCTGAAAAAACAAACCTGACGGCTTTAAAACTGTCATTTCTTCCAATTTTTCAGAATCAAATTCAGTGATATTCACAAAAAGCCGGATGCAGTTTCACATCCGGCTTTTTATCGTTAAATTTCCCAATTATTTCCGGTCGAGGATCTCAAAAATTGCCATCAAATCATCCGGGTCAGCCGGCTTTTTGCCGCCATTTGCAGCAGCCTGTGTCTGCTGCGGCTGCGGTTGTGGTTGTGCTTCTGGTTCTTCCGGAGCAGCTGCTTCTTCTGCAGCAGGTTCTTCTGCTTCTTCGGAATCGCCTGTTTCCTCATCAAAACCAGCTGCAATGACCGTGATGGTCATTTCATCCTGCATATCTTCCTTGAATGCTGTACCGAAAATGAATTCTACATTGTCGGCAGCCTTGTCGGTAATCATCTTGGTTGCGTTGTCCACATCGGAAGAGAGAATATCTTCGCTCATGGTGATGTTGATCAACAACCGCTTTGCACCAGCAATTGAAGTTTCCAGCAGCGGGCTTGCGATAACTGCGTTTGCAGCTTCCTTTGCCTTGTCCTTGCCAGAACCATGACCGATTGCAAGGTGTGCATATCCAGCACCCTTCATGATGGTGGAAACGTCTGCGAAGTCCAAATTGATGTAGCCTTCTTCTACAATCAGGTCGGAAATACTCTTGACACCGGTTTTCAGAATATCATCTGCCAGTGCGAACGATTCCCGCATGGTCAGCGGCTTATCCATGCCTTCGAGCAGTTTTTCATTTGGAATGACAATCAGGGAATCGACATATTTTTTCAATTCCATGATGCCTTTTTCTGCCTGTGCCATCTTCTGTTCCCGTTCAAATGCGAACGGCTTTGTGACAACCGCAACGGTCAGAATACCTGCTTCCTGTGCAATCTTTGCAACGACTGGAGCTGCACCTGTACCCGTACCGCCGCCCATGCCGGCAGTGATGAACACCATATCTGCACCCTTGAGGGCTGCTTCGATTTCTTCCTTGTTTTCTTCCGCACTCTGCTGACCGATTGCCGGCTTATTTCCAGCACCTCTGCCCTTTGTCAGCTTTGCACCGATCTGAATGCGGGTCGTTGCCTTGGAATTATTCAACGCCTTTGCATCGGTATTGATGGCGATATATTCAATATCCTGTACGCCTGATGCAACCATACAGTTCAGGGCATTTCCGCCGATTACCTTAATATTTACATCCGGCTCGAATGCGTCTTCATAAATGAAATCCGTCATTTTTCCTCTTCCTCCTAAAAACTCTTGCTCTATGACACCCAGCAATCTACGGACACCGCACATTCTGTTTCATTGTCAGTAAATACACCTATTATACTACCATATTTCTGCACATATTGCAAGTGGTTTTGAAAAAAATTTTCATTTCCCGTGAAAGTTCGCCGGGATTCGCCCTGCTTCCCGTTTACTGGTACTGCTGTTCTTCTTCCGGAACGGTTGTCACATCCGGCATTACCGTCAGGTAATCCATGGAGCAATAACCGTTCTTGCCCTCATACGTTACGGCTGCCCACTTGCCATTTGCCATTGTTACAGTAACCACTGCGTTTTTCGGCAGGGTTGCAACAACAGAAGCGGATGTGGACGGATTACTTCTCAAGTTCAGAGCAGAAGCAGTGACAACATAAGTGCCTGCATAGCTGTCTGAAAAATCAGAAGTAACCACAGTAGTTGTTTCCTGTGTCGGTTCGTCGGTTGGGTCGGTAACTGGAGCGGTAGTTTCCGTATCTCCGTCACCAATGTTCATACTCAGAAGGCTCTGATAAACCATGTTGGTACGCTGTACAAACGCAGCGTCCGAATTGTAGCTGTCATTCATTGCGGCACGATACATATCATCCAGAGAAACTGCACCGTAAGAACCAGCATAGCCGGCTGCACGGGAAGCAATTCTGGAAGCGATGCCGCTGCCAAATCGGTTGGTCGGCTTATATATGACCAATGCACCTTCGCTCACCAGTCCTTTATTCTGACCGGAAACGATGTAACCCTGTACATCAGAATAAGCGAGTGCGTCCTGTGCTGCAACACCAGCATCCGTTGTCAGCAGTGTTGCAACGGCACTTCCCTCAGAAACTGTGAATGTTCTGTAATTCCAGTTTGGAGAAGACAGGATTTCATTGTAAAGGGTGCTGCCCAGAGTGGACTGGGACAAGTCCGGAGCATTATAGCAAATGCTCTGGAGTAAGCCCAGTGCCCGACCAGCGTGCCATTGCAGCTTTCCGATACTGACGGCACCGCAGTCGTTGCGGTTGACTGAGCCATAAGAACCTTCATGGGACATGATACAGGAGATTGCAGTAGATGTCATCTCGTCAAGGGTTGCTGCCGCAGTATGTACTGCACCGCCAATCAGAGATAACAGCAGCAGAAGAACCGTGATACAGGAACAAGCGACTGCTGAAAGTTTTTTGAACATAACGTATACTCCTTTGTTGATTCACTTCAGGTGCGTATACAGCAGTCTATGGCTGCATCGCTTGTACGGCAGCCGAAACACGCCGTCCGGTCTGTCGGCAATGCAGTTGTTCGATGCAGGGAAAAACGTGGAAGCAGACTTGCCCGGATTCGTTGCAACAGGGTGCATTGTCCTGCAAAACCTACCGTTGTCGGAAACAGCCTGTCGAGCTTCTGGGTTTCTCTCTGTCCCGATCGCCTGCATTGCAAAAGAAAACGGCATTGTTTTTAATAAAAACTTGCCGTCCCCCACGGCAGAAAAGATAGTTCATTTCTGTACCGTACTGCCCTTATTATAGCACACTTGTAACCGTTTTGCAAGACTTTTTCATCGGTTTTTTCCGTTCTTTATCGAGAAAGTACAGTTGGAAATCCAAAAAATTCGACAATTTTGTGCAAGAAATACAAAAATTTCTGTTGATTTCACACGGGAATCGCCGTTTTCCCAACAATTCCCGGTTCTATCCGAGTCTTCTTTTTTCCAGAATTCCCCACTGATCTTGGAAATCCGCATGAGAATTTACAGAATTTTACTTGTACCCGAAACAATTCCATGCTACAATAAAAAAAGCATTTGCGGGGATAATAAACCAACACTTTTATTTTATGTGTTGGCTTTTTATCCGTTTTCTTTGATGCCTGCTGTATTTTCTGCCCTTCCTGTCGGAAAAGTTTGGCGAAAACAGCAATTGCAAATGCACCAAAAACAGAGTATAATAAATATAATTAGTGGTATCAACGATGCAGGTGCCGCTTCCCCTGCCGGCAATTCTCGCACGGCAATACTAGGATTCATTTTTTCATGCATCGAGGAACGGAGAAAAAAATTTATGGAGAAAAAACAACTCACGCAAAAAGAGGAACTGAAACAGCAGTTCATCGACCGTTTGCAGCTGGATTGCAGCGTTTCCCCGGATGAAGCTTCCGACAGCCAGATTTATCAGGTTCTGTCTGCAATGATGGTACAGCGTCTAAAGCATATGCGGCAGCACTTCGTCAACAAGACCAATTCCATCGGTGGAAAGAAAGTTTATTATCTTTCCATGGAATTCCTGATGGGTCGTTCCCTCAAGACAACTTTATACAACCTCGAACTGGTAGACGATGTGACTTCCATCCTGGATGATTATCACATCAACATCAACCAGATTTATGAACAGGAACCGGATGCTGGTCTGGGGAACGGCGGTCTGGGCAGACTGGCTGCTTGCTATCTGGATGCAATGGCAACACAGGGCATTCCGGCAACCGGTCATTCCATCTGCTATGAATACGGGATCTTCCGTCAGGAACTCCAAGACGGCTGGCAGACGGAATTCCCGGACAACTGGCTGCCGGGCGGCTCTGTATGGCTCGACCCGAAACCGGATGAAGCCATTGAAGTACACTTTGAAGGCGAAATTCAGGAATACTGGCAGGATTCCTACCACTACCTCTCTCACCACAACTACAACACCGTACTGGCAATTCCGTACGACCTGTATGTTTCTGGTTACGGCAGTGAAGGCGTTTCTGCTCTGCGTCTGTGGCAGGCAAAAGCTCCAAGCTTTGATATGAAGTCCTTCAACGAAGGGAACTATGCAAGTGCATTGAGCCAGAACTCCATGGCAAATGCAATTTCTAAAGTTCTGTATCCGAACGACAATCACCTCGAAGGCAAGTCCCTGCGTCTGCGTCAGCAGTACTTCCTGAGTGCTGCTGCCATCGGTGACATCGTAAACCACCACATGAGCGTATACGGCACACTGGATAACCTGCACGAAAAGGTTGCCATCCACATCAACGATACGCACCCGACCCTCGCCATTCCGGAACTGATGCGGGTTCTGTTGGATGACTGCGGTTATACTTGGGATCACGCTTGGCACATCGTTACCAACACCTTTGCTTACACCAACCACACCGTTATGGCAGAAGCTCTGGAAAAGTGGGATGTCAACCTTGTAAAGCAGATTATTCCGAGAATCTTCCAGATTATCGTAGAAATCAACAACCGTTACTGTGCAAGCCTGATGGAACGCAACGGTGGCGACAGTGCAAAGACCACCAGAATGTCCATCATCAAGGACAATCAGATTCACATGGCAACCCTGTGTGTAATGGCTTCTCACAGCGTCAATGGCGTTTCTAAGCTGCACTCCGAAATCATCAAGGAATCTGTTTTCCATGATGAATATCTGGATACCCCGAACAAGTTCAAGAACGTTACCAATGGTATCGCTTACAGAAGATGGCTGTATCAGTCCAATCCAGGTCTGACCAAGCTGCTGCGGGAAAAGATTGGTAACAAGTTCTTGGTAGACGGCAGCGAACTGAAGAAGCTCGATGTCTTTGAAAATGACAAGGCTGTTCTGGCACAGCTGCGGAAAATCAAGAAGGAAAACAAGGAACGCTTCGCAAAGTATGTTAAGCAGAAGAGCGGTGTCCTTCTGAACACGGACAGCATCTTCGACGTACAGGTAAAGCGTCTGCACGAATACAAGCGGCAGCACCTGAATGTCATGAACATTCTGGCTCAGTATCAGTACTTGCTGGATCATCCGAACGCTGACTTTGCTCCAAAAACCTACATCTTCGCTGCAAAGGCTGCTCCGGGTTACTATCTGGCAAAGCAGATCATCAAGATGATCTGGGCATTGTCCGAAGAAATTCGCAAGAATCCACGCATTTCCGAAAAGCTGTCTGTTTACTTCCTCGAAGATTACAAGGTTACGCTGTCTGAACTGCTGATGCCGGCAAGTGATATTTCTGAACAGATTTCTCTGGCTGGTACAGAAGCTTCCGGTACTGGTAATATGAAGCTGATGCTGAATGGTGCAATCACACTGGGTACGCTGGACGGTGCAAACATCGAAATCGGCGATGCAGTCGGCCCAGATAACATCCTCATCTTTGGTATGAAGACGGAAGAAGTCAATGCCCTCAAGGCACAGGGTTACCATCCGGGTGCATACTACGAACAGAATCCGATCATTCACAGCTGTATCGACCGGATGTATGCGGGCATCAACGGCTGCAAGTTCGCAGAAGTTGCAGATTCCCTGAAGAACATTGACCCGTATATGGTTCTGGCTGACTTCGATTCCTATGCAGCTATTCAGAAAAAGAGCTCTGAACTGTATCAGGATACCGAAAAGTGGACAAAGATGTCCCTGCACAACATCGCTGGTGCTGGCATCTTCTCTGCTGACCGTGCTGTCAATGAATATGCAAGAGATATTTGGGGCGTAAAGTAAACCTTTATAATTCTCTTTTCCAATGTCCAAAAGCGTGGGAGGTCGGGCAGTTGCTGCTCCCCCCACGTTTTTCTTTTTGCAACTGGATTTTATTTGAATGATCAAAGGAGGATTTTTTTCTATGCCATGTATGTATGACAGTTGGGATTTAAACTATAAATTCCCGTTCGGTGCAATTCGCAGACGTTCTGACTGCAATTTCACCATCTATCTGCCGACTGGCGTAACACCAGACTTTCCGCCAGTTATGGTATTATTCCGCACTGGCTTTAAAGAACGCTTTCTGCCGATGAATGCCAACGGCGAACAGGACGGCTGCAAGTGCTATACCGTCACTTATAGCCCAAAATATGCCGGTGTGCATTACTATTATTTTGCCTATACCAGCAATGGTGTTCGACACTATATCAAACGTGGCACTGCTCACGAAGCAGCTCTCGACCACGGCGAACTGTATCAGCTGACTGTCTTTGCAAAGCACTATGAAACCCCGAACTTTCTCAAGGGCGGTATCATGTATCAGATTTTCCCTGACCGATTCTGCAAGAGCGGAAAGCCGCATGAAAATGTCCCGACTGACCGGGTACTGCGGGACGACTGGAACGGAACTCCGTACTACAAGCCGGATGCAAACGGACATGTTTGGAACAATGACTATTTCGGCGGCGATTTGGAGGGAATCCGCAGCAAGCTCGACTACCTCGAAAAGCTGGGTGTTACCTGCATTTATCTGAACCCGATTTTTGAATCCCACGAAAACCACCGCTATAATACTGCCAACTATCGGAATGTTGACCCGCTTCTCGGTACAAATGAAGATTTCCGGGTACTCTGCGAAGATGCGGAAAAGCATGGCATTTCTATTATCTTGGACGGCGTTTTCTCTCACACCGGTGCGGACAGCATCTACTTCAACAAGTTCGGTCGGTATGATACCGTTGGTGCTTGGCAGTCTACAGATAGCCCGTATTATAGCTGGTATACGTTCTTTGGCGACCACCAGTATGAGGCTTGGTGGGGCATTGATACCCTGCCGAATGTCGTTGAAACCAATCCCGATTATCTGAATTATATCTGCGGCGATGGCGGTGTTCTGGATTACTGGATTTCCCTCGGTGCGGCTGGCTACCGTCTGGACGTTGCAGACGAATTGCCGGATGGCTTCCTTGATGCTCTGCGGAAGTGCGTCAAGAAGAATGGCGAAGAAAAAATTGTCATCGGTGAAGTCTGGGAAGATGCCTCCAACAAGGAAAGCTACGGCGTAAAGCGGCGGTATCTGCTCGGCGACCAGCTGGACAGCGTTATGAACTATCCGTTCCGAGAAGCCATCATCAACTATATCAAGGGCATGGATGCCAACACATTCAAAGATTGGATTATGGGCATTCTCGAAAACTATCCGAAGCAGACTGTTGATGTCTTGATGAACTTTGTTTCCACGCACGACATCGAACGGGCAATTAACCGCTTTGGCGGTCAGAACTGTGATGACAAGTCGAAAGACTGGATGGCAGAAAACTGGCTGTCCGATGCAGAATATAAGCGTGGCAAGCAGCTGTTGAAGGCTGCCATGGTGCTGCAATTCTTCCTGCCGGGCGTTCCGCAGGTCTACTATGTCGGCGCGCTTGCCGGCAAGAACGACATGGAGCTGCTGCGCAAGACCAACAATGGCCGCGATATCAATCGCCATTACTATTCCACGGCTGAGATCGACGAGAATCTGCAGCGTCCGGTGGTGAAGGCACTGAACGCGCTTGCCAAGTTCCGCAACGAGCTTGATGCGTTCGACGGCACTTTCTCGTACAGCGCCGACGGCGACACGTCCATCAGCTTCACGTGGGAGGGCACGACCACTCAGGCCACGCTCACGTTTGAGCCGGGTCGCGGTCTTGGTGTGGAGAACACCGCGTCCGTCGCCACGCTCGAATGGCGTGATGCCGCCGGTGAGCACCGCACGGACGATCTGATCGCCAATCCGCCGGTCGCGGCCTGATTCAGCCTCGCCTGATCCGGTCGCTGCCTGACCGCGCATAAATCCATAAATCTGTAATCGTCCTTCCTGTCACCTCTCCTTCAGGAAGGACGATTCGCATTTTCGTTTTTTCGAGCAATCGTCTTATCGGGAAAACAATTTTCCCGGGAATCAGCTGAAATCCCAGCAAAAACGGGTAAGGTGAGCTTATGTCAAAGATGTCAAAGCTTTTCGATCAAGACAACATGTTTTTCGCCATTATGGGCGTGCTGTTCGATCTGATTATTCTCAACGTGCTCACGCTGTTGTGCTGCCTGCGCGGTTTTTCATCTATATGATTCCGCTGCTGGTTTTGATGGGCGCTACGTTGCCGCAATATTGTTGCGCATGAGACTCACACAACCGGTCCGGATGCGAAGCGATAATCGCATCCGGGCTTTTCTTATGCGATATCGATTCTTATGCGATATCGATATTGAGATTGCCTCGCATGTTTCTGCTGTCTGACAGGACGTATTGATATGGTTGATTTCGCTGAAAGAATCGCTCGAATGCACTGGTGCAGTGCGTCCGGGCGATTTTCATATGTGCTGAATATCGTGTGACATTTCGAAACGAGCGACGAAATAGAAGCAAGAACGAGAAGCGACGATACAAAACAGGAAAAACAGGAATAGAAATAAGAGATGACTGAAGACAATCAACATAATGCAGGTGAGCAGCAGACTCCAATGCAGCCGCAGCCGCTGCCGGGCCAGGTGTTCGTGCGCCCCGGTATCGATGACCGTCCCGATTACGAAAAAACGCTGACCGAAGAGACCAAAGCGGCCCTGAAGCGCTTGGCCGTACAACAGAATCCGCGCGTGCCCGAGGCTTCCAACGAGCGTCCGGAAGTGCAGCAGACCCTCATCAACACGGAAGGCGGCTCCCCGCTGACCGCGTTCGCCCATCTCGACGCCGCCGTGCCGAACCTCGAATCGTCGTTCCTTGACCTGCGCGATCCGATGACCGCGCCCGACGGCACCACGCCCACCAAACCGCAGGTGCATCGTCTCACCGCCGGCTTCGCGCTTGGTGCGCTGCTGTTCACCGCGCCGATGGCCGCGCTCAACTCTGTGCTCATTCCGCAGACCATCAGCCGTCTTTCCGGCACCGACCGCGTCACCGATCTGGCGCTGCTCAGCGTCGTCGGCACGCTGTTGACGTTCCTGATGAACGCGTGGATTTCCGTCGGATCCGACCATTCGTACTGCCCGCTGGGCCGCCGCACCCCGTGGATCATCGCCGGCACGGTGCTGACCGCCACGTCGGTGGCGATTCTTTCCGCATGCGATTTCATGCCGTTGGTCATCGTGTTCTGGCTGTTTACGCTGATCGGACATGCGATGGTATCGATGCCGCTGGCGGCCGCTTTCGGTGAGCGCGTGCCTGACAAGTTCCGTGATCGTGCGGACGCGTGGCGTGGCGTTGGCCAAGCGTCCGGCCAGGTGTTGGGCATTATCGCGGCCGTTTCGATTACGTGGGCTGCCGACGATTCCGGTTGGGATGGCACCACGCGTTTCGCCATGATGGTGTTTGCGTTGTGCCTGGTGGTGGCTGGTGTGGCTACGTTGCTGGTGTTGCCGTTTGAGGGTTCCAGCAGCTATTTGCCTCGTGAGGGTGTGAAGAAGGGCGATTATTTTTCGCAGTATCGTCCGCCGAAGGGCGCTCCGAAGTTCTTCATTGCGTTTGCCGCGCGCATGTTTGCCATCGCAGCCACTTCCGGCATTGCGATTTACCAGTGGTATCTTGCGCAGGATGGTTTGGGCGATGTTTCGCAGGTCACCATGTTTGGTTTGTCCGGAGCGGCTGCGGTTATGTCGATGATGGCCGTTGCCGCGTTCGTCGGCTCGCTGTTGGCTGCGCTGCTGCTTGGCCGCATCGCCCGCGCTTTCAAAGATTCCCGTATTCCCGCGATTGCCGCCTGCTTGTTGTTTGTGGTTGCTGTGGTGCTTCCGTTGACGCCGATCGATAGTGCTATGGCGGTCGCGCTGTATGCGCTGTTTGCAGGTTTCGCGTATGTGGTGTATGACGGCGTGAGCCAAGGGTTGAATCTTGCGACGTTGCCGGATGTGCGTTCCGTTGGTCGTTCGTTGGCTGCGTTCAGTTTGGCGAATACGTTCGGTTCGTTGATTGGCGCTGTCGTTTGCGCGATTGCGATTGCGGCGACTGGCGAGTATCTGCTGATTTTCGCTGTTGCCGCCGGTTGCATGGCTGTTGCGGGCGTGCTGACGTTGCTGCTGAAATGATTTGGATGACCTGAGATAATCCGAAAAACGAATATCAAATTCAAAATTGCGCGTCCACATAGTGAACCTTTAGTAGAAAGGGTCTGTGGACGCGCTTATCTTTACGGCTTAGTTCGAGCGGATAATCCGCCGAATACAAGACTTTGCGAAAGGAGGTTCGCCACGATGAACGGAATGGTTGCACGCGTACTGCTGTCCGCACGAATTATTATT
>OGEU01003326.1_pt1 | contig 10354 bp, 9 predicted proteins | sample 1570651 | NCBI WGS metagenome assembly OGEU01 (sample SAMEA2582129, study PRJEB24529) | metagenome | biome: Human gut stool | place: China | collected 2011
CCCAAGGGAAAGGCTGACCGGTATGAGGGCCCGAGCAAGGAAAGATGGACGGTGAGGCTCACCGCAGGTGAGATTCAGCAGAAGATGAATGCCGCAGGCTATTCCATCGGCAAGGTAGCAAATGTGCAGGTCACCAAGCGCACCGCGACCGATAACGTAAACGAAGTCACTGTGACGGATACGAGCGGCAAGTCGGTTACGATTTCCAAGAGCAGCGTCCGCACAGTGTTTGGTCTCAAGAGCATTCGCTACACGATCACGCCGGTCGGCGGCTCGGGCAACAAGACAAGTCTGCAGGTCAAGGCTTCGACGCATAACGTCAAGGTCAACGGCAAAACCGTATCTCCGCAGGGCTATTACATTGTAAACGGCACGCAGTACGGCAACAATTACTTCAAACTGCGCGATATTGCCTATCTGCTGAGCGGCACCAAAGGCCAGTTCAACGTCCGTTGGGATAAGGAGAATGAACGCATTCTCCTGACCTCCGGCACGGCGTATGAGACCGTTGGCGGCGAGCTTGCGGATTCGTCCACGGCGGTGGAGAAAATCGGCAAATCCACCTCGACGATTGTGCTCGACGGCGAGGAGATCACACTGGACGGCTACATCATCAACGGCAACAACTACTACAAGCTGCGCGATATCGGCAAGGCGATCGGCTTTGACGTTGATTTTGACAACGCAAGCAGCACTGTGCTTGTCAAAACCACAAGTGGCTATTCCGGCGATGACGAGGGTGCAAACAGCGGTAATTCGGGCAATACCGGCTCGAATACCACGCCGACCGTTACCAATCCGACCAGCTATACGTTCAGCGGCTCCGGCTGGGGACACAGCGTCGGCATGAGTCAGTGGGGCGCTTACGCAATGGCGCAGAAGGGCTTCACCTATGACCAGATTCTGAAATTCTACTTTACCGGCATTGAGATTGCCGAGTAATCTATAAAAAAACACGCAAGGGAGGAAAAACGGCAGGGGCGCTCAAGGCGATATTGCCTTAAAAGCGTCCTTGCCTTTGTGATGAAGAAAAGCGATTTTTATTTTGACTTGCCCGAACGCCTGATTGCCCAGCATCCGCTGGAGCAGCGCGACGCGTCCCGTTTGATGGTGCTCGACCGCAGGGACGGCTCGGTGACGCACCGCCATTTCCGCGATCTGCTGGAGTATGTTCAGCCGGGCGACTGCATGGTGTTCAACAATTCCCGCGTCATTCCGGCGCGGCTGATGGGCCACGCTGTCGGCCATGTTACGCCAATCGAGGTGCGGCTGCTGACCGACAAGGGCGACGGCAGATTCACCTTCATCATGCCCGCCGGAAGGGTGGAGGTCAAGGCTGCATTCACGGAGGAAGTGAAAATCAGCCCCTTCCGGGACGTCCCCACCGATGCGTATTACTACGAAGCTGTGAAATGGGCGCAGAAGAAGGGGATCACCGGCGGCATCGGCGACGGCCTGTTTGGCCCTAATCAGCCCTGCACCCGTGCCCAGATCGTCACCTTCCTGTGGCGGGCCGCCGGTTCTCCGGTGGTGAATTACGCGATGGATCTGGCGGACGTTTCCAGTGACGCTTACTATGCGGAGGCCGTTCGCTGGGCGCTGAGTCGGGGTATCACCACCGGTACGGCAGACGGCAAGTTCAGCCCCAATGCGCCCTGCATCCGCGCCCAGAGCATGACCTTCCTGTTCCTGGCGTCCAAGGCGTCCGCCGACGGTGCGCCTGCTTTCAGCGACGTAGCCGCCGACGCCTACTACGCCGAGGCGGTGAAGTGGGCCACGGACAACGGCATCACTAACGGCACAACGAGTTCCACCTTCAGTCCTGCCGGCGGCTGCACGAGAGCACAGATCGTGACGTTCCTGTGGCGGCTGTACGCGGAGAAGTGATCGCAATATATGTAAAGTGGACTCCCTTGACTGCAAAAGCGGTCAAGGGAGTCCCTTTTAACCTGTAAAACGGATTCTATGATGTGGGTTTGCGGCTTCGGCACCTGCTGTGTATGCCGCGGGTAAGCGGTTGATGTTTTAAAAATCGGCTTGCCTAATACACGATCCGAAAGTAATCCAAATATGCTTTACTGGAGTGCTTTGCGCGTCAGTCATCCAACTCCGACTCATGCTTGAGGATCGCGCCGGTGGCGGCGTTGATCTCGTAGTCATATTCCATATTGCCGGATTTGAACTCGACCTCGTAGACGAGTATTCCATCCTCGTCGTCCAGTTCGATATCCATGTCATACGCTTCATTTTCGCTCACACCTGCGTGGTTCAGGGCAATAGATTTTGCCTTGGCGTAGCCAATGTCCTGCGCTGTTCCGGACGGATCGGGCTTCTGATCAGAGGGCTTCGTTGTCACATTTGGCGTGGAAGGCGTGGAAGCAGTGGTCAGCAAGTCCTTCTGTCCGCTGATCACCTTTCCCGTGTAGGCGTCCACCAGATACTCGAACTCGCCCCACGCCGTGTGCAGCTCCACCTCGTAGTGGGCGGGAGATTCATCGAGTTCGGAATCGACCTCCACTGTGACGGAGTCCAGCGCCGTTGTTCCGGCATACTGCTCCGCGGCATAGGCAGCGGCAGCTTTGCCGATGGGCATGGCAGGCGCACCCGCTTCCGCGAGATCCTTTAGTTCCTCCACCGAGAGCTTTGCCAGCGCGTCAAACTTGAGTGCGGAGTTGAGTGCGAGCACGTGGTTCACCAGCGCCGCTTTTCCGGTGGAAATGCTGTTTTCCCGCGCCTGCTGCGTAAGTCCCGCGTCCTGCGTAAGCGTTTGCGTCAGGACGGACGCCCTCGATTCGCTTGTCTGCAAAACACCGTCCACGGTGCTCGTCAGCTCGCGCTGGAGCTTTTCCGCGCGAGCGGTATCCTTATCCTCCACCGAGATCATGATGGCGGAGGAAATGCTGTCGAGATAACCATTGCGCACGAGACTTCCCACGATGGCATTTACCGCCACATCGAGCTTCGCGCCCTTGAGGTCAGCCCCATTGCTCATATCCGCAAGGATGGCATTTGCATCCTCGTTGAGCGGCGTACAGACGAGAACCTTTTCGCTCCGGTTCACCTTCAGCTCAATGCTGGGGTTCACATCCAGCGACACCACGGACGCCACCGCGTTCGCTCGCTGGTAGAACACGCCTCCGCCGCCCAGCAGCATTACAGCAAGGCAGGCGGCAATGAGCGATGTCCATTTTCTATTTGCCGTTTTCTTTGTTGTCATGGGAATTACCGTTCCTTTCCGCTCTTCACAGCGGGAGAGAACGCCGTTCACATCATCCGGCGCGGTCTTTTCAAGCGCCGCAGCCAGCCTCTGCTCCATTTTTTCATTGGTCATCGGGCGTCATCTCCTTCCAGAAAGCTGCGCATCTTTTTCAATGCTCTGTGATATTTCGACAGGACGGTGGGAAGCGGCAGCTCAAGAAGCGCCGCGATCTCCCGGTGCTTCAGGCCCGTAACGGCGTGGAGCAGCACGACGCGCCGCTCCTCGTCAGTGAGGCTTGCCAATGCGCCTTGCAGCAGTGCACGCTCGTCGGCGTCCAGTCCGCACTCCCGCGCGGGAATGGCGTCCCATTCCTCCTCACTGAGGGCGGCATGGCGTTCCTCCCGCCGCAGGCGCATCAGGCAGAGATTTCGGCACACGGCCAGCAGCCAGCCCATGGGTGATCCGATGAGTCGGTACTGTTCCGCGCGGTCCCACACCTGCACATAGACGTCCTGTGTGAGATCCTGTGCGTCGTGCGCGTTTTTGAGGTACGACAGCGCTAAGCCGTACACCGCCGATCTCGTGCGCTGATACAGCTCCGCCAGTGCTTCACGCTCACCGCCGGCAATGTGAATCAGCAACTGCTGCAGCTCGTGCTGATCCTCTGCCGGAGCATATTCGGTTGTCATCAGCATACTGAGCATAGGCTTCCATCTCCTGTCATCCGTGTAATGCACGGAAAGGACGATTTATTGCATGAATTTTTTATGATTCTTCAAGTTCAAATTGCCAGTTCTTTTCTGCTGACATAGCTGCACCTCACTTCTTGCTTAATATGCAATTCTAAAATAATCCAAATATGCTTTATACTTATCCTGTACGGTCAGGCAGGTATCTGTCAGATAGCCTTTTTCATTGTTCCATTCCTTCAATCCACGGTAATAGAACATCTTCAGATCGTCCTCAATGATGAACGGAACGATATTGTATTTCAGACACTCCTTAAACATGATCAATCTGCCCACACGACCGTTACCGTCCTGGAATGGGTGAATCCGCTCAAATTTCACATGGAAGTCCAGAATATCCTCAAAAGTCTTTTTTTCCTTGGCGTTGTATTCCGTCAGCAAGGCCTTCATTTTATCGGCAACTTCTTCCGGAAGGGCTGTATCTCTGCCGCCGACTTCATTCGGGAGTTTCTTATACTCGCCAACAGCGAACCAATCTTTTCTGGAATCGCTGGTGCCGTTTTTCAAAACCAAGTGAAGTTCTTTGATGAACTTCTCCGTCAGAGCTGCTTTTGCATGATCAATAATCATGTCAATGCAGCGGAAGTGATTTGCTGTTTCGATCACGTCATCCACATTCAGCACTTCTTTTTCTACGCCGATGGTGTTGGTTTCAAAGATATATCGGGTTTGATCGTGTGTCAGGCGGCTTCCTTCCATATGGTTGGAATTGTATGTCAATTCGATCTGTGTTTTATGGTAGATCCCACCGGAACATTTACTTGCCTTCTGTTCTTTCAGAATATCCAACAGAGTAGTCGGTTTATCTTTTCTTTTGTTGGTACGCTCCGGCTTTTCTGCGTTTTCCGGAATGTTCCATGTCTTGCCGGTAAGAAACGCACCGTTCACACGCCCCTGGGCGCAGTAATTTCTAACACTGCGCTCGGACACATCCCATTTTTTCGCTATTTCAGCAACTGAAAGATATCGCATCCATGATCCTCCACCATAAAATCCATCAAAAAACCACGTTAATCTATTACATAGTATACCATGCCATCGGCAAAAATATCAATAGCATTCAAAACGAAATTGTTGTACTTTTTGCCGACACAGGAAATGCTGCTTCTGGATATAGAAATCCGGACTCCATCGAAAATGAAATCAGGAAATATATTATCTATAAACTTGGCCTCGATCTCAAAATTTTTGTCACATCGAGACTCACTGGTGTAGTAGTGGTGTAGTAGCACTACTTCAAGCCTGAAAAACCTTGATATTACAGGGGATTTTAGAGATTTCTGCAAATAATGCCGTGACACACAAAAAGCAGTTTTGCCAAAACGCAATTCCTCTTATGAGAAATATAAAAATCCGGAATGGGAGCCGCTGCTTATTGGGCGGCCGTGTTCTCCGCCATCAGTCTGCGGCGGTCACGCTCCAGATAGATCAAATGGATCAGGAAGGTCAGGAGCCAGCTGACCGGATAGGACCAGTACATGCTCTCCACGGTGCCCACCGCCTCGAACACGGTGTACCGCCAGACCACTCGCAGCAGACACGCGCCAATGAGGGTGGTGACGGTGGGATTCATGGAGTGGCCCAGACCCCGGAGGGTGCCGCAGGCCGTTTCCATCAAGCCGCCGACCCACTGGAACCGGCTGAGGGCCAGAACCCGGACCACACCGGCGGCGATGACCGCGTCATAGGCCGGATCGGTGGACTGGACGTACAGTCCCAGCAGGGGGATCTGAAAGATCTGGGCCAATGCGCATAGAACAATGCCCAGCCCTGTTGTCAGGGCCAGATTGATCCGAAAGACCCGCACGGCCCGGCGGGGATCGGAGGCCCCGATGCTCTGGCCGGTGAAGGTGATGGCGGACTGGTAGAAGGTGTTCAGCGCGGTGTGGATGAAGTTCTCAATGCCGGAGGCGGCGGAGCTGCCTGCCATGACCACGGAGCCGAAGGAGTTGATGGCGGACTGGATCATCACGTTTGAAGCGGAGAAAATAACGCCCTGCAGCCCGGCGGAGAAGCCCAGCCGCAGCATCTGGCCCGTCCGGTCCGGATACAGCCGGATCTTCCGCAGGTTCAGACGGCACGGCCCCCGGAAGGTACACAGGCGGACCGTCACCAGCACCGCGGAGAGGAGCTGAGAGGCGGAGGTGGCAATGGCCACGCCGGCCACGTCCAGAGGGATGACCACCACTAACAGCAGATTCAGCGCGACGTTCAGCGCACCGGAGACGATCATGAACAGCAGGGGGTAAAAGGTGTCGCCCACCGCCCGCAGCAGGGCACTGCCGAAGTTGTAGACCACCAGAGCAGGGACGCCTAAGAAGTAGATTCGCAGATACAGCACCGACAAAGGCAGAACGTCCTCTGGGGCGTCCGCCCAGCGCAGCAGGGGAGTGGAGAGCAGAAGCCCGCACACACAGGCCAGCAGGCCGAGGATAACGCTCAGGAACGCGGCGCAGTGTACCGTCCGGAAAAGGCCGTTGTCATCCTGCGCGCCGAAGTCCCGGGCGGCCATGTAGTTGGCGCCGATGGAGACGCCGTTGAACAGCGTGATGATGAGGAAAATGATGGAGGTGGTGGAGCCGACGGCCGCCAGAGAGGCGTGGCCCGCATAGCGGCCCACGATGATGGAGTCCGCTGTGTTGTACGCCAGCTGCAAGATCCCTGTCAGCTTCAGGGGTTAGAGAAATAGGAGAATAGAGGGGAGCAGAGGTGCTTCCCGGGAACACATAGTTTGTTTCAACATGTTTCCTCCCGTCCGGTCCGGCAGATGCCGAAGCTCCGCCAGCTAAAATGAGTATTGCAGAAAGGTCGGAGCTTGTCAATAGCCGGGGAAAGAGGGGGAAGCGCCGCAGAAATGGCCGTATCGGCAGATGAACGCCGTATTGACAGGAACGGGCGCGGCCCCTATAATTGTCCGTGAGAGAAATACAACCGGAAAATCGGAAGTTTGTGAAGGAGGTCCTATGAGACTGATTTGTGCGAAAAATTATGATGACATGAGCCTGAAGGCTGCGAACATCATCGCCGCGCAGGTGTCCCTGAACCCCAAGAGCGTGCTGGGCCTTGCCACCGGCTCCACCCCCATCGGGACCTACCGTCATTTGGTTGGGTGGTATCAGAAGGGCGAGCTGGATTTCGGGAAGGCGGTTTCCATCAACCTGGACGAATACTGCGGCCTGTCCGGGGACCATCCCCAGAGCTACCGCCGCTTCATGCGGGAGAATCTGTTCGATCATATCAATATCCCGGCGGACAGAAGCTTCCTGCGGGGCGGCACCCAGACCGACAGCGCTTTGGAGTGCGCCCGGTATGACCGGATCATCGAGGAGCATAACGGCATCGACTTGCAGCTGCTGGGTATCGGCCGCAACGCTCACATTGGCTTCAACGAGCCGGACAGCTGCTTTGCCTGCGGCACCCATCAGGTGACCCTGACGGAGAGCACCATCGCCGCCAACACCCGCTTCTTTGAAAATGAGGCGCAGGTGCCCCGGCAGGCGTACTCCATGGGTATGCAGGCCATTATGCAGGCCAAGCGGGTCCTGCTGATCGCCAGCGGCGCGGACAAGGCGGAGGCCATCCGGAACAGCTTCTTCGGCCCCGTGACGCCTCAGGTCCCGGCGTCGATCCTGCAGCTCCACCGGGATGTCATCGTCATCGCCGATGAGGCTGCTCTGGCGGACTGCCCGGCAGAGGCGTAAGTGAATCACTGCCCGTTAAGAGGACGGTAAACATATAGAGCTTCCCGGCCGGCAGTCAAACTGTCGGCCGTTTTTTCGTGCAGACGCTGTTGCGCACAGGCGTGAGCCGTGGGAAACACCGTGCCACCGGCGGCGGTGGATGCCTTGCGCACCGCTGCTTGCACCTGCGGATAGATCACCATATTCTAGATGCAAAACGGTGAACTGACCGTTGAATTTTTCTTTGTTTTCCCCATATGAGTATGGTAAAATACAAGGGAAACAGAACGCACGAGTGGACCCTTTCTCTAAAAGGAGCGAATTATGGCAGGGCTGACCAATATTAAAAACCAAGCGCTGACAGAGCGTATTGAGGACCATCTTTTCCAGTATATTCTGGATGAACGTCTGGCGGTGGGCGCAAAGCTGCCCAATGAATATGAGCTGGCGGACCGGTTCGGCGTCAGCCGGGGAACGATCCGGGAAGCGGTGAAGCTGCTGGTGTCCCGGGGAGTCCTGCGGGTCAAGCACGGCTCCGGTACCTATGTGGCATCGCTGATGCCGCTGAAAGCCGATCCGCTGGGCTTGGATGCCATTGAGGACCGGATCCAGCTGGCGCTGGACCTGACGGACGTGCGGCTGATGCTGGAGCCGGCGATCGCGGAGCTGGCTGCCCGGAACCGCACAGAGGAGGAGGCCCAACGGCTGACGGAGTACTGCGATGCTGTGCGGAGAAGGATTCAGGCGGGGGAGGATTACCTGATCGAGGATATGCGGTTTCACTGGTATCTTGCGAAATGCTCGCACAACATGGTGGTAGAGCCGCTGATGCCGATCATCGACGCAGCGGTGGTCTCCATCGCCAATATCACCCGCAAGGAGCTGCTGACCGCGACGGTCGATACCCACCAGGAGATCCTCAACGGCGTTCTGGATCAGGACCCCCAGGCGGCCCGGGCGGCCGTGGCCCTGCATTTGGAGATGAACCGGATCGTGATCAAGCACGCGAAGGAGCGGTCAGAGAAAACAAAATAATATTTGGGAAAGCTGTTTTGGGGTGTGCGATTCTGGGACAGCTTTCTTTTTTTGCCAAAGTCATCGGATGACTTTTCTTTGACCTTTCACGAAAAAACCCGACTTATTAACGGAAATCCATTGCGTCTTTACGGCCTTTCACCGAATTGTGCAAATTTTTGAAAAATTTCTACAAAAAAGTAGAAAGCGTTTTTGACGACTTGTAATACCTCTTTCGAGATTTTATAATGCAGGCAGATAGCAAAAAAGGGAGCTGCCGGCGCTCCCGCATTGCGCAACTACAAAATTCTGATATACGGAATACAGGAGGAACTGCCTTATGTACCGCAGTGAACATATTTTGAAGGGCCTGAGCAACCAGTACTACCGCGCCACCTACAAGTCCATGGGCTTTACCACCGAGGACCTGAAGCGCCCCATCATCGGCATTGCCAACGCATGGAGCGAATGCGTTCCCGGTCACTACAACCTGCGTCAGGTCGCCCAGCGGGTGAAGGACGGCATCTACCGGGCCGGCGGCACTCCCATCGAGTTCGGCGTGATCGGCGGCTGCGACGGCATGGGCCAGGGACATGACGGCATGCACTTCATTATGCCCTCCCGTGAGCTGATCGCCAACTCCATCGAATCCATGGCCCAGATCAACCTGTTTGACGGTCTGGTGCTGCTGGGAAGCTGCGACAAGATCGTTCCCGGTATGCTGATGGCTGCCGCCCGTCTGGATATTCCCTGCATCTTCCTACCCGGCGGCCCCATGGAGGGCGGCGTGGAGTTCGATGGCCGTCAGGCCGACCAGACCTCCAGCACCGAGGCTTACGGTATGCTCTCCGCCGGTAAGATCACCGAGGAGGAGTATGTCTCTCTGGAGAACACCGCCTGCCCCGGCTGCGGCTCCTGCTCCTATCTGGGCACCGCCAACACCATGTGCGCGCTGGCCGAGGCTCTGGGCATGACCCTGCCGGACGGCGGCACCGCTCCCGCCACCTCTGCCATCCGCATGATGAAGGCGGAGGAGACTGGCGTGAAGATCATGGAGCTGGTGGAGAAGAACATCACCGCCCGCCAGATTATCACCGACGGCGCTGTCCGCAACGCTATCAAGGCCTGCCTCGCCATGAGCGGCTCCACCAACGCCGTCATGCACCTCACCGCCATCGCCTATGAGGCGGAGCTGGGCATCAAGGTGCTGAACGAGTTCGACACCCTCTCCGATACCACGCCTCAGCTTGCCAAGATGAACCCCGCCTGCAAGTACAGCATCGTGGATTTCTATAAGGACGGCGGCGTGCCCCGCCTGATGGAAAACCTCCAGTCCATGCTGGAGACGGACGTTATGACCGTCACCGCCCACACGCTGGCAGAGAATATCCGTGACCACAAGTACCTCTATCCCGCTACGGGCCTTGTCAACCACACGCTGGACGATCCCTTCGGCTATACCGGCGGCGTGGCGGTGCTGCGGGGCAATCTGGCTCCCGACACCGGCATCACCAAGCCCGGCGCGTTCGACAAGAGCCTGCATCATTTCAAGGGCGAGGCCATCTGCTTCGACTCTGAGGAGGCCGCCGAGGAGGCCATTCTGGCCGGTAAGGTCCATGACGGTCATGTGGTGGTCATCCGCTACGAGGGCCCCAAGGGCGGCCCCGGTATGCGCGAGATGTACAAGGCCATGAAGTACCTCTACGGCCGCG
>OGEU01003328.1_pt1 | contig 10353 bp, 9 predicted proteins | sample 1570651 | NCBI WGS metagenome assembly OGEU01 (sample SAMEA2582129, study PRJEB24529) | metagenome | biome: Human gut stool | place: China | collected 2011
GGTTGATGGAGATGCGGGTAGCGCCGTATTCCTTGATGACCGCCAGCTTTTCGGCATCCGTGCAGTCCGGACGGCCTGCCTCCACCGTATATTCCACGACCTTCGAGAGGTCAAAATTCGCCCGGACCGTGCCCATCAGCTGGCGCAGCTGGTCGGCCGACAGGCTGGTGGGCGTGCCGCCGCCGATGTAGATGCTGCAAAGGGTAAGCCCCGCCTTGTCAGCCTGAATGCGGATCTCTTCCACCTCTTTGCACAGGCAGTCCACATAAGGCTGCACCATCTTGCGATCGCGGTCCAGATTGCAGCTGACAAAGCTGCAGTAGCTGCACCGGGACGGGCAGAACGGGATGCCGATGTACAGGCTGTAGGTCCCGGGTTCATTGCCCACTTTCAAAATCGGCTCCTGCAGGTCGGCAATGGCCTTGGCCATCTGGTATTTCTGCTGGGAGCAGTCGAACCGGTCAAGGAAAAAGTGGTCGATCTCCGCTTCCGTCCAGCCTGCGGCGCGCTTGTCGTGGATGAGCCGCACCGGGCGCACACCGGTCATTTTGCCCCATGGCGGGCGGATGCCGGTCCAATCCCGCAGCAGATCATAGGTCAGGCTGGCAAGGCTGAATTCCGGGGTCTCGCCGCCCTGTTCCACAGGCGCGGGCAGCGGTGCGTGTCGTTCAGCACTTCTGCCGTCCTGACGCACCAGTGCATGCAGGCCGTCCGGCGTTTTTTCTGCCCAGACGCAGTCCTCGGCGTTCTCCGGCGGGGTGAGGGTGAGCGGTGCCATGGGGTAAAACAAACGCACCAGATGCTCCACTTCGTAGCCGGAAGGCAGGCCGGTAATATAAATCTTCATGTTGTTCACTCTTTAAAATAAATCATTGTTGCCGCGCACAGCGCTGCGGATGTAGTAATTGTTGTCCAGTTCATCGCCAAAGGTGGAGAACTCGCCATGGCCGGGCAGCACCTGCGTGCCGCGCGGGATGGGCAGCTTTGCCAGTTTACGCAGACTCTCGGCCATCTGTGCACTGCTGCCGCCCTCCAGATCGGTACGGCCGATGCTGCCTGCAAACAGGGTGTCGCCGCAGAAGAGATACTCGCCGCACAGCAGCACCACGCCGCCGGGCGTATGGCCGGGCGTGTGCCAGACCGTGAACTGCAGCTCGTCTACCGAGACAGTCTCCCCTTCTGCGTAGCCGCAGTCCGCTGCGCTCAGCGGATACATGCGGTCGCCTGCAAGGTCGGCAGCCTCACAGTAGAGCTTTGCGTTCCACTCGGTGCGCAAGGCTTCGGCGCTGCCCACATGGTCGTAGTGGCCGTGGGTGCACAGGATGGTGGTGAGCTGCGCATTGTTTTCCTTTAAAATTTTATCGTAGGTCTGCGCATCTGCCGCCGGATCAATGACCACGGCATGGCCTGCGTCGGAAATGAGCAGGAAGGTATTGGTATACAGCGGCGCAGCGCCCGGAATATGAAAAGCCTGCATGGCGGTCACTCCTTTTTCTTCCACTCGTCGGTATCGATGATGATGGTGCAGGGGCCTTCGTTCACAAGAGCCACCTGCATGTCCGCGCCAAACTCGCCGTGCTGAACATCCTTCAGGCCCTGTTTGTTCATCTCTGCAAGGAACAGCTCGTAAGCATCCACGGAGAGCGGCGGCTTTGCGGCCTTGATAAAGCTGGGCCGGTAGCCTTTTTTCGTGTCGCCGTAAAGGGTGAACTGGCTCACCACCAGAGCCGAATAGCCAAGGTCCTTTGCGCTGAGATTCAGCTTGCCCTCTGCGTCCGGAAAGATGCGCAGGCCCGCGCATTTATCGGCAAGCTTGGGCACGATGTCCAGACTGTCGGTATCCCTGACACCCAGCAGGATCATAAGGCCCGGCCCGATGGCCCGCGGCTCACCGCCGTTTACCCGCACACTGGCGGAAGAGACCGCCTGAATGACTGCACGCATGTTTTAGCTCCTTGTCACCTTGAGCACGTCCTTTACCTTGGAAAGTCTTGCGACAGTCACGACGACAGGACTGGAAACGGAAGATGACGGAACAGTGTCCATGAGTGTGATCTGTACCTATGCAAATCCGGCACCGATGGATGTTACCGCAGAATAAGGAGGCAGACAGGATATGAACATTTCAATGCGTGACAAAAAATTATTACTGATGTTTTCCGGTGTTGCGGTATTCGGACTTGGATGGTTTTTCGGATATCGTCCGCAGATGGAGGAAGCAGCAAATATCGAAGCTGCCAACAAACCGCTCGAAGAAAGACTTTCTAATCTTCTGGAGCTTGCGGGAAGCAGGGATTTTTATATCAGCGAAACCGAGAGTGCACAGAATAAGATCAACGAATATGTATCAAAATTTCCTTCTGATGTTAAGGAAGAAAACGGAATCGTACTTGCTCAGAATATAGAAAACTCTCTTGGCATGCAGATTTCAAATGTCGGAATTGCGACAAAAGAGTTTGTAGCTTCCATTGACGGAAGTACAGAAGAAGAGATTGCAGAGAAAATGGATATGACGCCTGAAGAGGTAAAGGAAAACATGAAGATCGCCACGAAGCCGGTATCTATGGATGCTCCTTTGACGACCGATGAAGAATCTATTTCCCTCTACGATGTATATATCGCTCCCGATCCTTCTATCCAGGCTCCTGAAAGTTCACTGAATCAGGACTCACTGAAAACCGATATCGAACGTTCGTTCGCTGCTTTGTCGGTACGTGAAGCTACTATTTTAAGTATGTATTATGGCCTGAACGGATATTCCTCGATGTCACTCGAAGAAATCGGAACGAAATTAGGTTTGACGAGTGAAAGAGTCAGACAGGTGAAGACTAAAGCGATCCGGAAATTGAAAGAGGTGAAGAACAACAAACGGCTGAAGACCTATTTGTAAAATAAGGATAGAATCAGGGATGAAAGATAAGCTTTCATCCCTGGTTTTTTTTTAGAAGAATGCGGTGTAGATCACTACCAATAAGATACAGATGATATAAGCACAAATATTGAATACTTTGTCTGTTTTAAACATATCGGCAGTCAGTTTGATCGCTTTCGGATCATCATCTGCGGGATTACTGCTCAGGCTGACCATAAAGATCACTACAATCGTCAACAAGGTTGCGTAGAACATTTGGTCCATGAACGGCATCTCGAGTGGTAAGAGTTTAAAGATCAGAGCGATTGGAATGGAACAAAGTACACCCCAGATCGCTCCTTTGTTCGTTGCTTTCTTCCAGAACAATCCCATTAAGAATACAGCCAAAATACCCGGGCTTACCAAACCGGTATACTCCTGAATGTATTGGAACATCTGATCGATACCTCCCAATAGCGGGGCCAGACATACGGCTATGATCAAGGCGATACCGGCTGTTAAACGGCCTACGTTGACCAGTTTTGTTTGCGAAGCTTCGCGATTGATATATGGTTTATAGATATCCATCGTAAAAATGGTGGAAGTTGAATTCAGCATAGAAGCCAGCGAAGAAACGATCGCTGCAGCTAAGGCGGCTAGTACCAGGCCTTTCACACCGACGGGAATGAAGGTACTGATCAGCCAGGGATAAGCATTGTCATTGTTCAATGCGGTAGAACCTGCAATTTCGAAAGCACTTCTGGCGCCGTACAGGTCTTCGGAATACATTACCCAGGCAACGATTCCCGGAATAACTACGATGAAAGGAATCAACATTTTCAGGAAGGCTGCAAAGGCGATACCCCGTTGTGCTTCTGTCAGTGATTTGGCTGCCAGGGTACGTTGGATGATGTACTGGTTGAAGCCCCAGTAGTATAGGTTGGCTACCCACAGTCCACCGATCAATACATAGATACCCGGAAGATTGTTGAACTCCTTGTTATCGCGGGAGAGTACCATATCGAATTTATCACTGGCAGCATCGGCGATGTGAGAGATTCCATTCAGGATTCCTCCGTCGGGAGTGACGTAATGCAAGGCGATTAAGGTTGTAATAATACCACCGATGACTAGCAGGGCAACCTGAATGACATCTGTCCAGGCTACAGCCGATAATCCGCCATATAATGAGTAAGCTGCTGCAAAAATAGCCAGCGCGATAATAGCCGGAACGATCATACTGCCATCTCCAACACCTACAATCGTGTCGATGGCTTTACCACCCAGGAATAATACAGAAGTCAGGTTGACAAAAACAAAGAGAGCGATCCAGAATACAGCCAGAATGGTTTTCAGATTGGTCGAAAACCGTTTTTCCACAAATTCCGGAATCGTGTAAATCCCTTGTTTGATAAAAATCGGCAGGAAGAATTTTCCAACGATAATCAAGGTCAGAGCTGCCATAAATTCATAGGAAGCAATAGCCAGACCTCCGGCAAAACCTGAACCGGACATACCGATAAATTGCTCTGCTGAGATGTTGGCGGCAATCAGAGAAGAACCGATAGCCCACCAAGGCAATGCTTTACTGGCCAGGAAGTAGTCCTCGGCAGTTTTGGTGTGTCCTTTTTTAGTCCGTGATACCCACAGACCTACACCCACTAGTAGAATCGCGTATATTCCGACGATTACGAAATCAATTATATGAAAACTTGGATTCATAATAAAATTTTATGTGATTATTAATTTAATTTACGTGCTCCTTCACCGATGTCGGCGATATAAAATGTGGCTTCCAGATGGGTTTTGTCCTTGTAGATTTTCCCTACTTCCCGGATATAACGATCGACCTGTTCTTCTTGAATCAGCGTTACGGTACAGCCACCGAAGCCGGCACCGGTCATCCGTGATCCTAAAACTCCTTCCAGCTGCTGACCTTCTTCAGCCAGGGTATCTAATTCGATCCCTGTCACTTCGTAGTCGTCTTTCAGCGATCGGTGGGAGGCATTCATCAATTGCCCGAATGTTGTCAGTTTACCTGCTTTTAAGGCATCGATGGCTTGTTTGACTCTGGCATGCTCGTGCACAGCATGTTTTGCTCTGCGGTAAACGATCGGGTCGGAAATCGAAGTACAATACTGCCCGAATTCGGTGGGCGTCAATTCACAGAGGAAAGTGATCGGATGCCGGCTTGAAATAGAAGCGACCGCCTGTTCACATTCGCTTCTCCGTTCGTTGTACTTAGAATCTGCTAATCCTCTTTTTTTATTGGTATTGGCGATGACGAGCTTATATCCTTCCATATGTAAAGGGACATACTCGTATTTCAGGCTGGCACAATCCAGAGCGATCGCGTGATTGGCTTTGCCCATGCCGACAGCAAACTGATCCATAATTCCACAGTTGACCCCGACGTAATCGTTTTCAGCTTTTTGCGAAATTTTGACCAGCTCGGTCATATCGAGGTGTACCTTCGTGACATCGTTCAGCATCACTGCTGTGACTACCTCGATAGAAGCTGAGGAAGAAAGACCTGCTCCATTCGGAATGTTTCCATAGTACAAAAGATCGTACCCCCATACGTCGGAGCCCCGTTCTGCAAATTCTTTCATCACGCCGATCGGATACTTGATCCAGGCGGTAGGTTTGTCTTCGAAAGCGTTTGCATTAGCGGTGTAAGAACGATCCATATTTACACTCGAAAAACGATTTTGACGGTCTTCACGCTTCGCTATCAAAAGATAGGTCCCGAAGCTCAACGCACAGGGAAAGACCAGCCCTCCGTTGTAATCCGTGTGTTCCCCGATAAGGTTCACCCGGCCCGGAGCAAAGTAGGTATGCTCCGCTCGTTTCCCATAGATTTCTTCAAATCTATGTTCTAATTCTAGTGTGTTCATATTTATTGTTAGTTGTGTTCTGCTCTATATGCTCTGCACGCAAATATTCGGACAAAAATATAACATTTTTTTAGTAGCACAACTTAAACTGTTAAGAATGGTAAGATATACACGCTATATCTTTTCATTATTGATGGTGATTTTTCTCTTTTTTATTAAAGGAAATTAATATCTTTGCGAACAGTTAGTAAGAAATTAGTTATTTTTTGTTTTAAAGTGTAAGGGATTGGTAGAGTAATTGGAATAAATAGAAGTATTTACGTATGAAACCACAGATCTATATATTGAAAAATACGCACCTCGAAGTACATATTTCTACTTTAGGGGCAACTTTAACCCGCATGCTGACGAAAGATTTGCAGGGAAAGGTTGTAGATGTGTTGCTGGGTATGGAAAAGGCCGAAGATTACGAATCGCCGGAATATATTGCTAGCGGAGCTTATCTGGGAGCGATAATCGGACGTTATGGGAATCGGATTGCCCGGGGAAGATTTGAGATCGACGGTGTAAAATATCAGTTGGCGATAAATAATGGTGAAAACCATCTGCATGGAGGATTGTGTGGTTTCGATAAAAAGATCTGGAACGTCGGACAAGCCGGTACAGATTCGCTGACGTTGACTTATTGCAGTCCCGACGGCGAAGAAGCCTATCCGGGAACACTACAGGTGAAAGTCGGGTTTTCGCTGCAGGAGAAAGCTTTACGAATCGATTATGAAGCTGTTACCGATAAAAAATGTTTTGTCAATCTGACTCACCATCCTTATTTTAACCTGAATCCGGAGGCTGCCGATATTAAACGACATACCCTGAAATTATATACCGACCGCTATTTAAAGACCGACGATTTGATTCCGGACGGGACTTTTGTTACGGCTACCGGAGATTATGATTTCACTTCGCCGGCATCTTTACAAGGTGTGATCGGAAACCAGGGAGGACTGGACGACTGTTTTGTATTCAACAATTCCGGGAAACTGATTCGAATGGCAGAACTTTTTGATGATCAGACAGGTATAAAACTTTATGTATGTTCCGATTATCCGGGAGTGCAAGTGTACACGGGAAAATTTCTGAATGTAAAGCAGGCTAAGGATGGTAAACAATACGGACCTTATGCCGGAGTAGCTCTGGAAGCTCAGTTCTGGCCCGATTCTCCCAATCATCCTGAGTTTCCGTCTACACTTTTAGTGCCGGGAGAAATTTATCGGAAAACGACCATTTATGGTTTTGAATGAATTTGAGTGATTCAAATAATATTTTATTAAAACTGTTTATAACCTACAATTATGGGAAAATATGAATTAAACAAAAACCTTGCACAGATGTTGAAAGGTGGAGTGATCATGGATGTGACTAATGCAGAGCAGGCAAAAATTGCTGAGGCAGCAGGAGCTTGTGCCGTAATGGCATTAGAGAGAGTACCGGCAGATATCCGTCGTGACGGTGGAGTTGCCCGGATGTCCGATCCGCAGATGATCAAAGCCATTCAGAAAGCTGTTTCTATTCCGGTGATGGCCAAAGTGAGAATCGGTCATTTTGTGGAAGCTCAGATATTGGAAGCCATCGGTATCGACTTTATCGATGAAAGTGAAGTATTGACGCCTGCCGACGAACTTTATCATGTAGATAAAACAGCCTTCAAAGTGCCGTTCGTATGTGGAGCACGTAATTTGGGTGAAGCTTTACGGCGTATCGGTGAAGGGGCTGCTATGATTCGTACCAAGGGAGAAGCTGGAACCGGAAATGTCGTTGAAGCGGTGACTCATATGCGCCAGATCAACGATGATATGCGGCGGGTGAAAAATGCCGGAATGGAAGAATTGATGAGTCTGGCAAAAGAATTCGGAGCTCCTTATGAATTAGTGAAATATGTACACGAAAATGGGAAATTACCTGTCGTGAATTTTGCTGCCGGTGGTATCGCCACTCCTGCCGACGCTGCCTTGATGATGCAGTTGGGCTCCGAAGGGGTATTCGTAGGTTCCGGAATCTTCAAATCCGGTGATCCGGCAAAACGGGCAAGAGCTATTGTTCAGGCTGTTACCTATTATAACGATCCGGTGAAATTGGCAGAACTGTCGGAAAACCTCGGAGAGGCTATGTCAGGACTCGAGATTAAAACATTGGAGAATAAATATGCTGAGAGAGGTTGGTAAATCCGATATATCCATTTAAACTCAGTAACTTTTTACATGAAAATAGGAATTTTGGGTTTTCAGGGTGCTGTCATCGAACACCAGCGACACATCGAACAATTGGGGCAGGAAGCTGTCGTTGTCCGCTATACGGAACAATTGGCCGAGATCGATGGTATTATTTTACCCGGAGGGGAGAGTACTACCATGGGAAAATTACTAAACAGGACCGGAATGATGGAACCGTTCCGTGAAAAAATTCAGCAGGGGATGCCGGTTTGGGGTACGTGTGCAGGCATGATCCTGTTGGCAAAGGAGTTGGATCAGGATCCGGTTGTGCATTTGGGAATGATGGATATCACGGTCAGACGGAATGCTTACGGTACGCAAATCGATAGTTTCGATACTCAGGTGGTGATTCCGGAGGTAAGCGATGAACAGATTCCGCTGGTATTTATCCGGGCTCCTTATATTGTCCGTACAGGAGAACGAGTAAAAGTATTGTGTGAAGTGGAAAGACATGTCGTCGCTGCCCGCGAAAAGAATATGCTGGCGACTTCTTTTCATCCGGAGTTGACCGGAAATGCCGCATTTCATCAGTACTTTATCGGTATGTGTAGCGGTAAGTAAAAAAGCCTGTTCCCTTTCTGAAAATATTCGTTTCGGCAGGGAACAGGATTTTTTATTTTTGTTGTACTAATTCTTCGATGGTAAGCGTAGCTGTACCGACTTTCTTCACGACGATACCTGCTGCAATATTGGCTGTTCTCATCGCTTCGCTGATTTCAAAACCTGCCGCCAGGCAAAGTCCGAGTGTCGCTACGACAGTATCTCCTGCACCACTGACGTCGAAAACTTCTTCGGAATGGGTCGGGATATGAATGGGGGGAATGGGACCGATCAGGCTCATGCCTTTATCACTGCGGGTGACTAGTAAGGCGGTCAGGTGATTGTTCGTAATCGCTTCCCGGGCTGCTTTTTCAATGGCCCGGTCGGTATTGGGTACCGTATAACCGACGATATCACTCAGCTCTTTAACGTTGGGAGTGACGATATCGGCGCCTGAATATTTCTCCCAGTTTTTCCCTTTGGGATCGATAATGACTTTTTTATCGTATTTGTGAGCTAACTTAATCAGATAACGGCATAAATCTTCGGATATCAAGCCCTTGCCGTAATCTGAGATCACCAGGATATCGTATTCCGGTAAAATCCGGCTGATCGTGTCCCGGAATAGCTTTTTATTGTCCGCATTCAATTCGCTTTTATCTTCATAGTCTACCCGGACGATTTGCTGTTTTCCGCCGATAATCCGTGCTTTGGTGATTGTCGGGGAGGAAGTTTTCAACAGAAAGGTGTCGATATTTTTGTGGCGGCTGATCCGTTCGATTTCTTTACCGAAAAGATCATGGCCGATAACACCACATAATAAACTATGTCCTCCCAGACTGACAATGTTGTTGGCGACATTCGAAGCACCTCCCAACCGGGATTCTTCTTTTTGAATGTTGACGATGGGGACCGGAGCTTCCGGAGAGATACGGTCTACTTTGCCGAAATAATATTTATCCAGCATGACATCTCCGACAATCAGAATTTTACTGTTTGAAAAATCTAACATCTTAGGCTAATTTATTCGACACCTCCGAATTCCATCAGGTAGGCTTTTATGAAACCGTCGATTTTACCATCCATGACTCCGCCGACATCGGAGGTCTGAAAATTAGTCCGGTGATCTTTTACCCGGCGGTCATCGAAAACGTAACTCCTGATTTGTGAACCCCACTCAATTTTTTTCTTATTACTCTCGATCTTCTGTTGTTCTGCCATCCGTCTTTGTAATTCCATATCATACAACATAGAACGCAACAGACGCATAGCGTTTTCACGATTGTCCAGCTGAGAACGGGTTTCGGTATTTTCAATCAGGATTTCGCGGGTTTCACCGGTATCCGGATCTTTGTAATTGTAACGTAGGCGTACACCCGTTTCTACTTTATTTACATTCTGTCCGCCGGCTCCTCCCGAACGGAAAGTATCCCAACTGATATCCGCCGCATTGATGGCTATCTCTATTGAATCATCCACCAATGGTGTCACGAATACAGAAGCAAAAGAAGTCATTCGTTTACCTTGGGCATTGAAAGGAGAGACCCTGACTAAACGATGGACGCCGTTTTCACCTTTCAGGTAACCGTAGGCGAAATCGCCTTCCAGCTGCAACGTAACCGTCTTGATTCCGGCTTCATCGCCTTCCTGAATGTTACTGACCGTCAATTTGTAGTTATTGGCTTCTGCCCAGCGCATATACATTCGCATCAGCATGGAAGCCCAGTCCTGACTTTCTGTTCCACCGGCACCGGAATTGATTTTAAGGATGCAGCTCATCTGATCGGCTTCACCCCGTAACATATTCTTTAATTCCAGCTCTTCCACCAATTGCAGGGTTTCTGCATAGTGGGTATCC
>OGEU01003332.1_pt1 | contig 10347 bp, 8 predicted proteins | sample 1570651 | NCBI WGS metagenome assembly OGEU01 (sample SAMEA2582129, study PRJEB24529) | metagenome | biome: Human gut stool | place: China | collected 2011
GATAAGGCCTTTATGCCGCCATCCGGCACAACCACAGGTACGGTACCTGACCGCCCGGGGATACCAGGATCGTTACAGCGCCTTCGACAAATAGTGGCGCTGCATGCCTGCGTGCGGGAAGTCGGGCAGCGACATCTGCAGCTGATAGCCTAATTTCTGATAAAACGGCAGCGCCTGGAAGCTAAAGGTATCCACCAGCAGATGGCTGCAGCCTTGCGCCTGCGCCTGCTGTTCCGCCTCCTGCATCAGCTCGCTCCCCAGCCCGCGCCCGCGCGTCGTCTCGCTAACCCACAGATACTCAATGCACAGCCAGTTGCCCTTGCGTTTGGCAATCAGCCCGCCCTGCATTACCCCTTGCGCATCGCGCGAGTAAATCCCCAGATCGCCAAACTGCGCCGCATCGAGATACTGCTGATTATACTGCCGCAGACCGGCAAACAATTCTTGTTGATCGTCGGGATTAATGCTTTTTGTAATGATTAGTGTCATTAACTATCTCCAGTATCGCGCTGCCGAATGGTTATTTTCCCTCTCCACTTTCACAAAATATTCTTATTTTCTCCATGATTATTTGCCTTAATTTTTTGCGTTCTAAAAGTAAGCAAAAAAACCTTTCCATTATCGCGACGGATCGTATAATGGGGAAAAATGAGAATGATCATTCTCACCACAAAACCAGAGGAGATGCGCTTTTCACCTCCTGAAGACCGAAGAGGTTGGCTTCAGCGGAGACACAATAACAATCACGTTCAGGAACATCTGTGTTCCTTTTTTGTCATTTTCGCTCACCCGAAAATGCCTCAGCGCCCAACCTATTCCCTCGTTTTTAAATAAACGGGGCGGACGTCTTATATCTTGAGAAAATATAATGAAATACATCATAGCTCCCATCGCGACAGCATTATTTCTCCTTAGCGGATGCGATAATGCGCAGACATCTGCTCCGCAGCAACCCACGCCGGAAGTGGGCGTGGTCACCCTGCAAAGCCAGCCGGTGCCGGTAGTCAGCCAGCTCACCGGCCGCACCACCGCCTCGCTCAGCGCCGAAGTTCGCCCGCAGGTGGGCGGCATCATCCAGAAACGCCTGTTTACCGAAGGCGATATGGTGAAGGCCGGGCAGGCCCTTTACCAGATCGATCCCTCCAGCTATCGCGCGACCTGGAACGAAGCGGCGGCGGCGCTGAAACAGGCCCAGGCGCTGGTGGTCTCCGATTGCCAGAAGGCCCAGCGCTACGCGTCGCTGGTCAGGGATAACGGCGTTTCCCGCCAGGATGCTGACGACGCCGCCTCCACCTGCGCCCAGGACAAGGCCAGCGTGGAATCGAAGAAAGCGGCGCTGGAGAGCGCGCGCATTAACCTGAACTGGACCACCGTCACCGCGCCGATTGCCGGGCGCATCGGCATCTCGTCGGTTACGCCGGGGGCGCTGGTCTCCGCCGATCAGGATACCGCGCTGGCGACGATCCGCGGGCTCGACACCATGTATGTCGATCTGACGCGATCCAGCGTCGATCTCCTGCGTTTACGCAAGCAAAGCCTGGCCAGCAACAGCGACACCCTCAGCGTGACGTTAACCCTGGAAGATGGCAGTACCTATCCCGAAAAAGGGCGTCTGGCGCTCACCGAAGTCGCCGTCGATGAATCTACCGGCTCGGTGACCCGGCGCGCTATCTTCCCCAACCCGCAGCACGTCCTGCTGCCGGGGATGTTCGTCCGCGCGCGCATCGATGAAGGCATCATGAACGACGCGATCCTCGCCCCGCAGCAGGGGATCACCCGCGATGCCAAAGGCGACGCCACGGCGCTGGTGGTCGATGCCGCCAACAAAGTTGAGCAGCGTACCGTGGAAACCGGCGACACCTACGGCGATAAATGGCTGGTGCTGAGCGGCCTGAAAGCGGGCGACAAGCTGATTGTCGAAGGCACCGGTAAAGTGGCCCCAGGACAGACAGTGAAGGCCGTCGCCGTCAACAATAACGGAGGCAACGCCTGATGTTCTCCCGTTTCTTCGTGCGTCGCCCGGTCTTTGCCTGGGTTATCGCCATTCTGATCATGCTCGCCGGGATGCTGGCGATCCGCTCGCTGCCGGTCGCGCAGTACCCGGACGTCGCCCCGCCGTCGATCAAAATCTCCGCCACCTACACCGGTGCCTCCGCGCAAACGCTGGAGAACACCGTCACGCAGGTTATCGAGCAGAATATGAACGGCATCGACAATCTGATGTATATGTCGTCGACCAGCGACTCTGCCGGTTCGGTAACCATTACGCTCACCTTTAAATCGGGTACCGATCCCGATATTGCCCAGGTACAGGTGCAAAACAAACTGCAGCTGGCCACGCCGCTGCTGCCCCAGGAAGTACAGCAGCAAGGGATTAGCGTCGAGAAATCCAGTAGCAGCTTCCTGTTGGTCGCCGGCTTTATCTCTGATAACCCGACCACCACCCAGGACGATATTTCTGACTATGTTGCCTCCAATGTCAAAGATCCTATTAGCCGCCTCAACGGCGTGGGCGATGTGCAGCTGTTCGGCGCGCAATACGCCATGCGCGTCTGGCTGGATGGCAACCTGCTGAATAAATACAACCTGACGCCGGTGGACGTCATCAATGCGCTGCAGGTCCAGAACGATCAGATCGCCGCGGGTCAGCTCGGCGGCACGCCAGCGCTGAAAGGCCAGCAGTTGAACGCGTCAATCATCGCTCAGACGCGGCTCAAAGATCCGCAGGAGTTTGGCAAGGTCACGCTGCGGGTCAACGCCGATGGCTCTGTCGTCCATCTGAAAGACGTCGCCCGCATTGAGCTGGGGGGAGAGAACTATAACGTTGTCGCCAGAATTAACGGTAAACCTGCCTCTGGTCTGGGTATTAAGCTTGCGACCGGCGCCAACGCCCTGGATACCGCCACCGCGATTAAAGCGAAGCTGGCCGAGCTGCAGCCCTACTTCCCTCAGGGGATGAAGGTGGTCTATCCGTATGATACGACCCCTTTCGTCAAAATCTCCATTCACGAAGTGGTCAAAACGCTTTTTGAAGCAATTATTCTCGTATTTCTTGTCATGTATCTGTTCCTGCAGAACATGCGCGCAACGCTCATTCCAACCATTGCCGTACCCGTGGTGCTGTTGGGAACCTTCGCGGTATTGTCGATGTTTGGCTACTCCATCAACACGCTGACGATGTTTGGCATGGTGTTGGCGATAGGTCTGCTGGTCGATGACGCTATCGTAGTAGTGGAAAACGTCGAACGTGTGATGGTTGAGGAGAAGCTCTCGCCAAAAGAAGCGACGGAAAAATCTATGTCGCAGATCCAGGGAGCGCTGGTGGGTATCGCCATGGTGCTCTCCGCAGTATTTGTCCCGATGGCCTTTTTCGGCGGCTCAACCGGCGCGATTTATCGTCAGTTTTCAATCACCATCGTCTCCGCCATGGCGCTCTCCGTGCTGGTTGCGCTGGTACTGACGCCGGCGCTCTGCGCCACGTTGTTGAAGCCAGCCTCAGCTGAACACCATGAGAAAAAAGGATTTTTCGGCTGGTTTAACGCCCGCTTCGACCAGAGCGTTAACCACTATACCAACAGCGTCAGCGGTATTTTACGTGGAACTGGCCGTTATCTGGTGATCTACCTGCTGATCGTCGTGGGGATGGCCGTGCTGTTCATGCGCTTGCCCACGTCCTTTCTGCCCGACGAAGACCAGGGCGTCTTCCTGACCATGATCCAGCTGCCGTCCGGTGCTACCCAGGAGCGCACGCAGAAGGTCCTGGATACGGTGACAGACTACTACCTGCATAACGAGAAGGCCAACGTCGAAAGCGTCTTTACCGTTAACGGCTTCAGCTTCAGCGGCCAGGGACAAAACTCCGGTATGGCGTTTGTCAGCCTGAAGCCCTGGGAAGCGCGCAGCGGCGATGAAAACAGCGTGGAGTCCATCATCAAGCGGGCCACCGTAGCCTTTAGCCAGATCAAAGACGCCATGGTTTTCCCGTTCAACATGCCAGCCATTATTGAGCTGGGTACCGCCACCGGCTTCGACTTTGAACTGATCGACCAGGGCGGACTCGGTCATACCGCTCTGACCCAGGCGCGCAATCAACTGCTGGGCATGGTGAAACAGCATCCGGATCAGCTGGTTCGGGTACGCCCTAATGGGCTGGAAGATACCCCTCAGTTCAAACTGGATGTCGATCAGGAAAAAGCGCAGGCGCTGGGCGTATCGCTCTCCGATATCAATGAAACGATATCAGCCGCGCTGGGCGGATACTACGTCAATGACTTTATTGACCGCGGCCGCGTGAAAAAAGTGTACGTTCAGGGGGATGCAAAATACCGCATGCTGCCAGCGGACATCAATAATCTGTATATCCGCAGCGCCAATGGCGAAATGGTTCCGTTCTCTGCGTTCAGTGCATCACATTGGATTTATGGTTCACCGCGACTGGAACGTTACAACGGTATGCCATCCATGGAAATACTGGGCGAAGCGGCACCAGGGCGAAGCACTGGTGAAGCAATGGCGCTGATGGAAAGTCTGGCGGAAAAACTGCCGAATGGTATTGGTCATGACTGGACGGGTATGTCTTATCAGGAAAGGCTGTCGGGTAACCAGGCGCCTGCGCTGTATGCCATCTCGTTAATCGTAGTATTCCTTTGCCTTGCCGCATTGTATGAAAGCTGGTCTATTCCTTTCTCGGTGATGCTGGTTGTACCGCTCGGTGTTGTGGGCGCATTGTTAGCAGCATCACTGCGTGGGATGAATAACGATGTGTATTTCCAGGTTGGCTTACTAACCACAATCGGCCTCTCGGCTAAGAACGCCATCCTGATCGTCGAGTTTGCCAAAGACCTGATGGATAAAGAAGGCAAGGGGTTGATTGAAGCGACGCTGGAGGCATCGCGCATGCGTCTTCGTCCTATCCTGATGACATCCCTGGCCTTTATTCTGGGGGTTATGCCTCTGGTTATCAGTCACGGTGCAGGTAGTGGTGCGCAGAATGCGGTCGGTACAGGTGTTATGGGAGGAATGCTGACCGCAACATTGTTGGCTATCTTCTTCGTCCCCGTCTTCTTTGTTGTCGTAAGACGGCGTTTTAGTCGGCACAACGATTAATTTGTAAAATAAAGGCGTCTACGGACGCCTTTTTCACCTACGATGCTCCTCTTTATTTATTAGTAAGATAGCCATTTATTTCATTTAAAGCATTCCTTTAAACGCGCCCGCGACCTTTCTTTTTATCCATTATTTTTACAATCCACATGAATTGAGATTATTCCTCATGTCAGTCCTTTTTTAAGAAGTGGTAAAATAATCACCGAGTTCGCAGATGGCTTAGCGTTTGTCTTTGCTTAATTAGCGAAACGCTTATTTTGAGGTAACACCATGAAAAGATTAATATCCGTTGCACTGCTTACCGCATTCCTGGCTGGCTGTGCACACGATTCTCCTTGCGTACCTGTATACGACGATCAGGGACGCCTGGTTCATACCAATACCTGTATGAAAGGCACCACCCAGGATAACTGGGAAACAGCCGGAGCCATCGCCGGTGGTGCTGCAGCCGTTGCCGGACTGACGCTTGGGATTGTCGCCCTGACCAAATAAATCATCTTAAAAGCGCGGTTATTACCGCGCTTTTAGCAATAAGCATAAAATCTACATATAAGACAAAACGTTGCTTAATAGAACCTGACATGTAATAAAATTATTATAGATTTCACTCACACATCCGCGATTTGAAATTAGCATTTTTTCTGTTTTTCGTAACACCACATTTTCTTTTCATTATTCTCACGCCATTAATATTAACGCCAGAAATCGTTATCACGCGTCCTGTCTGATTTTTAAATTTTTTGCGCCGAAATGTGGCTTACGTTTCAATTTTGCACCACTTCAGGGCGCTGCATTTATTTTTTCCTGTCTACACTCTGCATATTGCGTCGAATAATCAGGCGCAAAAAACTGGCACTACCTTTGCTTAAAAGAGTATGGCCAAAGCCACAGACAGGTAAAAGACGTTTTCAGAACGTTTCCATAACAATAATTCCTCCACACAGGATGCTCTATGAAAAAGATGATAATCGCCAGCCTGGCTGCGGCCGGCGTGCTGCTTGCTGTTGCAAATCAGGCACATGCCGGCGCAACACTTGATGCCGTAAAGAAAAAAGGGTTTGTGCAATGTGGGATCAGCGACGGCTTGCCTGGCTTTTCTTACGCCGATGCAAGCGGCAAGTTCTCGGGTATTGATGTTGATGTATGTCGTGGCGTTGCCTCCGCCGTATTTGGCGATGATAGCAAAGTAAAATATACCCCGCTCACCGCCAAGGAACGCTTTACCGCATTACAGTCTGGTGAAGTCGACATGCTCTCTCGTAATACCACGTGGACCTCTTCTCGTGATGCCGGTATGGGCATGTCCTTCACTGGTGTAACGTATTACGACGGCATTGGTTTTCTTACCCACAATAAAGCAGGCCTGAAGAGCGCTAAAGAGCTGGATGGCGCAACGGTCTGTATTCAGGCGGGAACCGATACCGAACTGAACGTGGCCGACTACTTTAAAGCCAACAATATGAAGTACACCCCCGTCACCTTTGACCGCTCGGATGAATCAGCCAAAGCTCTGGAATCTGGACGTTGCGATACGCTGGCTTCCGACCAGTCTCAGCTGTATGCCCTACGCATCAAGCTGAGCAATCCTGCGGAATGGATCGTCCTGCCAGAAGTTATTTCTAAAGAACCGCTGGGACCTGTCGTACGTCGTGGGGACGATGAGTGGTTCTCCATTGTTCGCTGGACGCTGTTCGCCATGCTAAATGCGGAAGAAATGGGTGTTAACTCGAAAAACGTCGATGAAAAAGCGGCTAATCCAGCAACACCGGATATGGCACACCTGTTGGGTAAAGAAGGGGATTATGGCAAGGATCTGAAGCTTGATAACAAATGGGCCTACAACATTATCAAGCAGGTTGGTAACTATTCGGAGATCTTTGAACGTAACGTTGGATCGGAAAGTCCGCTGAAGATCAAACGTGGACAGAACAACCTCTGGAATAACGGTGGCATTCAGTATGCGCCACCGGTGCGCTAATGCGTAGTGATGTAACGGGCGCCGCAACTGCGGCGCTCAGCCCAGAGTCATAGTTACTGAGGTTTTCTTATGTTCCATCGCCGCTCAACCGTAAAAGGATCGTTATCCTTTTCTAACCCTGCGGTCCGCGCCTGGTTATTTCAAATACTCGCCGTCATTGCGGTTATCAGCATTGCGGTCTATCTCATTCATAACACGATAAATAACCTGAACAATAGCGGTATTACCTCGGGGTTTTCTTTTCTCGATCGCAGCGCCGGATTTGGCATTGTCCAGCATCTGATCGATTACGAGCAAGGCGATACGTATGGTCGTGTCTTTGTGGTCGGCCTGCTCAATACGCTATTAGTTTCTGCATTGTGTATTGTTTTCGCATCAATTCTCGGTTTCTTTCTCGGACTGGCACGCCTGTCAGATAACTGGTTATTGCGAAAGCTCTCGACGATCTACATCGAAACGTTCCGCAATATACCGCCGCTGCTGCAGATCTTCTTCTGGTATTTCGCCGTATTACGTAACCTGCCCGGCCCACGCCAGGCCGTTAACGCGCTGGATTTGATGTTCCTGAGTAACCGGGGGCTCTATATACCGGCCCCACAAATGGGAGAAGGTTTTTTTGCCTTTTGCACCGCTGTCGTTATCGCTATCGTCGTCACCATCGGATTATTTCGCTTCAACAGAATGCATCAGACCAAAACCGGTCAGCTACGTCGGACCTGGCCCACAGCTCTGGCGTTGATCGTACTTTTACCGGTGATTTCACAGTGGATGTTTGGCGCTGCGCTTCACTGGGATATTCCCGCGCTCCGTGGTTTTAACTTCAGTGGCGGTATGGTGCTTATTCCTGAACTGGCGGCACTAACTCTGGCGCTTTCGGTATATACCTCGGCATTTATTGCAGAAATTATTCGGGCGGGCATTCAGGCCGTTCCTTACGGCCAACATGAAGCCGCACGCTCGCTGGGTCTGCCAAATCCGGTGACGCTACGCCAGGTAATCATCCCACAGGCGCTACGCGTCATCATTCCCCCACTGACCAGCCAGTACCTGAATATCGTCAAGAACTCTTCTCTTGCAGCCGCCATTGGCTACCCGGACATGGTTTCACTGTTTGCCGGCACGGTACTCAATCAAACAGGGCAAGCCATTGAAACGATCGCCATCACCATGTCGGTATACCTGATCATTAGTCTGAGTATTTCTTTGCTGATGAATATTTATAACCGCCGTATTGCACTGATTGAGCGCTAAGGAGCCATGATGACAAAAGCCCTGCTGTCTCACCCCTCACGCCAGCGCAGTAATCCGGCAAACCGTAGCCTACTCTGGGTGCGTAAAAACCTGTTCTCCAGTTGGTCAAATAGCCTGCTCACCCTACTATGCATATGGCTGATTTGGTCATTTCTTCCGCCACTGTTGAACTGGGTATTCTTTCAGGCCAACTGGGTCGGTTCAACCCGAGCAGACTGCACCAAAGCCGGAGCCTGCTGGGTGTTCATTCATGAACGCTTTGGGCAATTCATGTATGGACTTTATCCCCACGATCAGCGCTGGCGTGTAAATCTGGCCCTGATAATTGGTTTGCTGTCTATCGTTCCCATGTTCTTGAAAACAATCCCGCATCGTGGCCGCTATATCGCCGTCTGGGCCGTCGTTTATCCCGTGGTGGTCTGGTGGTTGATGTACGGTGGTTTTTTCGGGCTTGAACGCGTAGAAACCCGGCAGTGGGGTGGATTAACACTGACGCTAATTATCGCATCCGTGGGGATTGCAGGCGCGCTTCCATGGGGCATTTTACTGGCGCTGGGACGTCGTTCCCATATGCCAGTCGTGCGGGTTTTATCCGTCATTTTCATTGAGTTCTGGCGCGGTGTACCGTTGATTACCGTTCTGTTTATGTCCTCGGTCATGCTTCCTCTGTTTATGTCCGAAGGAACCAGTATCGACAAGCTTATCCGGGCGCTGGTCGGCGTTATTCTTTTCCAGTCGGCCTATGTCGCAGAAGTGGTTCGCGGAGGGTTACAGGCCCTACCAAAAGGTCAGTATGAAGCCGCGGAATCACTGGCGCTAGGTTACTGGAAAACCCAGGGGCTGGTCATTCTTCCCCAGGCACTCAAGCTGGTCATTCCGGGCCTGGTCAACACGATCATTGCCCTCTTCAAAGATACCAGTCTGGTGATCATCATCGGATTGTTCGATCTCTTTAGCAGCGTGCAACAGGCTACCGTTGACCCTGTCTGGCTGGGCATGTCCACCGAAGGATATGTCTTTGCTGCCCTGATCTACTGGATCTTTTGTTTTAGCATGTCGCGCTACAGCCAGCATCTGGAAAAGCGCTTTAACACCGGGCGTACACCGCACTGAGGAATTTATGAGCCAATTATTAATGCCGTCTACCGACGCGATGATTACGCTGGAAAACGTCAACAAATGGTACGGACAGTTTCACGTCCTGAAAAACATCAACCTGAAGGTAAAACAGGGAGAGCGCATCGTATTATGCGGGCCTTCCGGTTCGGGTAAATCGACAACTATCCGCTGTATTAACCATCTGGAAGAGCATCAGCAAGGACGCATTGTGGTGGATGGGATTGAACTCAATGAAGACATCCGCAATATTGAGCGCGTCCGACAAGAAGTTGGCATGGTCTTTCAGCACTTTAATCTCTTTCCTCATTTAACTGTCTTGCAAAACTGCACGCTGGCGCCTATCTGGGTGCAAAAGATGCCGAAAAAAGAGGCTGAAGTACTGGCAATGCACTACCTTGAGCGGGTCCGCATTGCCGAACATGCGCATAAATATCCCGGGCAAATCTCTGGTGGACAACAACAGCGCGTGGCCATTGCACGCTCGCTGTGTATGAAACCCAAAATCATGTTATTTGATGAACCCACATCAGCGTTGGATCCTGAAATGGTAAAAGAAGTGCTGGATACCATGATAGGTCTGGCACAATCGGGCATGACCATGCTATGTGTAACCCATGAAATGGGCTTTGCCCGCACAGTAGCTGACCGGGTGATCTTTATGGATCTTGGCGAGATTGTGGAACAGGCACCACCGGATGAGTTTTTTGCTCACCCCAAATCGGAACGCACTCGCGCGTTTTTATCGCAGGTTATTCATTAAATATATATGCCGGATACAGTTCCGGCTGATTTTCGCGTATAAATGCAAAAAGGCCATCCGAAAGGATGGCCTTTTCACTTATTTGATGTCTGGCAGTTCCCTACTCTCGCATGGGGAGACCCCACACTACCAT
>OGEU01003337.1_pt1 | contig 10338 bp, 9 predicted proteins | sample 1570651 | NCBI WGS metagenome assembly OGEU01 (sample SAMEA2582129, study PRJEB24529) | metagenome | biome: Human gut stool | place: China | collected 2011
GTCTCTACCCCGGCGGGCCTGCACCGGTGAGCCGGGCGGCGCTGGCCGGGGCCATCGCCCGGGAACTGCTGGGTCTCTGTCCGGACTTCGACTGTCTGGACGAGTACCGCACCCGGTGCTTCGTGCCGGGCCACTGGGTCACGGTCTGCACCGGGACGGAGAGCTACGCCGCAAAGGCGGTGGCCATCGACGACGCCGGGCGGCTCATCGTGCAGCGGGAAGGGGGCCGCACCGAGGCGCTCTGCCACGGAGAAGTGAGTATAAGGCCGTCGCCGCTGGCGGTAAAATAATAAACCTCTCCGTCATCGCTGGCGCGATGCCACCTCCCCTATCGAGGGGAGGCTTTGGCAGGCCGGGCCGCTTTGTACTGACTGCTGAAAGCTGAGTATGGCGCAAAATACCGTGCCCTGCTTGCGGGGACAGCGGCTGCTGGACAAGTTATCTCGCCAAGCCGCTGCTGCCCGCTGTAGCAGGGCACTATTGCTTCTGAAAGATTGAGCTTTGCTCGTTTAGAATGGATTTGACCGACACGCCAGAGGCTCCCCTACTAGGGAAGTTGTCGAGCGGAGCGAGACTGAGAGGTTAAAACACCCCGAAGCACACCAGCCCCAGCACCGCCGCGATGCCGATGACCTTCGGCACACTGAGCCTGAACTTCTGGAGCAGCACAAAGCAGAGGATGCCGATGGCGATGCCCGGCAGGCTGATGCCGCCTGCCTCGGTGATGCAGGTCTGGCGGCAGAGGCCCACCAGCACACCCAGCACCATGCCGATGCAGACAGGCTTGACGATTTTCATGATGTAGCTCATCACCTTGCTGGTGCGGAACTTCTGGAAGAATGCCGCCGCCAGAAGCGTCAGCGTCAGGGTGGGGCTGAGGACGCCCAGGACCGCGAAGACGCCGCCCGGCATCCCGGCGGTCTTGGTGCCTGCAAAGGTGGCGGCGTTGACGCCCAGAGAGCCGGGTGTCATCTCGGCGATGGCGATGAGGTTCGTCAGATCGGCGTCCGTCATCCAGCCGTGGGAGGACATTTCATCCATGATGAGGGGGATCATGGAGGTGCCGCCGAAGCTGGTGAAGCCGATCTTCGCAAACGCGGCGAAGAGCTGAACGAGGGTCTCAAACATGGCCATGTTCGCTCACCCCCATCCAGACCAGCGCGATGACCACACCGGCCACCACCAGCGTCAGATTGCTGATGGACGTAAAGTAACAGAGCACAAAGGCGACGGCACAGATGATGATGGGCATCGCGCTGGTCAGAGCATCTTTGCCCAGGGAGATGGCCGCGCCGCCGATGATGGGGGCCACGGCGCACTGGACGCCCTTGAGGGCCGACCAGACCCAGTAGTTATCTTTAATGGCGTCGTAGATGGCTGTCACGATGGTAAGGGTGACGACGGCGGGGATGCACAGGCCGATGGCCGCGCAGATGCCGCCCAGCGCCCCGGCCATCTGATAGCCGAAGAGCAGAGTGATGTTCGCCACCATGATGCCGGGCAGGCTCTTGCCCACGGCGATGAGCTCCAGCAGATCGCTCTTGGTCATCCAGCCGCGCTCGTCCACAAATTCCCGCTCCATCTGGGCAATGATGCTCCATCCGCTGCCAAAGGTGAACGCGCCGATTTTGATAAAGTAAAGAAGCATCAGCAGGGCCATTCGTGCGCCGGTGGGGCGCTGCTGTGCGGTTTCGGGTTTTGTTGTCTGCATGGATCCTCCTGAGATACCGGGTTTGCTGTTTCTTTACCTATAGGATACCACAGACGTCCCCAAAAGGCGAATGGAAAAATGGAATGGTTCCCGGTTCCTGTCAGGAATGCTCGTAAGTCATCCAGCTGCCTTTCCATGCGTAGAGGGCCATCAGCACGGCACCCAGCGCCCACGACACCGGGTAGAGGACGAACACGCCCTCGATGCCCGCAAAGAAGGGGAGGACGAACTGGATCCACACCACACGGAAGAGGCAGAGCGAGATGAGCAGCACCACCATCGGCGGCACGCTGCGGCCGGTGCCGCGCACTGCGCCCGCCATGCCGTGGAGGATGGCCAGCAGAAAGTAGAAGGGACAGAAGTAGTGCATGGCGCTGCACCCGAAGGCCACCACCGTCTCGTCGGAGGTGAACAGGTGCATGATGGGATCCTGGAACGCCAGCAGCAGCGTGCCGGTGCAGAGGGTGTAGAGCACGCTCATGCCCAGCGTGACCCACATGCCATTCTTCACTCGTTTGAGGTTGCCTGCGCCATAGTTCTGGCCCACGAAGGTCGTCGCCGCCATGCTGAAACTGGTGACGGGCAGGATGTTGAAGCCGTCGATCTTCATATAGGCCGCAAAGCCTGCCATGGCGGCGGCACCGTAGCTGTTGACGCTGGACTGCACCAGCACGTTCGAGAAAGAGATGACCATGTTCTGGATGCCGGTGGGAAGGCCGATGCGAACGATGCGGGAGGTCATCCGCTGATCGGGCCGGATGGCGGAAAGCTCCACCTTGTAGTCGGCGTCCACCTTCATCAGAAAGCGGAGGCTCAGCACACAGGAGACCAGCTGGCTGATGTCGGTGGCGATGGCCGCACCCGCCACACCCATCTTCAGCCCGGCGATGAGCACCAGGTCGAGGATGATGTTGGTGATGGAAGCGCAGGCGAGGTAGATGACCGAGCGGCGGGAGTTGCCCGCCGCGTTGAGGATGCCGGCCGCCATGTTGTAGACGACGCTGAACAGCACACCGCCGAAGTAGAGCTTCATGTAAGTCACGGCGTCGCCGAGGACTTCTTCGGGGGTGTTCATCCAGACCAGCAGGCTGCGGCTGACGGCGATGCCGCCCACCGTCAGGATGAGGCCGAGGATGACCGCGATGGCCAGCGAGGTGTGGACGGCGATGCGCGTTTCCTTTTTATCTTTTGCGCCGAGATACTGGCTCACGACGACGCCTGCGCCGACGGCCACGCCCTGACTGAAACCGATGAGCAGGTAGATGGGCGAGCCGCTGGAACCCACAGCGGCCAGAGCGTTGCTGCCCAGAAAGTTGCCGACGATGATGGAGTCGGCGGTGTTGTAAAGCTGCTGGAGCAGGTTGCCCAGGATGAGCGGCACCGAGAAGAGCAGGATGCTTTTCCAGATGCTGCCCTCGGTCATGAGCAGGGTCTTTTTCTGCTGCGGCTGTGCCGGTGCGGCCATAGTGTCTCCTCCCTCAAAAATGCAGGAATTTCATAGGTATTTCACAATAAACTTAACAATACATCGTTCTGTGCCGAATGTCAAGCAGAACGGAAAAGAACGCCCTCAGACTTTCCACATCTTGTTTGCAGATTGTTCAAAACTAACTCAAAGAAACTCCATTTTTATCCGGTACAATAAAGGTGCAGTCGGGAAGACAAGAACGAGATCCCCCCATCTCCGGCTTTTGACTTTCCATAAATGCCATGCAGGCAGGATTCATGCGCAGCCCCGCAGCGGGTGCCGCGCCCCTAAAAAAATACTGTCCCCCACCTATGCGAGGCAATAGCCACGGCGGCGGACAGACTACCAACAACCTCCTAGCAGCCGCAAATGTTTAGGAGTTCTCATACACAGGCAGCGCCGCTTTCTCCTCCTTTCCACGGCGCTGCCTGTTTTTGTATTTTGGAGTCAACCTCTCCGTCAGCGCTTACGCGCTGCCACCTCCCCTAACGAGGGGAGGCTTTGGCATTTCGTAAAGCCTTTCCTCTTCGCCAGAGGCTCCCCTCGATAGGGGAACTGTCGAGCGAATGCGAGACTGAGAGGTTAAAAACAAAAACCGCCCTTTTCAGGGCGGTTTTTGTTTTCTTCAGCGCATATCATGCAGGCGCTCTGCCGGGAGGGAGGCTTGCAGCAGGCTCCATGCGGCGTCGAGGCTGTCGTTCAGCAGATAGGCCTGATTCTGCTGGACATAGAGGTAAATGGCGTTGGGGGTGCGGTAGGCCAGATGCATATCGTGCCACGCATACTTGCGGCTCGCCCCAGGCTTGTCCTGCTCGCCGGCCATCCAGACCGACAGTCCGTCGTCGTCCAGCAGCAGCCGGTAGAAGGGGCGGGGCAGGCCCATCTTTTTGATCTGGAGGCTCAGGGAGTGGAAGAACGTCCAGAAATAGACGGCCGGCACGCCCAGCGCCACCACGGCCAGAACCACCGTGAGCAGGGCCGCGCCGTCTTTCTGGCCCACCTGCGACAGGCAGAAGCCGGCAGACACCAGCAAAATGGCCGTGAACGCCAGAGGCCGGTGCCACGCCTTGCGGTGGCGCAGCAGGTCAAAGGCGGCAAAATCGTGGAAGGATGCAGCATCCATCTGGACGGAAACGGAGATCGGCTGAGACATAAAAATACCCTCCTTTTTGGTCATAGTACCATATTATTTTCCAACAATCAAGGATGATATTGCGCAGATGCCCTAAAATGTGCTAAAATAGGACGAAAAAGAAAGTTTATGGAGCGTTCGCTCTGACGGCGGACAGGCCGGATAAGGCGGAAGATGCGCGGCAGAATATCACAGAGAGGGAGGATGGGTGCGTGGGGCGCAGGATGACCCTGAAAGGGCAGATCAGTCTTTGCCTGGCAGCGTTTTTTCTGGCGCTGGCGGGGCAGATATTCTTGAGCTTTTACCAGTCCGGCACCGTGCTGCGGGAACTGGACGACCAGATGGGCAACTTCAACGCCATCAGCCGCTTCCAGAACGGCGTGGAGCGGAGCCTTTCGGCCATGGAAGATTACCGCTGGGAGTACGGCGACGCCAAAGCGCTGACAGAGGAGCTCCACAGCGCCTTTTCCGTCACCAACGCATGGCTCTGGCGCATCGAGAGCGACCTTGGCACTGTGAGTGAAGAGCAGTATCTGCTCTACAATGCCGTTTCCACTACCTACGACAGCTACACCGCACTGGTGGACCAGCTGGAAGAAGCGGTGGCCGCCGGTCAGGACACGAAAGCCGCCCAGCTCTACTATAATAAGATCGTACCCTGCGGCGGTTATCTGCGCCAGTACACCCAGCAGCTGCTGAACACGGCCATCACCGACGCTCAGGGGACTTACACCACCGTGTCGGCCCTCAGCGACCGGGTGAAATGGGCGCAGACCGTCGTGGTGGCGCTCTGCCTTGCGCTGGGCTGCGTCATGGCCTTCTCGGTGCTGACGCTGCTGACCCCGGTGCAGCAGATGATCGGCGCCTCCCGGGAGGTCACCCGGGGCGAGTTCGATTCGCCCGACCTGCCTGCGTCCCGTCAGCCGGAAATGGCCCAGCTGACCGAAGCCTTCAACCACATGAAGCATTCGATGGCCGAGCAGGTGACCACCCTGCGGGAGAAAAACGAGATGGAGCGGGAGCTCCACCGCCAGAAAACGGAAGCTCTGGAATTACAGAACCGGATGGAGCGCAGCCGTTTGCAGCAGCTGCGCAGCCAGATCGACCCCCATTTCCTTTTCAACACCCTGAACGTCATTTTACAGACCGCCGGACAGGAAAAAGCCTACCGCACTCAGGCCCTCATCACGGCTCTGTCGCACCTGCTGCGCTACAGCCTGATGAGCAACGACGAGCAGGTGCCGCTGGCCCGGGAAGTGCGGATCGTGGACGAGTATTACTCCATTTATCACGTCCGCTTCGGCGACCGGGTGAAGATGGTGTGGCGCATCTCCGACTCCCTCGATTTGACGGAGACGATGGTGCCGTCCTTCATCTTGCAGCCCATTGTGGAGAATGCCTTCAAGCACGGCATCTCGCCCAAGGAAGAGGGCGGCGTGGTGCGCATCCGCATCAACCCGCTGCGGGATAAGGGGCTGCTCTATATCAGCGTCTGCGACAACGGCGTGGGCATCCGGCCCGAACAGCTGGCCCAGCTGAAAGCCGCGCTGGCCCAGCCCGGGGAGCGCTGGGAGCATATCGGCGTCTATAACGTGGCCGCACGGCTGCGGCTTCTGGATAAACGGGGGCGGCTGGTCATCCGCTCTCACCCGGGCCGGGGTACGGCCATCAGGATGTACCTGCCCCTTGTAGAACTTTTGGAGGAGGATTTGGACGATGATACGCCTGTTGATCGCGGATGACGAAAAGCTGGAGCGGGAGGCGCTTGCAGAGCTGGTCCAGCGCCGTTTTGAGCGGGAAGTGGTCCTGGAGGTGGCGGAAAATGGCCGCAAAGCTGCCGACACGGCGGTGCTGTGGGGCGCAGACCTCATCCTGATGGATATTGAGATGCCGGGCATGAGCGGTCTCGACGCTGCCCGCGCCGTGCTGGCCCAGCGGCCTTCCTGCCGGGTCATCTTCGTCACAGCCTACAGTCTGTTCCAGTATGCCCATGAGGCGGTGCATCTGGGGGCCTGCGACTATCTGCTCAAGCCGGTGGACCCCGACGAGCTGGAAGCTTCGGTGCGCCGGGCTATGCGGCAGATCGAGACGGAGCGGAAGCTGGAAGAGCTGGCCGCCGCCCAGCCCCAGCCGGAGCAGACGGAGACCGAAGAAGAGGCAGAAGACGCCCCCGAGGAGAGCGAGAACAGCCAGACGGCCCTTGTTATGGCCCACGTCCGCCGCTACCTCGAGGATAACTATATGTTCGATCTGTCGCTGGACAGCGTGGGCGAGATCCTGCACATCAGCCCGGCCTACCTGTCGGCGCAGTTCAAGAAATACCAGAAGATGAACTTCCTCGACTGCCTCACCGAGCTGCGCATCAACGCGGCGAAGGAACTGCTGGCCGACCCCTTCCGCTCCTCGGCAGAGGTGGCGTCGATGGTGGGCTACGAGGATGCCAGCTACTTCGCCCGGGCGTTCAAGAAACGCACCGGCATGACCCCCACCCAGTACCGCCGTCAGGCCGGCCAGAAGGCAAAGGCCGACCCGGAGGCCGGGCTGTGAGCGGGCGGATGATTTCCCGCCGCAGTGTGCTGGCGCTGGCCGCCTGTACAGCGCTGGGCGCTGTGGGCTGCAGCAAGACGGAAGAGTACAACGGACCGGAGCTCATCCTGCGCTACGCCGAGAACCAGCCCGAGGATTATCCTACCACTCAGGCCGCTCTGGCCTTCGCCGACCTCGTGGCCGAGCGGACGGAGGGGAGGGTCAAAGTCGTGGTTTACAGCGGCGGGGAGCTGGGGGCCGAACAGAGCGTCATCGAGCAGATGCAGTATGGCGGCATCGACTTTGCCCGCGTCTCCCTGAGCCAGCTGGCCGAGTATCAGCCGGCCCTGAGCGTATTGCAGCTTCCTTTTCTCTATACCGATGCGCCCCAGATGTGGCGGGTGCTGGACGGTGAGATCGGCGATGAATTCCTCTCCGGCCTCGGCGCGATGGACCTCGTGGGCCTGTCATGGTTCGACGCCGGCGTCCGCAGCTTCTACACCCGCGAAAAGGTAGAGACGCTGGCGGACCTCGCGGGGCTGACGCTCCGGGTGCAGGAGTCGGACATGATGAGCGAGATGATACTGGACCTCGGCGCAAAGCCCGCGCAGGTGGTCTACAGCCGGGTCTATGCAGCCCTGCACAACGCCGAGATAGACGGCGCGGAAAACAACTGGCCCAGCTATGAGGCCATGGGCCATTACGAGGTGGCCCCCTATTTCTTAAAGGATGAGCACACCCGTGTGCCGGAGCTGCAGCTGGCCAGCGAGGCCGCGATGGAAAAACTGGCAGAGCTGGACGAACGCTTCCCGGACATCATCCGCACCTGCGGAAAGGAGAGCGCTCTGACCGAACGCCGCCTCTGGGCGGAGCGGGAGGCCAGCGCCGAGAAGCATATGCGGGAATGGGGCGTGGAGGTGACGACCCTCTCCGCCGCCGAGAAAGCCCGCTTCCGGGCGGCAGTCGAGCCTGTGTACGCGGCTTTTGAGGAGCAGAGCCGCCTCATCCAGCGCATCCGCGAAGCCTGAAAAAACGCAAGAGATATTACATTGTATTCATCTTGTTGGGCAGTGTGCTGAACAAACTGCACCGCGGCTTGTAAGAAATGCACAAAAGTGTTTCTCACATTTTTTTGAAAAACAGGACATTTTTCATAAGCCCTTGTTCTGACTAAAAAAATTTGCTAAAGTGTGTACAGTAAATGAACGGACGGTGTGCGACCCGTGCAGAGCACGCCGCCCTGAATGAGGAAAATCTAAGGAGGATTTTATCATGAAGAAGATTTCTCGTCGCAGCTTTCTGGCAGCAGCCGGTGTTTCCGCCGCTGCTCTGGCACTGACCGCCTGCGGTGGCTCCAAGAGCACTGCAACTTCTACTGCAACCTCTGCCGCAGCTTCCACCGCTCCCGCTGGTGATGCCGCAGCTGCTGCTTCCGACCCGAAGGTGACTCTGGTCTACGCCGAGGTCAACCCGCTGGATACCATCGTCGGCCAGACCGGTTCTCACTTCAAGGAGAAGGTCGAGGAGCTGACCGGCGGCTCCGTCGTCGTCGATGTGCAGGCTTCCGGCGTTCTGGGCTCTGAGAACGACGTTCTGGACGCTATCCTCGGCGGCTCCACCTCCATCGACATCAGCCGTATCTCCGCTTTCGCACTGACCAGCTACGGCTGCAACAAGTCCAAGCTGCTGAGCATCCCCTTCACCTTTGAGAACCGCGCACACTTCTGGAACTTTGCTAACAGCGACCTCGCACCGGAGTTCCTGAACGAGCCCCAGGAGCTGGGCCTGCCCGTTCGCGGCATCTTCTACGGCGAGGAGGGCTTCCGTCACTTCTTCACTGTCAAGCCCGTTTCCGGCATCGCTGATTTCAAGGGCCTGAAGCTGCGCGTGTCCAACGACCCCGTCATGAACGGCATGGTCGAGGGCCTGGGCGCTAACCCCACCGTCGTCTCCTTCGGCGAGCTGTACAGCGCACTGCAGACCGGTGTTGTCGATGGCGCTGAGCAGCCCATCGCAAACTACAAGTCCAACGCCTTCCCCGAGGTCGCTAACAACCTGATCCTCGACGGCCATACTCTGGGCGCTGTGCAGGCTGTCATCACCGACAACGCCTGGAACAAGCTGACCGAGAACCAGCAGGCTGCCGTCATGGAGGCTGCTGCGGATACGCAGGCCTTCAACGCTGACCTGTCCGAGACCGCTGAGAACAAGGTCCTCGACGAGCTGAAGTCTTCCGGCTGCAACGTCATCGATGTCCCCGATAAGGCTCCCTGGCAGGAGGCTTGCGCTAAGGTCATCAGCGAGAACACCTCGGATCAGGCTGAGCTGTATCAGCAGCTGCTGGATATGAAGGCCTGATAAAAGCACCTTTATCCTGAAGTAGTACATAGCTCGGCGGGGACTACGGGATACGCCCGCAGACCCGCCGGGCTTTTTATAAGAGTATGGAGGAGATCCTATGCCGAAAATCTTTACCACTCTGGATAAGATCAAGCCGGCGTACGACGTCACCTACAAAGTGGTCCTGTTTATCTGCAAGATTCTGCTGATCGTGGATATTCTCATCACCACCATGTCGGTCGTTGGTCGTTACGTCCCGTTCATCCCGGACCCCGCATGGTCTGAAGAAGTCGTTCTGACCTGCATGAGCTACATGGCCGTGCTGAGTGCTGCTCTGGCCATCCGCCGCGGCGCACACATCCGCATGACCGCATTTGACGTCTATCTGCCCAAGATCGCCGTCAAGGTGCTGGACATCCTCGCCGATCTGGCGGTCTGCATCCTCGGCCTCATCATGCTGGTTGTGGGCTGGAACTACGCCACCACCCTGGGCGGCCGCGGCTTTTATGTCTCGATGCCCTGGCTGAGCCGTTTCTGGATGTACTTCCCCGTGCCTCTGGCCGGTGTCGCCATGATCATCTTCGAGATCGAGGCACTGTACAACCACATCAAGAGCTTTTTTGTAAAGGAGGAGAACTAATATGACAGTCCAGACACTGGCAATCGTTGTCCTTCTTGTCAGCTTCTTCGTCATGATCTTCCTGCGCTTCCCCATCGCATACGCCGTTGGTTTGTCCAGCGTGCTCTGCATGATGGTGCAGGGCCAGGCACTGACCGATGTCTGCCGTCTGATGGTCAAGGGCATCTCGTCCTTCAGCCTGATGGCCGTCCCCTTCTTCATCACCATGGGCGTCCTCATGGGCAGCGGCGGCATCTCCGAAAAGCTGATCGCTCTGGCTGACGCCTGCGTCGGCTGGATGCGCGGCGGCATGGCAATGGTCAACATCGTTGCTTCCTACTTCTTCGGCGGCATTTCCGGTTCTGCTTCCGCAGATACCGCCTCCATCGGCTCCATCATGATCCCCATGATGGTCGATCAGGGCTACGACGCCGACTTCTCCACCGCTGTCACCATCACCTCCTCCTGCGAGGGCCTGCTGGTCCCCCCGAGCCATAACATGGTCATCTACGCCACCACCGCCGGCGGCATCTCCGTGGGCA
>OGEU01003338.1_pt1 | contig 10338 bp, 8 predicted proteins | sample 1570651 | NCBI WGS metagenome assembly OGEU01 (sample SAMEA2582129, study PRJEB24529) | metagenome | biome: Human gut stool | place: China | collected 2011
ACGCTGCAATATGGCGGGGTATCCGCTTTGCAGCAGGCCGTGCAGCCAATCGGCAAAGTGCTCATCCAGGGGCAGGTGAATGCCTTGGGTGTGGAAGTGATCGCTGCGTTCAATGCGGTGACGCGCATTGACGATTTTGCCTGCATCCCCGAACAGAGCATTGCCCAGGGCATTACCACCTATATTGCCCAGAACCGCGGCGCGGGCAGGCAGGACCGCATTAGACGCGGATTTGCGGTGGGCCTTGGGATGGAAGCCGCGTATTGGATGCTGATCGGCGGGGTGGTGACTCTGTTCAAGACCCCGCTGGCCGCAATGTTTGTGACAGGGGAGGGCGCTGACCGGGTGATCGCTTTGGCGGTGCAGTACCTGGGAACGATGGCACTGTTCTACCTGCTGCCCGCCATGACGAACGGATTCCAAGGGTATTACCGCGGCATGGGCAACATGCCGATGACTTTGCTGGGCACGCTGATCCAGACCAGCCTGCGTGTGGTGACGACCTGCATTTTGGCGCCGCGGATGGGAATGTATGGCATTGCCTTTGCCTGCGCCACCGGCTGGTGCGTGATGCTAATGGTGGAAGTTCCATTTTACTTTTGGCAAAAAGCGCGAAGAAATCTTGACATTTGAGAAAAAAATGCTATACTGCTATTATTGATAGTTCTAATGAACCATCAGCTAATATGGGGTGCATTAAAGAATATACATTCCGATATTCAAATAGGAAGAAAGAAGATGTGCGTAATGAAAATGAAGAAACTGACCACTTTCGTTGCCTGCGCCGCTATGGCTGGTGTGTTCGCTACCAGCGCATTTGCTGCCAATGATGCACAGGTTGCCCGTGCTCAGGATTACCTGAACTCCAAGGGCATTGCCTACACTGTTACCGCTTCTGACGTTGACAAGGCTGTTGCTGCTGGCTACACTGCTGACGCTCTGGTTGCCAAGGCAAACGCTCTGCTGGGTCAGGCTAAGTCTGATCCCGAAGGCGCAAAGAACGAGGCTGTCAATGTGCTGAACAGCATCGGTGTTTCTGTTGCTGACGCTAAGGTTGCCGTCAACGGCAACGATATCACCATCTCTGCCAGCATCAATGGCACCAACGTTGCTTATAGCTTCAACAATGCCGATACCCATCCGGAAATCGGCGAAGCCATCAAGAATGGCACCTGGGGCGTTGCTGAAAGCACCACCACCACTGCTGCCAGCCTGAAGAGCGGCAATGGCGTTATCAAGGCTACCGGTGACAATGCTGGTATCGCTATGCTGGTTGCTGTGGTTGCCATCGCTGGCACCATGGGTGTTGCTGTTCGCAAGAGCCGTGACGCTGAGTAATCACGCCTAACTAACATGTTGTTCGCCGCGGCGTGCCGCGGCGAATTTTTTTGTTTCAGCGTCAGGTATGGGCCGCAGCCTGTACCTGAACGGGGAGAAAAAATAAATGACGCACAAGAACGATTTTTTGCGCAAAGGTCCGGCAGGGCTGGTGGTAGTGCCACTGCTGTTTGCGCTGGTCACGTTGGCGCTGCTGGCGGTCATGTTCAAGGTGTTTGCCGCACCGTACTACTCGCTGGTAGAGTGGTTTATGGAAACCAGCGTGGTGGAAACCCAGCCCAAGGACCTGTTTGATGAAGCAGCCCAGACCCTGACCAATACGGAAAATGACCAGACCGCACAGGAAGAGCCGGAACAGGAGACCATCCCGCTGAGCAGCATTACCTACCCCAGCAAGGGGGACCGCTATGGCCGCATTACCATTGCGGGCACCACGGTGGACGCGCCGGTGTATTACGGTGACACCAACAGCATCCTGAACCAGGGCGTTGGTACTTATGTGGACAGCAGTGGAGCAGGCATCCCTGGTGAAAGTAAGACCATTTTGATGGCGGGCCACAACAACACCTTTTTTAACGACCTGCAGAGCGTTGAGGTGGGCGATGTGGTGACGATCGAGACCCATTACGGTACCTACACCTATACGGTGGAGCGCTGCGAGGTGCGGGATTACCAGGATACCACCACGTATGACTTTACACGCACCGATGAAAACCTGATCCTGTATACCTGCTACCCGTTTGATGCGCTGGGCTTTACCCCTAACCGCTACTTTATTTATGCCAGCTACACATCCGGCCCGGAGCTGGATGCTGACCGTTGAGGGAGGAGATGCAGAGATGACGCAACAAAAAAACTCCCGCAAAGGCAGCGCTGTGTGGCCGATGGTGCTTTCCTGGCTGAGCAGCCTGATTTTGACACTTTTGGCGGTGTTTGTCATGCTGTTTACCACGTTTGGTAACGTGGGCTATATGCAGAGCTGCGTGAAAAGCTCCGGCTATGCCCAGAGCGCCTATGATGATATGGTACAGGATTTTATCAGTTACGGTGCAGCCACCGGTTTTGATGCCGATGTTATGACGGGGTTTATGTCTGTTGACCAGGTGGAAAGCGACATGCAGGATGCTGTGGCGGGGCTGTATGCCAAAACGCTGACCTATTATACCCGCGATAATATCGCAGAAGCTGTTTACAGCGCCATGGAACAGGCTACGGCAGACCGTGGCATTACGCTGGAAGGCGAAACCAAGACGGCCGTGGAAACCGTGGCCGAGGCTGTGCGTATGGAGTATGCCTCCTACACCGCGGTGCCGCTGGTCAGCCAGCTGCGTACCCTGGTGCAGAAACTGCAAAAGGTGATGATAATCGGCTTGGTGGTCAGTGCGGTGCTGCTGTGCGCTGCGGTAGTGTCCATGCTACGCATCAGCCGCAAAGATGCCCGCCTGGGGGCGCGCTGCCTGGTGTATGCCCTTGGCGGTGCTGCTGTGGTGTGCCTGGTGCTGGGTGTGGGCGTTAAGCCGATGATCGGCTTAACGCGCCTGGGCATTGACCCGCCTGCCCTGAAAAACCTGCTGATTGCTTATGTGGGCGGTTTGTTTGGCCGCTTTGTGGTGATGGCAGTGATCTATTATGTGCTGGCGATAGTGCTTGGCGTATTGGTGAGCAGGCACAAAAAGCACAGAGCATGATGATAGAGTTTATAGAATAAGATAAAAAGAAACGGTGCTGTACCCCGGACTTTATGGGGTACGGCGCCGTTTTTTGTGTGAAGATGGGACAGGCGAGATGGCCCTGGAATGTGATGGTGAGGGAAAAGACGGGTTTTGAGTGATGTGAGGGGATTGTGATGGTATGCCACCTGTAGGGGCGCACAATGTACGCCCGCTGCCTTGCGGAGAATGATGTGGTGAAATATTAGACAAGGCCCGGCATGTGGGACGATGCGAAGCATCGTCCCCTACAAATCTGTTTTAGGTGCATTACAAAATTTGTAATATGAGAGATGGGCCAAGGTTGCGGCGGGGTGAGGGCACCCCGCCCTACTGCGAGGTTATGGCTAGTACCTACAAATAAAATAGCGCAAACAGTGTAAAATAAAAACACCCCGGAACCGCATAAGAATATGCGATTCCGGGGCGTAATGTTACAGGATAAAGGGCAAATTAAATCTTAGCCAAATCAAGCCTTGTTGGCAGAGCCGAACAGCTCGATCTTCTCCTTGACCTTATCCATGATGGCGTCTGCGCCCGGCTTCAGCAGCTTGCGCGGGTCATAGCCCTTGCCCTGCTGATCCTTGCCGGCTTCGATGTACTTGCGGGTGGCCTCAGCAAATACCAGCTGGCAGTCAGTGTTGACGTTGATCTTGGAAACGCCCAGGCGGATGGCTTTCTGAACCATCTCGTCGGGGATGCCGGTGCCGCCGTGCAACACCAGAGGAATGTTGTTGGTAGCCTGATGGATGCGCTCCAGAGCTTCAAAGTCCAGGCCCTTCCAGTTGGCGGGGTAAATGCCGTGAATGTTGCCGATGCCGGCAGCCAGGAAGTCAATGCCCAGAGCGGTGATCTTGGCGCACTCTTCGGGGTCAGCGATTTCGCCGTTGCCGACTACGCCGTCCTCAACGCCGCCGATGGAACCAACTTCGGCTTCGATGGACAGGCCCTTGTCGTGTGCCAGCTCAACCAGCTCACGGGTCTTGGCAATATTCTCTTCGATGGGGTAGTGGGAGCCATCGAACATGATGGAGGTAAAGCCAGCTTCAATGCAGGCCTTTGCGCCCTCATAGGTGCCGTGGTCCAGGTGCAGGGCAACGGGAACCGTGATGCCGAGAGATTCATCCATTGCGCGCACCATGGCGGCAACGGTCTTGAAGCCGGTCATATATTTGCCGGCACCCTCGGAAACGCCCAGGATAACCGGGCTCTGCATGGCCTGAGCCTGAAGCAGAATGCTCCGGGTCCATTCCAGGTTATTGATATTGAACTGGCCAACACCATAGTGGCCGTCACGAGCTTTGAGGAGCATATTGGTTGCATTTACGAGCATAACAGGTACCTCCTATAAATTCAGTTCAAGCAGCTGGAGGGCCTGACCCTGCCAGCTATTTTATTATAGACCGACTTTGATAAAAAATCAACAATAATCACAGATTTTTACCCAAGAATGAGTAAAAAGTCCAGAAAATGGGATGATTGCACAGTGTTAGACGTGTGATTTTGGGTAAGATTTATGAAAGAATAGCAGAATGACCAGCACCCGATGCGCCAATTTGGTCGGAATGTGCAGAATGGACAGAGAGGCGGACGCAGGAAAATGGGAAATACAATTTGAATATAAAATTAAATAAAATACAATAAGTTAATTTGCGCGAGGCCATGAGAGAGGTGCATTTATAAAAGGGTGGTAGGATGAGGGGACGGAACGGTCAAGACCGTTCCCTACAGACAGAGAAAAGGAAAATACGGAAAGGGAAGGTTGATGTGGACATAGCACAGCAGGACCCAAGGGCAATACCGCATAATTCTAAGTGCCGATACGGCGAGCGAGGTGCGGCAGATGCCAAGCCAAAAGCGCAGATAATACTGGATGTCTTATCGAGCATTTTGGCAACGCAGATGCCGTGCCGCAGCTGCCGGAGCGGCGCTTAAGCCGCAAGGCGGGAATTGTGCGGTGTTGCCCAAGGCAAAACAAAATCGGCCCCTGCCTTGGTGCGGCAGGGGCCGATAAATTCAGTGATTCAAATAACTCAAAAATGCGGAAAAGAAAGCTTTACCGGTTGATGGAGGCAGTCTTGGCTTTCAGCCAGGTCTTTTCCTCCTCGGTCAGGCGGGGGCTGAGCATCTCGTATACATGGGCATGGTAGGCGTTCAGCCAGTTGATCTGGTCACGGGTCAGTTCGTCCACAATGACCGGCTCGGTGGAGATGGGCACCAGGGTCAGCGGCTCAAATTTCAGCCAGTGACCATATTGGTTGGTGCCGGCATCCACGCATTCCAGCTCGTTCTCAATGCGGATGCCGACTTCATCGGTCTCATAAACGCCCGGCTCATCGGTGATGGTCATGCCCTCTTTGAAGACAATGGGGTTCTGGGGGCGCAGGCTCTGGGGGCCTTCGTGCACCGAGGAGATGTAGCCAACGCCGTGGCCGGTGCCGCAGCGGTAGTTGATTTTGTGTGCCCACAGCGGGCCGCGGGCAAAGCTGTCCAGTGCAAAGCCGGTGCAGTAATCCAAGAATACCGCGCGGGCAATGTCAATGTGGCTCTGCAGGGTCCAGGTGTAGTATTTGCGCTCGTTTTCGGTCAGGGGGCCGACGGGATAGGTGCGGGTGATATCGGTGGTGCCGCAGTCATACTGGCCACCGTTATCCACCAGCAGGAAGCCGCGCGGCTCAATCACGCTGTCCACTTCGCCCTCGGCATGGTAGTGCATCATGGCGGCGTTGGGGCCGTAAGCGGCAATGGTATCAAAGCTGTCCTCAAAATAGCCGGGCATTTCGGCACGGCGCTTTTGCAGCATCTTTTCAATGTCAGTCTCGTGCAGGATTTTGCCCTCGGCGATGGCCTTTTCCAAGTCCATCTGGAAACGCACCATGGCAACGCCGTCACGCACATGGCATTCGCGGATGTTGGCAAGCTCGACCGGGTTTTTGACACCTTTCAGTGCAAAGATCGGGTCGGCACCGGTAACGGTCTTGTGCTCGTTCAGGGCGCAGTACAGGTCATAGTTGGTGGCTTTCTCGTCTACGAGGAACACTTCCTCTGCGGGCAGAGCGTGTACGGTATCGATCAGCTCCGGATAGTCGCGCAGGGAAACGCCGTTATCGGCCAACGTTTTTGCGTCGGCATCATTCAGGCGGCCGGGGGCGATAAACAGGGTGCAGCTGTCCATCGTGACAAGGGCATAAGCAACGGCCAGCGGGGTACAGGGCAGGTCGCGTGCGCGCATGTTGGTCAGCCAGCCCACACAGTCCAGACCAGTCACGGCCAGGGCGGTGGCACCGGCTTTTTTCAGCTCGTCACGCACCATGGCAATGCGCTGGGCGGCGGTGGCGCCGGTCTGCTCAACAGTCAGCAGCTCGCAGGGGGTGTTGGGCAGGCTGGGGCGGGTGGTCAGGCTCTCCCACAGGGGGGAGACGATATCCTTGCTTTCCAGCTTGGCGCCGCTCTTGGCCAGAGCGGCGGCATAGCCGTTGGCAATGGTGGCAGGCACGCAGCTGCCGTCCAGCAGCAGGGTCTGGCCGGCGGCAAAATGGGCGGTCAGGTACTCTTCCACAGTGGGCACCCCGGCAGAACCGGCGTGCATGCACTCAATTTCGGTACCGGCCAACTGACGGTCACCCTGAACATAAAAGCGGCCATCGCACCACAGGGCGCTGCCGGTCAGGGTGACAACGAGGGTGGAGTTCTCGCCGGTAAAGCCGGAGAAAAACGGCAGGCTGTTGTAATAAGCGGGCAGATATTCACTGGAGTGGGGGTCGCTGGTCATCAGCAAAACACCGTGGGCACCGGCTGCCTGGGCAGCGGCGCGCAGAGCGGCGATTTTTTCATTAGTCGTCAAAATAGTCCTCTCCTTATATGCAGAATGTTGAACAAGTCCATTCTAACATGTTTTCATAAAAGGTCAATACGGGGTGCGGTTCAGCACAGTGCCCAGCAGCGGCAGGCCGCAGCCCTGCAGAAGGTGAGCCGCCTGGCGCAGCTCCTGGTGGGTAACGCCGCCGCTTTGTACCACAAGCAGGGCACCGTCACATACCTTGGCAAGGCTGAGAGCGTCACTGCATTCGCTCAGGGCTGGAGCATCTACCAAAAGATATGCAAACTTTGGTGCACAGCTTTCCACCATGCGGGCAAAACGGGGGTGTTCCAGCAGCAGGGCCGGGCGGCTGGTGGTGCCGGAGGCCGGAACCAGGCAGGTGCCGCGGATCTCGGTGTGGTAGAGAACTTCCTCCAGAGGAACGCTGCCGGAAAGATAGTGTGCCAGACCCGGCACTTTGTGTTCACCGGTCAGCCCGCACTGGCGGCAGATGCCGGAATGGCGCAGATCACCGTCAACCAGCAGGCAGCGCTGGCCCAGCCCGGCAAGCAGCTGCCAGAACTGCAAAGCCAGAGTAGTTTTACCTTCCTGCGGGGTAGTGCTGGTGAGCAGAATGATTTTGGTGTCTGGGGCTGCCTGTTCCAAACGCAGGCGCAGCAGATTCAGGGATTCAACCGTCCGGGGTGCCAGCTCCGGCAGGTGGTTCAAAGCAAGTTCTTTCATGGGCGGCCGCCTTTCCGGGTATGGAGGCGGCGGGGCGTGGCATCCGGGATGCAGGCCAGCGGCGAAGAGCCAAGGCAACGGGTCAGATCGTCCGCCGTATAAATGTGGTCATCCCGCAGGTAATGCAGGCAGAGGAAAGCAAAGCAGAGCAAAAAGCCGATGCCAGCACCAAACGCTGCGTGGAACACAGCCCCCGGCCCGGAAAAGCGCTGCGGCGGGGCTGCCTGCTCCACCAGGCGGGGCGGGGTGGTGCCCATGCGGGCAGAGAGATCATCCAACGCAAGGGCAGCCAGTGCGTTGGCAATATCTGCTGCGCGCTGTGGGGAGGAATCGGCCGCAACAATGCGCAGAATATGGGTATCTGCCGGGTGCAGAATGGTAATCTGGTCTTTTAAGTGGGCAGTATCCGTGGAAAGGCCAAGGGTGGAAATAACGGATTCCAGCATGGTGCGGCTGGTCAAAAGCTCCTGATAATCAGCCGTTAATTGCAGTTCCGCATAGCCGGAGGTCAGCCCCTCCTGTGCGGCGGCAACATACAGCTGGGCTTCGGCCTGGTAGCTGCGCGGGGCAAGGCGTGCGGCAGCAAAGGCCAGAATACCTCCCAGCAGGGTACAAACCAGTACCGCGGCGAAATGGGCGGGCAACAGGCGGAACAGTTCCACGGGGGTCACTTCGCGCCCGGCGGCGCGGGATGCAGGGGCAGCGGGCAAGGTGCTCACCTCCAAAACAGGGCGTGAACAAGGCAAAATTCCGGTAAAAACAGCATACATCAAGTGTAACACGCGCCCGGCGCAAAATTCAATAGAAAAAACGGTTTTTCAGGCGATACTGGGCGATTTTTCGGGCAAACTGCTGAAAGGTGAGAGGATTTTGCAGCAAACGGGGGAAACGCCGCGGCAAAAAGGCGCTGACGGGGCAAGAAGTTTTCAAAAATTTCAAATTTTGGCAGGCCCAAATGGGCGAAAAGCTCTTGACGGGTTTGATATAATAAGGTTAGCAGTAAGAAAACAAGATTGCTAACAATACAAACAAACTTTAAGATAGAAGGGAATATTACCATGGCAGAACAGGTAACTAAAATTGATATTTTCTCCGGCTTTTTGGGTGCAGGCAAAACGACCCTGATCAAAAAGCTCATCAAGGAAGCGTTCCAGGGCGAAAAGATCGTGCTGATCGAAAACGAATTCGGCGAGATCGGCATTGACGGCGGCTTTATGCGTGAGGCTGGCATTCAGGTCAACGAGCTGAACTCCGGCTGCATCTGCTGCTCCCTGGTGGGCGACTTCCGCGAGGCACTGAAAAAGGTCGTGGAGACCTATCATCCTGACCGCATCCTGATCGAGCCTTCCGGCGTTGGCAAGCTGAGTGATGTGACCCGCGCCGTGGAGGGCGTGGCCGAGCATCTGGACGTGCAGCTGAACAGCTTTGTCACCGTGGCCGATGTGAACAAGGTCAAGATGTATATGAAGAACTTCGGCGAGTTCTACGATGACCAGATCAGCCATGCAAGCTGCATCCTGCTCAGCCGCACCCAGACCGCCAGCGAGGAAAAGATCGCCGCTGCCGTGGCAATGCTGCGCGAAAAGAACCCCACCGCCACCATCGTGACCACCGCATGGGATCACCTGACCGGTGAGCAGATCTTGAAAGCCATGTCCACCAAGGACGACTTCAAGGCCGAGCTGATCGCCATGGCTGCCAAGGCCAACGAGGAGCACGCCCACGAGGACGAGGAAGAAGAGCACGAGCATCACCATCATCACGACCATGAGAACGGTGTGTGCAGCTGCGGCCATCATCATGACCATGACGACGATGACGACGATGAGGATGAGCATCATCACCACGACCACGACGAGCACGATCATGATGACCATTGCTGCTGCGGTCACCACCACGATCATGATGAAGATGATGACGAGCACGAGCATGAGCATCATCACCATGATCATGACGAGCATGACCATGATGACCACTGCTGCTGCGGTCATCATCATCACGACCACCACGCCGATGAAGTGTTCACCAGCTGGGGCGTGGAGACTGCCCGCAAGTTCACCAAGGCTGAAGTGGAGCACGCCCTCACCGAGCTGGATACCGGCAATTACGGCATGATCCTGCGCAGCAAGGGCATCGTGGACGGCGGCGCAGACGGCTGGCTGGAGTTCGACTATGTGCCCGGCGAGTGGGAAGTGCGCAGCCGCAGCGCAGACGTGGGCGGCAAGCTGGTGGTCATCGGCTCCAAGCTGAACGAGACCGCCATCGCCCAGCTGTTCGGCTGCTGACCCCATCAGTCAATGCCTGACGGCATTGCCAGCTCCCCCAAGGGGGGCGCCTATCATTGATAAAAGGAGCAACCATTTATTATGGCAAAAGAGATCCCGGTCTACCTGTTTGTGGGCTTTCTGGAAAGCGGCAAGACCAAGTTTATTCAGGAGACCTTTGAAGACCCCAATTTCGACTCCGGCGACAAGACCCTGCTGCTGATCTGCGAGGAGGGCGAAGAGGAGTACAACGAGAAGAAGTTCGCCTTTCCCGGCGTGACCGTGAAGGTGCTGGAGGATAAGTCCGAGCTGAATCCCCAGAACCTTGCAAAGCTGGGCAAGGAAGCAGACGCAGGCCGCGTGGTCATCGAGTACAACGGAATGTGGCTGCTGCAGGATTTAGCGGATGCCCTGCCCGAGAACTGGCTGGTGTACCAGTGCATCGCCACCGCCGACGGCACCACCGCCCTGACCTACGCCCGCG
>OGEU01003340.1_pt1 | contig 10334 bp, 9 predicted proteins | sample 1570651 | NCBI WGS metagenome assembly OGEU01 (sample SAMEA2582129, study PRJEB24529) | metagenome | biome: Human gut stool | place: China | collected 2011
CAGGTGCTTCAGAAGCTGTATTATTTACATCATTTTTCTTATTTACACCATCTAAGGACTTCATTGTCGGGAACAGCAACACATCTCTGATTGCCTCTGCACCTGTCAGGAGCATACACATACGGTCGATACCGAATCCGATACCACCTGTTGGCGGCATACCGATCTCCAGTGCATTCATGAAGTCTTCATCTGTTGTGTTGGCTTCATCATCGCCCTGTGCAAGCAGTTCTTCCTGTGCTTTGAAACGCTCTCTCTGGTCGATCGGGTCATTCAGCTCGGAGTAAGCATTTGCCATCTCCCATCCATTCATGAAGAACTCGAAACGCTCTACATATTCCGGATTTTCTGGCTTTTTCTTCGTCAGCGGCGAGATCTCAACCGGGTGGTCCATAACGAACGTCGGCTGAAGCAGATGCTCCTCTACAAACTCCTCAAAGAAGAGATTCAGGATATCACCTTTTTTATGTCTCTCTTCAAACTCAATATTATGCTCTTTTGCAAGTTCTCTTGCCTGCTCCAGAGTCTCAACTTCATTCCAGTCAACGCCTGCGTACTTCTTCACTGCGTCAACCATTGTGATACGCTCGAACGGCTTACCGAGATCCATCGGGATTCCCTTGTATACGATCTGTGTCGTTCCGAGCACTTCCTGTGCGACAAAACGATACAGGTTCTCTGTCAGATCCATCATGCCGTGGTAATCTGTAAATGCCTGGTAAAGCTCCATCAGAGTGAACTCCGGGTTATGTCTTGTATCAAGACCCTCATTACGGAATACACGTCCGATCTCATATACCTTCTCGAGTCCTCCGACGATCAGTCTCTTCAGGTACAGCTCAAGGGAAATACGAAGCTTCAGATCTTCGTTCAGGGCATTGAAATGTGTCTCGAACGGTCTTGCTGCTGCTCCACCTGCGTTCTGTACAAGCATTGGAGTCTCAACTTCCATGAATCCTTCTCCGCTTAAGTACTTGCGGATCGCACTGAGAATCTTGGAACGCTTGATAAAGGTATCTTTAGACTCTGTATTCATGATCAGGTCTACATATCTCTGACGGTAACGGGTATCTACATCTGTCAGACCGTGGAACTTCTCCGGGAGGATCTGTAAGCTCTTGGAGAGGAGTGTCACCTTCTCTGCATGGATAGAAATCTCACCTGTTCTTGTTCTGAAAGCAAATCCTTCCACTCCGAAGATATCACCGATATCAGATTTTTTAAAATCAGCGTAAGACTCTGTTCCGATCGCATCTCTTGCAACGTATACCTGGATGCTTCCCTGTAAATCCTGGATATTGCAGAAAGAGGCCTTGCCCATGACTCTCTTAAACATCATACGTCCTGCAATTGCCACATGGATCGGGCTTGCGTCCATGATATTTCTTCTCTCTTCGTAATCCTTTTTAAGAGCTTCTTTCGCCTGCTCCTCATCCATTCCCTCTACGTTCGGCTCCTGGCGGTCTTTTAACAGCTCAGTCTCATGTACCTCGTAAAGACCTTTCACCTCAAGCGAATGATGTGTCTGATCGAACTTTGTAATCTGGAACGGGTCTCTTCCGTTCTGCTGCAGCTCTGCAAGTTTCTCGCGGCGAACCTTCAGTAAGTGGTTAATGTCCTGTTCCTGTGTCTGCTGTGCCAATCTCTTCACTCCCTTTTCTTTGTATTTTTTAGATATTTCTCTGGATAGAAAGTACTTTGTACTGCATAATTCCGGCCGGTGTTTCTACATCGACAATATCATCCTTGTGCGCGCCGATCAGAGCTTTTCCTACCGGAGACTCATTGGAAATTTTTCCTTCCAGGCTGTTTGCCTCGGTGGAACCAACGATCTGGAACTCGATTTCTTCGTCATACTCCAGATCCAGTACGTCTACTTTACATCCGATATTGATCTTATCGGAATCTACTTCGTCCTCAACAACAACCTCTGCGTTTTTCAGGATTTTTTCGATCTCTTCAATTCTTGCCTCGATGTCACGCTGCTCATCTTTTGCTGCATCGTACTCGGCGTTCTCGGAAAGGTCTCCCTGCTCTCTTGCTTCTTTGATTTTACCGGCAATTTCTCTACGTTTGTTTACTTTGAGATCATGAAGCTCGTCCTCCAGTTTTTTCAGGCCGGCATAGGTAAGAATCGTTTTTTTCTGTTCCATTTTATACACCCTTTCTATCGTTTCTGTATCCAGTCATATCTGATTTTATTCTGTAAACTCTCCGGAAATGCGCTGTATTTTCAGTATTCCCGGTTGAAATAAGGATAGACTCCGCCTATCCTAACAATTAAAGTAGTATAAAGGATTGCCCACGGAATGTCAAGAAAAAAAGAAACGCAGGAAAGATTTTCTTTTTCACAAATCCTTCCTGCATCTTTCTCTTATTTTTCCTTTATTTTTCGGATGAGCTTCCTGTCAGTGCTTTCTTTTTCCAATTTCCTTTTTTATAGAAAATCAGCGTCAGAAGCGCACCCATGCACCAGCTTACCAGCATGGAAATCCAGAGTACCTGATATCGTCCGTTTGGCAGCTCCGGCGTTCTAGTCAGAAAGGCCAGACCGTATGCCAGCGGCACACGGATGACAACGGTAACAACCATCGAAATCCACATCGGGGTCATCGTATCGCCTGCTCCACGCATGACGCCGGAAAGCGACTGTGTTACTGCCATGGCAATATAGCCGACCGCAAGGATCTTCATCATATTGGCACTTAATGTTACGAGCTCTGTGGTATTCGTAAAGATTCCCATCAGATGATGGCCGAAAATAACAATTAAAAGGGTAATGGTCGTTGAGGTTCCGACAGCAATCAGTGTTCCCTGTTTTGCGCCCTGCTCTACGCGGTCCATACGGCGTGCACCGACATTCTGACCGGCATACGTTGTCATCGCGGTACCAAACGAAAAGTTCGGCATCATTGCAAAGCCATCGACACGCATGATGATAACATTCGCGGCGATAACCATTTCACCGAAGCTGTTGGTCAGCGACTGTACGATAACCATCGCCATGGAGAAGATCGCCTGGGTAATACCGGACGGCAGGCCAAGGCGGATAATTTCCATCGAATACTGTTTTTTCATTTTCAGGTATTTGGGTCTGAAATCAAAAATGTCGGTCATACGCATCAGACGCCACATGCAGAGTACTGCAGAAATTGCCTGCGCAATCACGGTCGCGTATGCAACTCCGGCAACGCCCATGTGGAACTGGGAAACGAATACAATATCCAATACAATGTTGATGACCGTTGCCACCAGCAGATAAATCAGCGCCGAAATCGAATCGCCGAGTCCGCGAAGGATACCACATAGAATGTTATAGTACGCACTGCCGGCACAACCCACCATCAGGATCACCAGATACGAGGTACACCAGTCGATGATAGAATCCGGTGTTTTCAGCATTTCCAGCAGCGGCCTTGAGAGGACGGCTCCCAGAATCATAATAATGATGGAAGAAATTGCTGTCAGCGTGACGCAGTTTCCGATCGTCATCGAAAGCTCTTTTCTTTGTCTTGCTCCAAAATACTGCGACACCATGACGCCGGCACCGACGGAAATTCCGACGAACAGAACCAGAAGCAGGTTTAAGATCGGGCTGGCGCTTCCAACTGCCGCAAGCGCGTTGTCCCCGACATATTTTCCGATTACAATACTGTCAACCGTGTTGTAGAGCTGCTGGGCAATGTTGCCGATCAGCATAGGGATTGTAAAAGCTACAATCTTTTCCCACGGCTTTCCCACCGTCATGTCGGACGGTGCGAAAAGTTCCTTCATAGTCATACACTACACTCCCTCTTTTGTGTTTTTTGTCCCAATACCTCTGTTTATCAGTATAGCACAGAAAAAGCACCCATGATATATCAATATTGGCATATCATAGGTACCTTTTTGACTTGTTTTTATCCTCGTTCCCACTCATTCAGCATCTGTTCCAGCGCCTGCAGGCTCTCCACCTGATTGATCGCCGCGCGCAGCTTTGCCGAATGCGGAAAGCCTGCCGTATACCATGCAACATGCTTGCGCATCTCGCGGATGCCGATCGCGCCGCCTTTGTATTCCACCTGCATCCGTGCATGGCGGAGCATCATTTCTTTTACCTCATGCTGGGTCGGCCTTGCAAGCGTTTCGCCTGTTTCCATATAATGAAGAATCTGTTTAAAAATCCACGGATTTCCTTCCGCGCCGCGTCCGATCATGATTCCGTCACAGCCGGTCTGCTCCACCAGTGCCTCGGCACTCGCCGCATCTGTCACATCGCCGTTTCCGATAACCGGAATCGAGACTGCCTCTTTTACCCGGCGGATGATATCCCAGTCTGCTTTTCCGGAATAAAACTGCGCTCTCGTTCTTCCATGAACCGCAATTGCGGCCACTCCGCAGTCCTCGAGGATCTTCGCAATTTCCACAGCATTCGCCGATTCTTCGTTAAAGCCCTTTCGAATCTTTACGGTTACAGGCTTTTTCACTGCCTTTACCATGCTTGTCACGATTTCCCTCACCAGATGCGGATCCTTCATAAGGGCCGAGCCTTCGCCGTTATTGACAACCTTTGGCACCGGACAGCCCATGTTAAAATCCAGAATATCAAACGGCCTTTCTTCGATCTGAGCGGCAATCTGCCCCAAAATCTCCGGATCACTGCCGAAAAGCTGCAGGGACACCGGATGCTCACCCGGATCGATCGTCATCAGATCCTCGGTATTTTTATTCTTATATAAAATTGCCTTCGCACTCACCATTTCCATACAGATCAGGCCCGCACCCTGCTCCTTGCACAGGACACGAAACGGCAGATCCGTCACCCCCGCCATCGGTGCAAGCACGAGTGGGTTCGGCATCTCCACGTTTCCGATTTTCAACGGCGGCATCTTTTGCAGTGTACGTTTCTTATTTTCCATTCGGCTTCTCTCCGTCCTCTTCCATCAGCGCCTCCTCCGGCACCTCCTCACCGAGGAAGAAGACACGGTAATACAGCTCCAGGGATTCCAGCAACTCCTTTTTTTCTTCCTGATACTGCTTAATCCGAAGCGCGCCGCCGATCTCGTCATACATCGCATCTGCGTCTACAGCCTCTGTCTCAAACTGCAGACTTCCGTCGCTGTCAAACCACATGGTGAAAATACCGCCGATTTCCACCGTAAACATAACACACATAACATGAAGCTCATCCTGCACAGACTGTGGCAGGGATGCAAAATCCTGGTTAAAATAATATTTCTGTTCGTATGCACTTGCTCCGCAAAGCACTACTTTTTCATTATCTGAATACATGATTTTTCCTTTCTCTTCCTTTTTCCGGTCTCTCTATACGTAGCTGTATAAGCCTCGCACCGAAACCTCGCCGGAATGCACCTCAACGATCGTTCCGTCCTCTTTTTGCACGCGCAGCTCACCGGTCGGCGTGATGCCAAGTGCAACGCCCTCGAACGGTTCCTTCGGATCGAGTACACGCACCGGCTGATCTTTGTTTGCAAGCACAGCCTCATATGCTTCCTTCAGCTCAGAGAGATCCCCTGCTTCCAGGAATTTTTCATAGTCCTCCTCAAATGCCTCCAGCACTGCTGCGACCACTTTCGCCCGGTTGACGGGATGACCCATTTCTATCGCCAGTGAGGTCGCAATCTCCGCGATTTCTTCCGGAAATTCCATCTGATTGACATTGATTCCGGTTCCGATGACAACATAATTGATATAATCAATCTGTGCGCTCATCTCTGTCAGGATACCACAGAGCTTTTTCCCATTCAGCACTGCGTCGTTCGGCCATTTGATTTTCGTATCGACACCGAGCGCTTTTTGCACACCCTGCACTACGGCAAGTCCCATTACAATCGTCAGCATCGGTGCTTTGGCCGGCTCAAGATCCGGGTACAGCAGAATCGACATCGAAACAGAGGTTCCCTCCGGTGATTTCCAGACTCTGCCGCGGCGGCCTTTTCCGGCAGTCTGCGTCTCGGCTGTTGTCAGGGTGCCGTTCGGCGCACCCTCTTCCGCCAACCGCTTCGCCCACGTGTTTGTCGAATCCACCTCGCGGCTGTAATAAACCGTCTGTCCGACATATTTCGTATGCGTGCGGCTTTCCAGCTCATCCTTCGTTACGAGATCCGGCTCATTTAACAGACGGTATCCCTTATTCTGAACGGCCTCAATTTCGTATCCTTCTTCTTTCAACTGATTCATCATTTTCCATACTGCGGTGCGGGAAATCCCAAAATGTTCACACAGCTCCTGTCCGGAAACATTTTTCCCGGATTCCCGCAGAAGGCGCAGCGTCTCAGCTCTCTTATTTTCCAGCATATCGTATCTTCACACTCCCTGTGTCGCTTTCTAACTATAAGAAGCACGCTTTATGCATTTCGAAAAATCAACAGCAGCGCTGCGGAAGAGTTTTCCGCAGCGCTGCTGTGCGTGTTTCTTCGTTATTCTATTATACACAGTCTATTCCGGTTTTTCCACCCAAAACTTTATGCTCCGAGGGTCGCTGCCATAACTGCTTTGATCGTATGCATACGGTTCTCTGCTTCTTCGAATACTCTCGACTGCGCAGATTCAAATACTTCATCGGTTACTTCCATCTCATTCAGGCCGTAGCGGTCGTGGATCTCTTTTCCGATCTTTGTTTTCAGATCGTGGAAGGACGGCAGGCAGTGCAGGAATACGGCGGTATCTTTTGCATTTGCCATTGCTTCTTTTGTGACACGGTACGGAGTCAGATCGTGGATTCTCTCCTCCCATACGCTGTCCGGCTCACCCATAGATACCCAGACATCGGTGTAGATAACATCGGCATCTTTTGTTCCTTCTTTTACGTCCTCGGTGAGGGTGATGGTTGCACCGCTCTCCTTTGCATACTCCTCACACTGAGCCACAAGCTCTGCGTTCGGGAAGTATTTCTTCGGTGCGCAGGCTACAAAATCCATTCCCATCTTTGCAGATGCAATCATCAGGGAATTTCCCATATTGTAACGGGCGTCGCCCATGTAAACGAATTTGATGCCTTTTAAATGGCCGAATTCTTCCTGGATCGTCAGCATGTCGGCGAGCATCTGTGTCGGATGATACTCATTCGTCAGTCCGTTCCATACCGGAACTTTCGAATATTTTGCCAGCTCTTCTACAATCTCCTGGCCGAATCCACGGTACTCAATTCCCTCATACATACCGGCAAGAACGCGGGCAGTATCTTTAATGCTCTCTTTTTTGCCGATCTGGGAACCGGTCGGATCCAGATACGTTGTCCCCATACCGAGATCGTGTGCAGCTACCTCGAAGGAACAGCGGGTTCTGGTGCTGGTTTTCTCAAAAATCAGCGCAACGTTTTTACCACGCAGGGTATCCACCGGAATGCCTTTCTTTTTCTTCTCCTTCAGCTCTGCGGACAGATCCAGCAGATAGGCAATCTCTTCCGGTGTAAAATCTTTTAATGTCAGAAAATCGCGTCCTTTTAAATCCATGGCTTGTTCCTCCTTATATCTGCATATGGTGTATTTTATTATTTCCTATACTGTGATGTTGGGTCAAAAGGTTTTTTGCCCCTTGGTTTCCTTGAATAGTCTCTATTATGAAACAGACCTGTTCATCTGTCAAGAGGAAAATGTATATTTTTACGTATTTTCTTTATATTATTCATATAATATGCATTTTTATGCACTTTAAAAACACTCTCTTTCCATTTTTCCCGTTATCACGGCTGTCACCGGGGGCTCTTGTAACTGCGGACTTTTGTTCGCTGTCCATGAAAAATCTCCCACATCCGGCATCACGCTTTCTGTGGGAGAATTCTCTTTTTCTTATCGATTTATCTCTATTTTACTTCTGCATTTCTTTTCCTGCCGGCACTTTCTGTTCCTCCACAATACCTTTGAATGTGGTGGCCAGACTTGCCAGTCCCTGCAGATCGGACGGAACAACAATCTTTGTTGCCTTTCCATTTGCCAGAACACCGAGTGCCTCAAGGCTCTTTAAGGTAAGAACGGCATCGTCCGCACCGGCTTCTTTGATCGCGCGGATACCATCGGCATTTGCCTGCTGTACTTTGAGGATTGCCTCTGCCTGGCCTTCTGCCTCACGGATTCGTTTCTCTTTTTCTGCCTCTGCACGAAGAATAGCCGCCTGTTTTTTACCTTCGGCAACAAGGATCGTCGATTTTTTCTCTCCTTCTGCAATCAGGATTGCTTCACGGCGTTCACGCTCTGCCTTCATCTGTTTCTCCATCGCTTCCTGGATGGCTGCCGGAGGCATAATGTTTTTCAGCTCGACACGGTTTACTTTAATACCCCACGGATCGGTCGCGATATCAAGCGCAGCCTGCATCTTCGTGTTGATGATCTCACGGGATGTCAGCGTTTCATCAAGCTCCAGATCTCCGATGATGTTTCGAAGCGTTGTTGCCGTCAGGTTTTCAATTGCCATCAGCGGATTGACAACACCGTATGCAAACAGCTTCGGATCGGTAATCTGGAAGAATACAACGGTATCAATCTGCATCGTAACATTATCTTTTGTGATAACCGGCTGCGGCGGGAAATCCACCACCTGCTCTTTTAAATTCACGCGGATGGCCACGCGCTCGATAAACGGAACTTTAAAATGAAGACCGGTTGCCCAGGTGCCTTTGTATTTTCCAAGGCTCTCAACAACGTAAGCACTGGCCTGCGGCACGATCTTCACACACGATGCTGCGATAAACAGTACAATCACAAGAAGCACAATCAATAAAACTCCTGCAACTCCTCCACCACTCATGTTTCATTTCCTCCTTCTTTTTCTTTGACCTTTACAATCAGCTTGACGCCTTCCACACGGAGCACCGTAACGACTGCATCCACGGGAATCGTACCTCCTTCGTTCTCTGTACGCGCAGTCCACACGTTTCCTCCAAGCGAAACCTTTCCGGTTCCCGCAAGATTGGAGATTTCCTCCGTCACGACTCCTTCCATGCCAACCACACGGTCCACGTTCGTCTTCAGTGTATCCTTATTCAGAAAGCGAACGGCGAGCGGACGTGTAAAAAACAGAAGTACCAGCGATACAACAAGAAACAGTACAATCTGAATTACAATCCCGGCTCCGCACATGGCAGCGATCAAAGCAACAAGCGCCCCACCTGCAAACCAGATCGTCGCAAGACCAAGTGTTGCTGCTTCAATCACTAAAAAAACGACGAGTGCGATCAGCCAGTAAACCGGCAGGTAAGCTGTAATACCCATGCGTTTTTCCCCCTTTCTGAAAAAATTGGCTGTTGTATTCATCATACTATAATGATGAAAAAATAACAAGCAAAGTTAAAAACATTCAGAAAAAAGAAAGATTTGTCAGGAATCGTCTACAGACTGTCAATTCCAAGCCGGGACATGAAAACGAGGATGGCTGACAAAAAACCATATGCGTGAATACATAAAAATAATACGAGGGTGAAGCTTAATAGTTTCCAGAATACCGAGTTGATTTGAACTCCGTAATGCAGGCAATTCCGTATCGTCAGGGTTTTTCGAACAAACGGATCTGACCCATACTGTTTCAGCAGCTTTCTGACCACAGAAACATTTTCTCCTTCATACGTCATCTCTTCCTTCGCCAGATACATTGCACCAATCACCAGGTGAAACAGCATCAGGTCACCATAAATGTGTGTTGCTCTGGCCGGTATTTTGGGGAATCACTTTTTTCTGTTTTCTCTCCAATACCTACCGCGTCCGCCATACAACACTGCGTCAGACATTAGCAGACTTCCGCGCCGATAACCAGAAAACCAAGCTGTTGAAAATTTTTGAAAATAACGATGTCCCGTAACTGGAAATCCAACAACATTTCCTGTAAAACTCCATAAGGATGGTCTGCACTTTTTGACTATCCGGTAGTATTTGTTTCAGAGTAAAAAAAGAGTAAGTGAACGTCTCCCCTTGTTCACTTACTCTTTTTTCTATACCGTCGATTCCATCTCATTTTTCATGACTTTGAACCGATCACAATCTATGGAAATGCATGCTCCCTCCGCCTATCCCCTTGCAAAGGTTCCACGCCTGTTTTTAATAAAAATGCTGATATCCGATCTGAATTCCGCTGCCGTAGCCGCTGTTGAAATACAGGCATCCGCCAACCGGGCTCTCGCCGGAAAGTGCTGCCTGTGCAGCTGCATAACAGTCACTTCTTGCTCCGCGGGAAAGCACGCTCTGGAAGGTTCCGGTCGCAACCGGTGTAAACTGTCCACCCTGATAAATAACGCCGGAAATGCTGTTCGGGAAGGAACCGCTGTTGACACGGTTTACTACAACCGCTCCGACTGCCACCATTCCTGTGTAGCTCTCGCCGCGTGCCTCGCACTCGATCAGTGC
>OGEU01003341.1_pt1 | contig 10331 bp, 10 predicted proteins | sample 1570651 | NCBI WGS metagenome assembly OGEU01 (sample SAMEA2582129, study PRJEB24529) | metagenome | biome: Human gut stool | place: China | collected 2011
CAAGGTACAGCACCGCGAGACCTGCAAAGCACGCAAGCAGAAGGCGCGGCACGGAGCGGTCCTTTTCGGCGATCTTGCCGATGACCCACGCCGTGGGGATCAGGCCCAGCAGGAAGCCGAACGTAGGGTTGAAGACATAGCCAAAGCCCCCGCCCGCCGCGAAGATGGGCACACCGACAAGGCCGAGTACCACGTAGAGAAGCTGCGACAGCGCGCCGAGCTTTGCGCCCAGAAGCAATCCTGCCATCGCCGTGAAGAAGAATTGCAGCGTGATCGTCGCCTGGAAAAGCTGGAAGTGCAGGAACGCGCCGATAGCCGTCAGCGCGGCGAACAGTGCGCAGTAGATCAGGTCTCTTGTTTTGATGTTTTTCATGGTGATCCTCCCTTTTCTCAAAAAAACTGGGCTCATCATAACATGACGCCCGCCTATTGTCAACCTATAAATTTCATAAAGGTTTACAAGTTTGCAATTTTTCTTGCACAAGATCAAAATCGCAGCGCCTACGGCGCTGCACGAATGAAGGGGGGATATTCTCTTTCGAGAAAGAGAATATCCCCCTTTGCCGCGTCCCCACACGCTGTGGGGCCAGAAGCAGCCCCCCGCGCTGCCTTCAATACTTCTTATTGTAGTACCAATAAGTCCCACAAAAAATAAGCGACTGCGCGCAGGTCACAAGACACAGCACCTGCCCGATGATTGGCTGCTTGAACACTAAAAGCGCCAGCAGTCCCGCCGCGAGCTGGGCATAGACGCAGATGAAAAACGCCACGCTGCGCGCTTTATTCGCAACATACATCGTGCGCTCATCCTTGAGCATCGCGTCATAATCCGCAGCCTTTTCCGGGTCGCGGCTCAGGCGGTGCACGCGCAGCAGCCGCACCGCGCCGCAGACAAAGAGGCCGCAGCCGAGGCCGTTATAAAAATCGTCCATATGCGCATCGCTGAGCAGGAACCCGACGGCGAACATCACCAGCCCGATGGCGATCAGCAGAATGCCGCACTTTTTCTGCTCCTGTAAATTCATGCCCTTCATGCCTCTTCCTCCTCAAAAATGAAAATGTCCTCGATCCGCTCGCCAAAGAGCCGCGCGATGCTGTGCGCCAGTAGGATAGACGGATTGTACTTCCCGTTCTCGAGCGAAATGATCGTCTGGCGCGAGACGCCGAGTTCCGACGCCAACTGCTGCTGCGTCATGCCGCGCGCCTTTCTTCTCTCTTCAATGTGGTTTTTCATCGCTTCTCTCCGTTTTCCAAAGTCAAGTTCGCTTTACATCTGTGAGGATAGCACTGCGCGAGTGAAATGTCAAGTGTCTTTTACATTTTTTTGCATTGCTTTTGTTCCTGCGCTTTGCTACAATAAAAAATAAGAAAATTTTCGCAGGAGGATTCTTATTATGTCCGTCAAGATCGCACCGTCCATCCTCTCCGCCGACTTTGCCGAGCTCGGCGCCGGCGTCGAGGCCATTGCCACCGCCGACTACGTCCACTTTGACGTGATGGACGGCTGCTTCGTCCCCAATATCAGCATCGGTATCCCTGTGCTCCAGTCCATCCGCAAGCGCACGGCGCTGCCCATCGACGTGCACCTGATGATCGTGCAGCCTGAGCGCTATGTCGACCAGTTCTGCGACGCGGGCGCGGACCTCGTCACCTGTCATGTCGAGGCCGACACGCCGGAGAAGATCCACCTCGCGCTCGACAAAATTCACGCCAAGGGCAAAAAGGCCGGCGTCGTCTTGAAGCCCAACACCCGCGCTGAGGCCGTGCTGCCGTTTCTTGACAAGTGCGACATCGTGCTCGTGATGACCGTCGAGCCCGGCTTTGGCGGGCAGAAGTTCATGGCCGATATGATGCCGAAAGTTTCCGCCATCCGCTGCTACATCGACGAGAGAAACCTTGACTGCGAGCTCGAGGTCGACGGCGGCGTCGACGCCGTGACGTGCAAAACCTGCATCGAGGCGGGCGCAAACGTGCTCGTCGCGGGCTCCGCCGTCTACAAGGCCGCGGATATCCCCGCCAAGATCAAAGAGCTGAGAGGTTAAGTCCATGGAATACTTTCCCGCGGCGCTCGAAAAGCTCGTTGAGCAGTTCGCGCGCCTGCCCGGCATCGGCAGCAAGAGCGCACAGCGGCTCGCGTTTTTCGTGCTGAGCCTGCCCGAAGAGGAGGCCAAGGCCTTTGCCGATGCCATCGTCGACGCCAAGCGCACCGTCACGTTCTGCCCCGTCTGCCGCAATCTGACGGACGGCGGCCTCTGCCCTATCTGCTCGTCGCCGAAGCGTGATGAACATGTCATCTGCGTCGTCGCCGACCCGCGCGACGTCGTCGCCATCGAGCGCGCGCGCGAATACAACGGCCGCTACCACGTGCTGCACGGCGTCATCTCGCCGATGAACCATGTGGGGCCCGACGATTTGGAGATTAAGCCGCTGCTCGACCGCGTGGCGCAGGGGAACATCGAAGAGGTCATCATGGCCACGAATCCTGACACCGAGGGCGAGGCGACGGCGGTGTACCTTGCCCGCCTGCTGCGGCCGTTCGGCGTGCGCGTCACACGCCTCGCCTACGGCATCCCCGTCGGCGGCCACCTCGAATTCGCCGACGATGCGACGCTGATGCGGGCTTTAGAAGGACGTCGCGACATATAAAAAGCAAAAAAGGAAGGCGAGTCCAAATGGACTCGCCTTCCTTTTGATTTCTTTACATCATTTTCACCGTGTAGTACACCGCGAGGAGGAATGTGCCAATCGCCAGCACCCAGAGGCCGTAGTAGGCGATGCTGCTGACGGCGAGCGCCGCCACGATGGCCAGTGCGCACACGGCGAGCACAGCGTAAATGAGCTTGTAGTCGCCGTCCTGCGACACGATACGAAGATCGCCGAGCTTTTTAAGCTTGCCGTCGTTCTTGCCCGCCTTGAAAACAGCGACACCAAGCACCGCGACCACGCAGATCGCGAGGATGCTGCATCCGATGACGATGCCGCCCCACGTGTTGCTCCCGCTGCCGCGGTGGATGAGGTACATCGCCATCAGCGACGCCGTCAGGCCCACGGCCTGCACGGAAAACTCACGCGGATAGAGCAGGAACACGATGCCGATGAGCATCACGACTGGCACGATCACGCACATCATCGTCGTGCCCTGCGGGTAGACCTTGAGCATCAGGATCGACGACACGGCGAAGAAAAAGCCGATGCATAAGAGCCACGGCGCGGCGGGCGCGAAGCGCGTCCACTTTTTGCGCATCAGCCAGACGACAAGGCCCGCGCCGAACAGCGCACAGCCGATGTAATCGATGACCTGAAGCACAGTCATCATCGTGAGCACCTGACCGACGCCGCCTTTGACATAGTAGTTGTTCACCATCAAAAGATAAAATTCAGCAATGACGCCGGCCATGAGCACCGTGATCGCACGATTGACGTTGCGATTGCTTCTGGCCATGCGTTCTGCCCGCTTATCGTTGTTTTTTGCCATCTATCCGAGCCTCCAAAAAAGGTTGTCGTTTTGTAAGCGCCTGCATCAGGCGGAAACATTACATCATAGTATAATAGCAGAACTCCCCCCGTTTGGCAAGGGAAAATTCTTATTCTTATGCCAGATCCTCCCTTTTTGCACCGTGCTTGCTTTTCTTTTGCGCAGGCTTTATAATGTTTCGCATGCAAAAAGAGGAGGATCTTCCCCATGTCCAACGTTTCGATCAAGCTGCTGCGCGAGGGTGCCAAGCTCCCTGCGCGCGGCTCCGCTTTCGCCGCCGGCTACGACCTTTACGCGTGTCTGGATGGCGACAAGGAGCTCATCATCCCGCCGCACGCGACGGCTATGCTGCCGACCGGTCTTTCCTTTGCCCTGCCGGAGGGCACGTTCGGCGCAGTTGTCGCCAGAAGCGGCTTAGCTTCCAAGCAGGGCCTCCGTCCGGCAAACTGCCTCGGCGTCATCGACAGCGACTACCGCGGCGAATGCTTCGTCGCCCTGCACAACGACAGCAACGAAGAGCGCACCGTGCGCCACGGTGACCGCGTCGCCCAGCTCGTGCTGCTGCCGTTTCTGCCGATGGAATTTGAGCAAGTCGACACCCTGCCCGAGACCGTGCGCGGTGAGGGCGGCTTTGGCAGCACGGGGCGCTGACTCAGAGCACGAACGCCCCGTCCACCGCGAGCACCTGGCCCGTGACGAACGACGCCTTGTCAGACGCAAGATACGCGACCGCCGCGGCGATGTCCTCGGGCTTGCCGAGGCGGCCGAGCGGCGTTTGCTCGGCAAGGTCCTTGAGCGTTTCCTCGCCCAGTACCTTGACCATATCGGTCTCGATGACGCCGGGGGCAACGCAGTTGACGCGGATGCCGCTCGGCGCCAGCTCCATCGCGAGCGAGCGCGTCAGGCCGATGAGCGCGTGCTTCGTGCAGGAATACGTCACCTCGCACGACGCGCCGTGCTGGCCCCAGATCGACGAAATGTTCACGATGCAGCCGCTCTTTTCGTGCAGCATGTTCGGCAGCACCGCCTGAATGGTGTTGCGCGCACCGTTTAAGTTCACGCCGAAGTAGCGCTCCCACATCTCGTCCGTCACATCCTGAAAGAGCGCCTGACCGGCGACGCCTGCGTTGTTCACGAGCAGCGTGATCTTACCGAGCTCGCGCTCGCACTGCGCGACCATGGCGTTCACCTCGCTGCGCTTTGACACGTCCGCCTGCACGGCGATGGCCTCGCGGCCTTCGGCGCGCAGCAGCGCGACAAGCTCGTCGGCCTTGTCCTTTCGTTCATAGTAATTGATGCACACGGCATAGCCGTCCCGCGCGAGCTCCGCCGCGACCGCGCGGCCGATGCCGCGGGACGAGCCGGTGACCAATGCGACCTTTTTCATGTGTTTGCCTCCGTCTGTTGTCAATGATCTGCTTCATTATAATTTACATAACGCAAAAATGCAAGCACCGCCGCCTTTTTGGGCAGCGGTGCTTTTTTCCATACGCTCAGAGAAGCGGCGCGATGTAATTTGTCCATAGGGCGCTCAGCGGCATCACGAGCACCATCGTCGGGATCATGTCCGCCACGGGGAAGTCCTGCATCTCGGCGATGCGGCAGCCCGTTGCGATGAGCAGAAAGCCTCCGCAGGCTTTGAAGTCGCCGATCATCGTCGGCGTCGTGAGCGGATAGATCGCCTTGGCGGCGAAAAACAGCGCAAAAAACACCGCCGCCTGCGGCACCGCCACGAGCGATGTCACCGCGCCCAAATTGCAGGCAAAGACCATCGCCGTGAAAAAGTCCAAAATCGACTTGCTCAAAAGCACCGTCGCGTTTCCCGTCATGCCCGCGTCAAGGCAGCCGTAAATGCCCGTGCCGCTCGAGCAGAAGAGCACGATGGCCGTCACCAGAAGCGAGAGGTATTCCTCGCGCGGAAGGCCGTCCTCGTCGTCCCCGTTTCTCTCACCGAGGAGCTTGCCGATGGGCTTTTCCATCAGTTCGCCGCCGCGGCTGATCCACTCGCCCAGATGACACGCAAGGCCGAGCGCCGTGCCCGCCACGACGGCCAGAATCACCGCGGGCATGTTCTGCATCAGCGGCACTGAGCTGATACCCATACCGATGGCGCACACGCCGAACACCTTGTTGAGCTCTGTGGTAAAGCGGGTGGAGAGCTTCTTGCTGAACACCGTTCCCAAAACGCCGCCCAGCGCCACTGCCAGCACATTGACGATCACACCGATCATTTTTCTTTCCTCCTCCTGACACACAAACATAAAAAGCCGCCGAACCGGGCTTTCCCTGTTCGGCGGCGCTCTTGATCTTGTATTAAGATAACGCAAATTTTTTCGCCTGTAAAGATTTTTCCGCAGCTTTCCTCTGATCGTGGAAACTTTTTCTCTTTTTCTGCGACTTGTATTTTAGAGGGTGCAGCAGAGATAGGCGCATTCTCCTCCGCCCTCTTGACCCCCATTTAAACATTTCGTATACTAAAAGTGAGCATTTTCCTTACTAAAGAGAGATGATAAGGAGAGAGCCCATGAGTAACCTGCCAGGCAAAATCACGGATCCCCATCTTTCCGCGGAAGAACCGCTCACCTTCCGCCCTTGTCTCCGCTTCATTCTGCAAGCCCTGCTGCTGGCCTTCGGCTGCGCAGCCATCATCAGAATTATCGGAATTTTATCTCTTTTCTTTTAGCAAATCCCCCTGCCGCATCCGCGCCATCCTCTACGCCGCCGCCATTTTCACCTGCATCCTGACCGCCGAAGGCAAACCCTCGTCGCCCAAAGACGATACCTCTGCCGAAAAATAATCATCGTGTTTTGCCCCGCGGTATCAATCGGCGCAGCATTCATCATCATTAGAACTGCACCCCATCGCGCCTTGCCCCCACGGGGCAAGAGCGCCCCGCAGTCTCAATCGACGCAGCACTCCATCGTGCATTGCCGCTCCGCGGCAAGAGCGCCGCGCACTCCCAATATCGACGCAGGCACTCCTACCCACTCCGTTCCCCTTGGCGCTTTTGCGCCGTAAAATGCTTTTGCTGCGCAAAAGCATTTGCGCAGGGCGAATTTACTTCACCCGAGCATTTTAATGTTCCACGGGTTCCTCGCGCGAAGTCGCGCGTCAATTCGCAGCGCAGCGGAGAATTGTTATAGGCGGAATTCACTTCCGCCGTTAAATAATTTGAATCAAGCCGCGACGCGCTCCGCCGCGTCCCGGCGCTTTTGCGCCGTAAAATGCTTTTGCTGTGCAAAAGCATTTGCACAGGGGCAATTCACTTACCCCTGTGCTTTTTCATCTCCCACAGATTCCAAAAAAGAGAGACACGCTTGCGCGTGTCTCTCTTTTTTGGAGCAGGGTACGGGAGTCGAACCCGCCTTAACGGCTTGGGAAGCCGCTGTAATACCGATATACCAACCCTGCGAACAGATGGAGTATATCATATTCTTCGTGTCATTTCAAGGCGAAATATTCATGTTGGCGCAAATCCTTTCATATTCTTTGCCAAACGAAGAAAGGAGCTCCGCCATGAAACGAATGTTCCCGATGATCCTGCTGTTCGCGCTGCTTTTGTGCGTGCCCGTGCGCGCCGACGAGCTCACGCTCGACGCCCCCTCCGCGCTGCTCATGGAAAAGCAGACCGGCACGGTGCTCTTTGCCAAGGATGAACACACGCCGCGCGAACCCGCGAGCGTGACGAAGGTGATGACACTGCTTTTAACCATGGAGGCCATCGACTCCGGCGCACTCTCGTATGACGATACCGTCACAGGCAGCGCGCACGCCGCATCGATGGGCGGCAGCCAGATCTGGCTCAAAGAGGGCGAGCAGATGCGCGTCGAAGACCTCATCAAGGCCGTGTGCGTCGTCTCCGGCAACGACGCGGCCGTCGCGCTCGGCGAGCACTTGGCAGGCAGCGAGGAAGCGTTTGTCGCGCGCATGAACGAGCGAGCCAAAGAGCTCGGCATGAACGACACGCACTTTGTCAACTGCACGGGCCTGCCCGCGGAGGGGCATGTCACCTCGGCCTACGACATCGCGCTCATGTCGCGCGAGCTCATTTGGCACCACCCCGACATCCGCCGCTTTACGACGATCTGGATGGACTCGCTGCGCGGCGGGGCATCCATGCTCGTCAACACCAACAAGCTCGTGCGCTTTTACCCCGGCGCGACGGGGCTCAAGACCGGCTCGACCGATTCGGCCAAATACTGCATCAGCGCGACCGCGGAGAAGGACGGCATGGAGCTCATCGCGGTCATCTTAGGCGGCAGCACGAGTGACAAGCGCTTTTCCGATGCCAAAGCGCTTTTGAATTACGGCTTTGCGGCGTACTCGCTCGTCACCGTCACTCCCGAATCGCCGCTGCCCGCCGTACCCGTGACACTCGGCACACAGAAGACGGTGCAGAGCGTTCTGACGAGCGAAAACGCCCTGCTTCTTGAAAAGAGCCGCGCAAACGGCCTGACGCAGGCCGTCTCGCTGCCCGAGAGCATTGATGCGCCCGTCGAGGAGGGCGAACCGCTCGGCACGCTCGACATTTTCGACGCAGACGGCACGCCAGTCGCGTCGCTTCCGCTGCTCGCGGGCGAGAGCATACCGCACCTCACGTGGAGCAAGCTTTTCTGCCGCCTGCTCAAGCTCGCCTACTGCGGGGCGTAAGCTCTCTCTGTTTTCCACAAAAAGCGCTCCGATATTTTTCCGTTTTACGCTCATGCGTATAATTTTTAGCCTTTTTTCGACAAAGCATGCTTTTCTTGCTTGACAGAATCGAAAAAAGGTGTATACTGCAAACAATTTCATAAGTCTTGATAGAGGCGCGGCTGACATGAGTAGCCCCCAACAAAACGGCAGGAGACCGTGGGGTGCGGAAGGGGACGCCGCCGAAGGGTCGATAAAATCCCTGTTTTGTCGATACTTGGGTCGTCGGGAAATACCCGGCGGACTGTCGTCCGGAAGGACGGAGTGCTGTCATGATCGACGCGATCAGGAGCCTTGATGTGTTTCACATCGGTTGTTTGATGTTTTTGTGTTAAGTCATGATGGAAATCATGGCTTAATTTTTTTGCTCTGTGTTTTGTAGCACAGGAAAGGAGAAACATCATGCAATTTGTCGGAACCTTCTGGGCGCTCGTGCCCCCCATCATCGCCATCACGCTGGCGCTGATCACCAAGGAGGCGTACTCGTCTCTCTTTATCGGCGTCGTGATCGGCGCGCTTTTCGCCTGCGATTTCGCCCCCGTCGCCACGATCGACATGATCGTCAACGATGGCATCATCGCTGCGATCGCGGACAACGCGGGCATCTTCCTCTTCCTCGTCCTGCTCGGCATCATCGTGGCGCTTGTCAACTTAGCAGGCGGCAGCGCGGCCTTTGGCCGCTGGGCGGAAAAGAACATCCACACCCGCGTGGGCGCGCAGCTTGCGACGTTCATCCTCGGCATCCTCATTTTCATCGACGACTACTTCAACTGCCTGACCGTGGGCTCGGTCATGCGTCCGGTCACTGACCGCCACCAGATCTCTCGTCCCAAGCTCGCCTACCTCATCGACGCCACTGCCGCTCCCGTGTGCATGATCGCACCGATCTCGTCCTGGGCGGCCGCCGTGTCCTCCACGGCCGAAGACCTCGACACCGGCATTTCCGGCATCCAGCTCTTCATCCGCGCCATTCCCTATAACTTCTATTCCCTTCTGACATTCGTCTTCATCATCACGCTCACGCTGCTCAAGTTCGACTACGGCCCGATGCGCGGCTTTGAAGAACGCGCCCGCAATACGGGTGACCTCTCCGGCAGCGCCGGCAGCACCGAGGAGAACGCCAACCCCAAGGGCCGCGTCATCGACCTTGTCATTCCCGTCATTATGCTCATCATCCTCTGCACCATCGGCATGCTCTACGTCGGCGGCTTCTTCGGCGCTGACACGTCCGGCTGCACCGATTACGCCGGCGACTTCATCGGTGCGTTCGGCAACACGGACGCGTTCGTCGGCCTCCCCTGGGGCGGCATCATCGCGCTGGTGCTCACGGTCATCTACCTCGTCGCCCGCCGCGTCGTCGGCTTCCGCGAGGCTATGGGCTGCATCCCCAAGGGCTTCCAGGCCATGATCTCCCCGATCATCATCCTGACGCTGGCCGTCTCCCTCAAGACCACGCTCAACGCGCTGGGTGCCGCAGACTATGTGCACGATCTGATGTACGCTGCCTCTGAGGGCCTTTACAATATGCTGCCCGCCGTCATCTTCCTTGTCGCGTGCGTGCTGGCCTTTGCCTCCGGCACGTCCTGGGGCACGTTCGGCATCCTGATCCCCATTGTCACAGCCATCTTCCCCAGCGACAGCGCGCTGCTCTACATCGGTATTTCCGCCTGCTGCGCGGGCGCCGTGTGCGGCGACCACTGCTCCCCCATCTCCGACACCACCATCATGGCCTCGGCGGGTGCCCACTGCAGCCATGTGAACCATGTGTCCACCCAGCTGCCCTATGCCATCACGGCGGCGTCCTGCGCGGCGGTGTGTTATATGATCACCGGCCTGGCACAGGCGGTACTGGGCAGCCGGGCCAGCCTGTTCACCTCGCTGGTGCTGCTGGCCGTGGCCATCGTCGTGGAGCTGGTGGTGCTCAGCATCATCCGCGCCCGCACGATCAAAAAGGCAAAAGCATGATTGGGCTTTGCCGTCGCGGGCAACTTGTGATAAACTGAAAGAAAACGAACGAGCGGAGGCGCGATCCATGCTGGAACAGGCTTTTCAGGATGTATACACCAAATTCAAGCTGCACTTTTATCAGAACGTATTCCAGCGTTTTGCCACGCGGGAAGCGACCCTGACCACGGTGGAGTCCTTCTGTATGGAGGGCATCATGGC
>OGEU01003344.1_pt1 | contig 10325 bp, 7 predicted proteins | sample 1570651 | NCBI WGS metagenome assembly OGEU01 (sample SAMEA2582129, study PRJEB24529) | metagenome | biome: Human gut stool | place: China | collected 2011
TGGCTGATGATCGCAAACGTCCGGCGGCGCTCGATTTCTTCACGATTTGTCATAAGTTGTAGATCTCCTGATAAACCTGCCGTGGAGCAGGAAGTGGATTTTTGCATTCAGTATGTCCGGTTGGACTTTGCCGGGCTCGCCCTCTCAGGCGCTAACGCGCCAGCTCCCCCAAAGTGGGAGCCCTTGGCAGTCCACGCAAAGTGCATCTTTTCGCCAAGGCCTCTCCCTCTGGGAGAGGTGGATTTGCGAAGCAAAGACGGAGAGGGCGAGGCCGTCTTTTTACACATACGTACCCTATTTTATCCGAAAACGCTCCATAATGCAAGTGTTTTCGTTATTTTTTCAGGATGATGCAGGGCAGAGGGGCGGTTTCGGCCCAGTTGGCAAAATCACACACCAGAACGGTAAAACTTTTGAGCGGAAGTGCCCGGAGATATTCCAGCACCGTCTGCTTTTCATCCGTGCCGATGACCTGCCCGCTGTAGAGGATGGCGCTCACCACGCCGCCGGGGCGCACGGCTTCCAAAGCCGCCTGCAGGGCGGGGATGCTGCTCTGCGCGGTGGAGAACACTGCGTGGTCGGCCCCGGGCAGCCAGCCAAAGTTGAACATCACCGCATCTGCCGTGCCTGGCTGCACAACCTGTAAAAGGTCTGCGTGGCTTTGGCAGTGCAGCTCATACCGGGCGGCAGGCACGCCCAGCTGCTCCAGATGCTTCCGGGTGGATGCAATGGCAGCTTCCTGCACGTCAAAGCCGACTACCTTTCCTTCCGGCGCGGTGATGCCGCACAGGAAGGCCGTGTCGCCGCCGTTGCCGCAGGTAGCATCGATGCAAAGACGCGGCTGTGCCAGCCGGGCGGCCAGAAAGTCCTGCACGAACTTGACGGCGGTCAGGTCCGGCGTGCGGCGGCGCACCAGCTGCCTGCCTTCTGCTGCAAAGCCGAACTTTGCCCAGAACGCAAGCTCTGCGGCATCGGCGGGCAGCGGGGTGGTAAATGCGGTAGCCTTTTCGCGGTCGTATCCGGCGTAGGCGCGCAAGACTTCTTTTAATAGATAGGAGCCGTAGCCTTTGCGCCGCCACTGCGGTTCGATGCCAAACGCGGTGATGGCAGCCCCCTTTGCGGCGGGCGTGAGCGCGCAGAAGCCGATCTGTGTTTTTTCCTTATAGAGGGCAAAGCCCTCGTCTGTGCGGTGCAGTTCCATGGTGTGTTCCTCCTGAATTTACGCTTTTACAATAGCAAGCGCAAAGGCCGCTGTCAAGGGCGGAAAGCGCGTCTTTATTTCACAGTTTCTTCACGGCGCGCGCGATTGATTTTCACAATTGATGGTTACAATAGGAGCAGTTCAACGGAACAGGGCTCCTGTGGACGTATCCCTTACGGAAAGGAAGTATCAGCATGGACAATGAGAACAAATGGGAATATGATTATTCCTCTCAGGATAAAAACGAAAGCGGAGATACCGGTTATCCCAATGTGGGCAGCAGCGGCATGAACACCGCCAACCAGTACAACGACCCGCAGCCGGAACCGGAGACCGCTTACACCGCTCCGCAGACAGACAACGGCGCAGGTGGTGCAACGCCGCCGGTACATCCGGTACAGCCGCAGGACGCGCAGCCCCCTAAAAAGAAGAAAAAGTTCAACGGCAAGCGCGTTGCACGCAGCGCCGTGGCGCTGGTGCTGGCCGCAGCCATGGGCTTTGCGGGCGGCTTTGTGGGGGCAAAGTTTGGCGGCAGCGGCAAGGTGGTCATTCAGCAGGTGGCACCTTCCTCTACGGCCGACAGTGCATCCGGTTCGGATAATTCCATCACCGCAGCATCCAGCAGCGGCAGCAGCCTGACCACGGAGCAGGTGGCAGATCTGGTCAGCCCCAGCGTGGTGGTCATCACCACCGAGCAGGTGGTCTACTCTCAGTGGTCGTGGTACGGCCAGAATCAGGTGGAGAGCGGTGCCGGCAGCGGCGTGATCATCAGCTCGGACGGCTACATCCTCACCTGTGCACATGTGGTGGACGGCGCTTCCACCATCACCGTTACCATTGGTGACAAGGACTACACCGCCACCCTTGTGGGCGAAGATACCACCAGCGATATCGCGGTCATCAAGATCGATGCTGACGGCCTGACCCCCGCCACCGTGGGCAACAGCGACAGCCTGAAGGTGGGCCAGAGCGTGATGGCTGTGGGCAACCCGCTGGGTGAGCTGGGCGGCACCGTGACCGGCGGCATGATCAGCGCTTTGAACCGCAGCGTCACCATTCAGGGCAGCAGCTCTGTGAACACCATGTCCCTGATCCAGATGGATGCTTCGGTCAGCCCCGGCAACTCCGGCGGCGGCCTGTTCAATATGAACGGTGAGCTGGTCGGCATTGTGAATGCAAAATCCTCTTCCAGCGATGCAGAGGGTCTGGGCTTTGCCATCCCCATCAACGATGCCATCAAGGTGGCACAGGAACTGCTGGAGAACGGCTATGTGACCGGACGGCCTTATTTGGGCATCACCTATCTGGCCGTGACCGACGCACAGACTGCTTCTCAACTGGGCGTGAATGCCTACGGCGTTTACGTTGTGGAGGTGGTCAAGGGCGGCCCTGCCGAAAAGGCAGGCCTGCAGGCCGGTGACCGCATCGTGAGCGTGGACGGCACCGAGATCGCCTCCAAGGACGACCTTGGCACCCTGATGCAGAAGCACGCAGCAGGCGATACGCTTTCCATCACCATTGCACGCGACGGCCAGATGCAGACGGTCAATGTGACACTGGGCGAAAAGACGGCTTCCAACAGCTGAGCAAAATAGAAAACAGGAGCGGATGAGAGTTTTCCATCCGCTCCTGTTTTTATATCTGTCCAAAGATGGCGGCACTGTAAGGCATCAGCACGGCCTCGTGCTCATACACTCTTGCCGGGCCGCGCCACAGGCTGGACGAGATGCCGTCGCTCAGCATCTGCCAGCGTCCAACCGGCAGCGGCACGGCCTTGCTGGTCTCGGTGGGGTTATAGAACACGCACAGCGCCTGCCATGCTGCGCCGTCGTCCCACTGGGCGGGCAGCTGCCAGCCCACCAGCGGCTGCTCCAGTGAGAAAAAGTGCAGGGCATCCGGCGCGTGGGGATCGGTGCTGGAAAGCCGCGGAAACCTTGCCCGCAGAGCCAGCAGGCCGCGGTAGTAGTCCACCAGTGCATGATATTTTTCGGCCCGCTCCCAGTCCAGCCGGTTCAGCGCAGGCGAAGAGCGGTAGCTGTTTTCCTTCCCTTTTTTGGTGCGGGCAAACTCCTCGCCCGCCTGCAGGAAAGGCAGGCCGAAGCTGGTCAGGTAAATGCCCGCCGCCAGCCGGTTCTGGGCAAGGGCTGTGCTGTCTGCCGCCGTGAACTCCGGCTTTTCGTACCGCACCAGCAGCTTGTCCCACAGGGTGAAGTTGTCGTGGGCGGAAACATAGCTCACGATCTGGCTGGGCGCGTGGGGCGGCAGACGGTCACTGCGGCACCATGCCGCCACCGCGCCGCCGATGTCCCAGAAGCTGTCGGGCCTGCCCTCCACATAGCCCGGCTCCCGGGCGTTGAAGCAGCCGCCTTTGATGGTGTCGCGGGTGTCGTCGCAGAAGATGCCGATGCGATCGTTCAGTATGGCCAGATTCGCCTTGTTGGCCTCGTACCGGTGCAGCTGGCTGCCGCCGCCCTGCCACGGCTCGCCGTACATCAGGATATCCCGCCCGCCGGGCAGCGTATCCAGCGCGGCGCGCACCGCGTTGATGGTCTCCACGTCGTACAGACCCATCAGGTCGAACCGGAAGCCGTCGATGTGGTATTCCTGCGCCCAGTAGAGGATGGAATCGATCATATACCGCCGGGCCATGGGCCGCTCGCTGGCAAATTCGTTGCCGCAGCCGCTGCCGTTGGAAAAGCTGCCGTCCTCGTTCTGGCGAAAAAAGTAGCAGGGCACGGTGTCGTTCAGCGGGTTCTCATTGCGGTACATGTGGTTATACACCACATCCATCACCACGCCGATGCCCGCCGCGTGCAGGGCTGCGATCATTTCCCTGCACTCCCGGATGCGCACTTCGCCGCGGGTGGGGTCGGTGGAATAGCTGCCTTCGGGCACATTGTAGTTGGTGGGGTCATAGCCCCAGTTGTACTGCCGCAGCAGCGGCTTTGCCTCGTCCACGCTGCCAAAGTCGAAAATGGGCATCAGCTGCACATACTTCACGCCCAGCCGCTTTAAATAATTCAGGCAGGTGGGGTGGATGCCGTCCCCATGCAGGGTGGTGCCCTGCTGGGTAAAGGCCATGAACTTGCCCCGCCATGCCGGGCGCACGCCGCTGGCAGCGTCCTGCGAGAAGTCGCGCACGCTCACCTCCCACACCGCGCGCTGCTCCGGCGGGATGACCGGACGCACATCCCGCTCCCACCCGGAGGGGGCGGTGCGGGCAAGATCCACGATCATGCTGCGGGTGCCGTTCACACCGGCAGCGCGGGCGTAAGGGTCGCCGGTCTCGCGGCTCACGCCGTCCACCGTCACCGTAAAGGTGTAATAACGGCCGTGCTGGTCGCCGGGCAGATAGATGCTCCACACGCCCTGCGGCCCGCGCTCCAGCGGCAGGGTGCCCATGCACACGCCGCCATTGCCCTTGCGGTAAAGGTTCACACACACGCTCTGAGCTGTAGGTGCCCAAAGACGCAGCCGCGTGCCGGAAAGGGTATACTCCGGCCCAAGCGGCCCGGTACAGGTGGTGTCCCGGGCAAAGGTGTCGCTCTCGAACAGTTCTTTCAGTTCAGCGGGGGTTCTGGCACTCATGGCTTCCTTCATTCCTTCTTCTTATTTTCCATACAGTAAGTGTAAACAACCGGTGTGGATTTTTCAAGAGGGAATTGCAAAAGCTGTCCGGGTACACTATACTGGAAGAAAACGACAAAAACGGAGGGCAAACCATGGCATATACCGACGATTGGGAAAACCTTATGAACGGTGTGTTCGGTGCAGGGGGCAGGCCGCGCTTTGGCGGCACCGCTCAGCCGGAAAGCAAAACGCTAAAGGCCAAAGCGCCCGCAGTGCCGGACCTGAATGCTGCCCTGCTGGAAAACCAGAAGCAGCTGGATGCCCTGCTCAAAAAACAGAATGCCCAGCTGAAAACGCAGGACACGGAGGTGCAGTCTGCTCTGGAGGACAGCCGCCAGATGCTGCGGGATATGGAAGCCGACGGCCTGCTTGCCAAGGGCACTGCCGATGTGCCTGCAGAGCAGCTGGGCAGCTTTGAGGGCCTTGCCGCCGAGGTGAAAAAGACCGTGCTCGGACAGGATGCCTTTGTGGACAGCGTGGTGCGCGCCATGCGCCGGCCCTTTGTGCTGGGCACCGAGCGCCCGGCGGCACGCAACGTGATCCTGATCTGCGGAGGTGCAGGCACCGGACGGCACTTTGCGCTGGAAGAGACCGCCCGCATCATGGCGGCGCGGGGCCTTTTGCAGAGCGACAAAACCGCGGTGGTGGACCTTGCCCTCTACCCCAATTCCGGTGCGGAAAAGCTGTTTTTGCAGGATCTGTACGCGGCCCTGCACGCACCCGGGGAGATCGTGATCTTTGAGCACTACGAAAGCTGCCATGCGGCTTTCCTCAAGACTCTTGCAGACCTTGCTGTGAAGGGCAGCGCACCGCTTTCCAGCCGGTATCTGGTGAACAAGGAGGGCATCCTTGTGGATGCAGGCACGGCGCTGGCACCGGGCGCGGTGAGCAGTATCACGCCCTGCGGCAAGTACCTCATCTTCTTTTCCCGCAAGGGCCGGGACGCGCTGGCAGATAAGTTCGGTGCGCCCTTTGTGGCGGCGGTGGGCGATGTGTGCGAGACCAGCGCCTTTGCCCGCGAGGACCTTGCAGCGCTGGCGGCGCAGCAGCTGAATGCGCTGGCCCAGAAGGTGAGCGCACGCCTTGGGCTGACCCTCTGTGCCGGGGCCGATGTGCGGGACTATGTTGCAGCCCGGTGTACCAAAGAAAAGGGCGCAGCGGGCCTTGCGGAATGCTGCGATAAAATGTTCCGCGCCCTGAGCGAATACTGCCTGCAGACGGATGCAAAGCTTACCGGCACCGTCACCCTGACCGCAAAGCCGGAGGGTGTGTGGTTCAGCCTGAACGGCGGCGGGGAGCAGGCGCTGTCTGCCCTGCTGCCCGCCGAGTACACGGGGGCCGCAGAAGCGGTCCGCGCAGAGCTTGACGGCCTTGTGGGCCTTGGGGCGGTCAAGGAGTATGTGTTCGGTCTGGCGGATAACCTGCAGGTGCAGCAGCGCCGCGCGGCGGCAGGCTTCAAGACCGCCAGCCTTTCCATGCACATGATCTTCACCGGCAACCCGGGCACCGGCAAGACCACCATTGCCCGGCTGGTGGCAAAGTACCTCAAGGCCATCGGTGCGCTGAAGGGCGGCCAGCTGGTGGAAGTGACCCGCGCCGACCTTGTGGGCCGCTACACCGGCCACACCGCCCCGCTGACAAACAGCGTCATCGAGAGTGCCCTCGGCGGTGTGCTGTTTATCGATGAAGCCTACAGCCTCTACCGCGGCGAGCAGGACAGCTTTGGTCTCGAAGCCATCGACACCCTTGTGAAGGGCATGGAGGATCACCGGGACGAGCTGGTGGTCGTTCTGGCGGGCTACACCCGGGAGATGGAGGTGTTCCTTACCGCCAACAGCGGTCTTGCCAGCCGCTTCCCCAACAAGATCGAGTTCCCGGACTACACGGCAGACGAGCTGCTGGACATCACCAACGTGCTGGCAAAGGGCAAGGGCTACCGCCTTGCCGAGGGCTGTACCTTCCCGCTTTTGGGCTACTACAAGCGCCGTCAGGCGCTGGACAGCCGCACCGCCGGCAACGGCCGTCTTGCCCGCAACACGCTGGAAAAGGCCATCTTCCACCAGAGCCGCCGCCTTGTGGCAGAACCTGCCGCGGAACTGGACCTGATTTTGCCCAGCGATCTGGAATTTGAAGAATAACTTCCATATATGAGAACGGCTCCTACCCAATGGGCAGGAGCCGTTCTTTTCGGTTATTGATGCATCTCCGCTAATTTTTTGGCTATTTCCCGCAGGCCCTGCCGCACCTCGGCGGGAGCCGTTACTTCCACCTTGCCGCCAAAGCCGCACACCCAGCCGTAGAACTGGGGGCTGACGCATACCGGCACATCAAAGTGAAAATATGCACCGTCTTTCTCCGGCACGAACAGCGGCGTTTTGCCAAAGCGGTCGCGCATGGCGCTTTCCAGGTCGGCGGTGCAGCGCAGGGTGACCCGGTACTCCGGCCCGCCGAACATGTTGAAGTGCTTGCGCAGATAGGCGGGCAGGTCGAACTGGCGGAACTCGGCTTTGCCCCGGCGGGCATCGCTCAGCACCGTCACGGCAGACATGCGGTCCACGCGGTAGTTGCGGATGTCCGCAGGCTCTTTCTCGTCCTGATAAGCGATAAGGTAGTAGCAGCCGTTTTCCCATGCCAGCTGCCATGGGCTGACGGTGCGGGTGCCGCCGTCCTTGTAGCGGAACCGCACCATTCTGCCTGCATTGATGGCGCTGTGCAGCGCATCGATGCTGTAAAGCAGGGTGTGGCTGTCGCTTTTGGGGCGGCCGTCCACATACACCTGACGCTGCAGCTGGGTGCCCTCGTAGTCGGAGCAGAGGGCTTCCAGTTTATGGATGAGTTTACTGCTGGTGCGTGCCGACACAACCTTGCTGGCCTGTACGGCATCCACCAGCAGCTTCAGCTCAGAAAGCTCAAAGGTGCGGCTGGCCAGCCAGTAGCCGCCGCCGCGCCCGCGCCGCAGCTGGATGTCGTACCCCAGACTGCGCAGGGTGTCGATATCGCTGTAGATGCTTTTGCGCTCGGCAAGAATGTCCTGCTGTTCCAGCAGCTCTACCAGCTGCGGTACATTGAGCAGGTGTTCTTCGTCGGTCTTTTGTTCCAGAATGCGCAAAAGGGTCAAAAGCTTGGATTTCTGGCCTTCCTGCTTGGGCATGGGAGCACCTCCGGTTTATTCGGGCAGTTTTTTGTCGAACGCCGCGCGGCGCTGGGTGGAAAGACGGAACATCTGTTCCAGCTTGTTCCGGTCATCGGCCACAAGGGCAGCGCGCATTTCCTGCAGAGCGGCATCGAACTGGTCGATCTCGCTGATGAGGTTTTCCTTATTCCACAAAAACAGCTCTGCCCACATTTTATCGTTGATGCGTGCAATGCGGGTCAGGTCACGGAAGGAGTCGCCGGTGTACTCGCACAGCGAAGAGTTATCGTTGGCGCACATCAGGCTCACGGCGATGGCGTGGCACAGCTGGCTCACATAGCCGATCATCTTGTCGTGTTCCTGCACCGTCAGGGTGCAGATGTGGTGGAAGCCCAGCACTTCGGCCAGCTCTCGCAGCCACTGGATGGCTTCGGGCGTGTTCTTTTCCGTGGGGGTGATGATGAAGTTGGCCGGGGCAAAGTTCACCTCGGCGGCGTGCTCCACGCTGGAAGTCTCACGCCCTGCCATCGGGTGGCTGGCAATGAACTCCACGCCCGCCGGGCACATGGCCTGCACCGGCTCCACAAGGCCGGTCTTTACGCCGGAAACATCGGTAAAGATGCAGCCGGGCTTGAGCAGATGGCCGTAGGTGCGGAACCACTCGATGAGGGCCGTGGGGTACAGACCAAAGATGATGTGGTCGGCGCTGCTCACAAGGTCCTCAAAATCGTGGGTCTTGCCGCTGGCGATATAGCCGTGCTCTAGCGCGTACTGCAAATGCCCTTCGCTGCGGTTGATGCCGTCCACATGAAAACCGGCTTTCGTCAGTTCCAGCGCGTATTTGCCGCCCAGCAGGCCAAGGCCCACCACGAGATAACGTTTTGTTTTATCAAGCATATTCCACCTCCGCGCCCAAGGGCTTGATGGCTTCAAAGAAATTCGGCCAGCTTTTTGTAATGGCTTCGGCATCGTCCACGGTCAGGGGGATGCCCGTACTCAGGGCCAGCACCGCAAGGCTCATGACCACACGGTGGTCATTGTGCCCATGCAGAACACCCGCCGGAGCGTGCAGCCTGTTCGCGCAGCCGTGCACCGTAATGGTGCCGCCCTCGCTTTCCAGCACGCCGCCGCAGGCACGCAGCTCGGCCTCCATGGCAGCGATGCGGTCACTCTCCTTCAGGCGTAAACGTTCTGCGTTGCGGATGACTGTAGTGCCTTCGCACAGCAGGCCCAGCACCATGAGCACAGGGCCAAGGTCCGGGCAGTCCGCAAGGTCGATGTCCACACCGTGCAGCGGTGACTTTGTAAAGGGGATGCCCGCTTCTGTTTGGGTGAACTTTGCGCCGCAGCGGCGCAGGATATCCAGAATGGCGGCATCGCCCTGCAGCGTTTCCGGGGCAAGGCCCGTAATGGTCACGCCGCCGCACACTGCACCCAGCACCGCCGGGAACGCGGCCTGACTGTAATCGCCCTCCACGGTGTAATCGCAGGGGTGATAGTGCTGCCCGCCCGGGATGGCAAGAGCGTTTTCGTCCAGCCAATGGCTCTGCACGCCGAAGGCTGCCTGCACAGAGCGGGTCATATCGATGTAGCTGCGGCTCTCCACCGGCGGGATGAGGTGCAGTGTGCTGTTGCCGGAAAGCAACGGCAGAGCAAACAGCAGCCCGCTGATGAACTGGCTGGATACATTGCCTGCAAGGCGGTATTCGCCGGGGGTCAGTGCCCCTTCCACGGTCAGCCCGGCAGCGCTCTGCTCAAACCGCAGGCCCTGCTCCCGGTACAGAGCGTCATACACCGACTGAGGCCGCTCCATCAGCCGCCCGCGGCCGGTGAAGGAAACTGCCTGTCCGGTCAGGCTGGCGATGGGGATGAGAAAGCGCAGGGTGCTGCCGCTCTCGCAGCAGTCCACCGGCGCAGCAAGAGGCACAAAATGCCCCAGCCCTTCCACCACAGCATCGTCTGCGCCGGTGCGCACACGGGCGCACAGCTGTGCCGCTGCGCCCAGCGTGGCAGAGATGTCCTTGCTGAATTCGAGGTTCGTGATATGGCTGCGGCCCTCGGCCAGTGCCGCACAGAGCACAGCACGGTGAGCCATGCTCTTGCTGGGAGGTGCGGTGATGGTGCCGCCCACGGGACGCGCGTTCCGAATCGTTACCAGCATAGGCCGTTACATATCCCGGCCAATGGCCCATGCCACCTGACGGCACTTTGCCATGGACTGTGCGAAGGAATCCGGGGTCAGGCACTGTGCGCCGTCGCTCCATGCGTGCTGCGGGTCGTAGTGGACCTCCACTTCCAGACCGTCGGCACCGGCGGCCACGGCAGCGATCATCATGGGCTCGACAAGATTGGCCTTGCCGG
>OGEU01003352.1_pt1 | contig 10304 bp, 7 predicted proteins | sample 1570651 | NCBI WGS metagenome assembly OGEU01 (sample SAMEA2582129, study PRJEB24529) | metagenome | biome: Human gut stool | place: China | collected 2011
GGTCTGCCTGAAAAATTAAAGGAGTTTTATTATGACTTTTTCAATAATGCTCTCCCAGATGGCAATAGGCATGGGCCGTTCGATTGGGATATTTTTTCTGACACTGATTTTTTCCATGCCCCTCGGACTTCTGGTTTCTTTTGGCAGAATGTCCAAAATAAAACCAGTTAAATATTTTACAAAATTTTATATTTCCGTACTGCGTGGCACGCCTCTGATGCTGCAGCTGATGGTCGTATATTTCTTCCCTTACTACCTGTTCGGCTGGTCCATCGGAAACTGGAGATATCCGGCAATCATTGTCGGCTTTGTGATTAATTATTCCGCCTATTTTGCAGAAATTTACCGTTCTGGTATTGAAGCCATGCCGAAAGGGCAGTACGAGGCGGCGGAAATGCTCGGCTATAACAAGGTTCAGACCTTTGTAAAGATTATTCTTCCACAGGTTATCAAGATGATTCTTCCATCGGTAACAAATGAAATCATTACTCTGGTTAAGGATACTTCACTGGCTTTTTCACTGTCTTATCTGGAAATGTTCAGTATTGCCAAGCAGATTGCAGCAAGGCAGACCACGCTGATGCCTTTTGCAATTGCAGCCGTATTTTACTATGTATTTAATCTTCTCGTATCTTTCATTATGGAAAGAATCGAAAAGCGTATGAGTTATTACCGCTAGGAGGATGTTATGGTATATCTTGAAATGAATCATGTAAAAAAATCCTTTGATGACCTGGAAGTGTTAAAAGATATTTCTTTTCAGGTGAATCAGGGCGAAGTAGTGTCCATCATCGGTCCTTCCGGCTCGGGCAAGTCCACACTGCTTCGCTGTGCGACCCTGTTAGAAACCATGGACTGTGGTGATTTATCCTTTATTGGGGAATCCGCAGCCACAATCGTAAACGGAAAGACTGTATATGCAAAAAATGCGAAACTGAATGAAATCAAGAGTGTCTTTGGTCTGGTCTTCCAGAACTTCAACCTGTTTCCGCATTTTTCCGTATTAAAAAATGTCATGGACGCACCGGTACACGTTCAGAAACGTCCCAAAGAAGAGGCAAAAAAAGAAGCCATGGAACTGCTGGATAAAATGGGACTTGCCGACAAAGCGGACTATTATCCATGCCAGCTTTCCGGCGGACAGCAGCAGCGTGTTGCCATCGCAAGAGCCCTTGCCTTAAATCCAAAGGTACTGTTCTTCGATGAACCGACCTCCGCACTGGATCCGGAGCTGACCGGCGAAGTATTAAAGGTCATCAAATCCCTTGCCGAGACAAAAATGACCATGGTAATCGTTACCCACGAAATGGAATTTGCCAGAAATATCTCTGACCGCATTATTTTCATGGACAAAGGTGTCATCGCCGTACAAGGCACACCGGAAGAAGTCTTTCAGTCCGAACACATCAGAATGAGGGAATTCTTAGGGAAATTAAAACATTAGGAAATATAGATATTTTCGTGAAAAAAAGAGTCATCCAAGGATGACTCTTTTTCTTATATCTCAATATTCTATTCCAGGATCCATCCGATTCCCAGCAGATGTTTCTGGATAATTTCCATATCCAGTACACTTAATGTTCCATCGGAGCTGTCCAGTCCTGCAGCTTTTCTTGCCTGTCCGGTAAGGCTGCGGATTCCGAGAAGGTCTTTCTGGATATCTTCCATGTCCAGTACATCGATACTGCCGTCCTGGTTGACATCGCCGTAGTTGATTCCCGTCTGCTTCTCGACACGCAGTTTCATGGTATGTCCGCCTGCCGTTATCTTGACATCGCCGTCCGATACGGCTCTGACCGTACCATCTTTACATACATATGCAATGGCTGGATTTGCAGAACTTACATCTGTACTGCCGAAATCCAGATAACTGCCGGATGCTACGGAAAGGAATGTGCCTTTCTGATCCACTGTTTTTACCTCTTTGTCCGTGGCATCTGCCATAAATGCTTTGATTTCCTGACTGCTTAACGCACTGGAAAATATTGCCACATCATCCATATATCCCCTGAAGTTTACATCTGCATCATACTGGCTTTTTCCAAGATAATTTTTCGTACCTTTAAAGCTGTCGGTAAGATTGGATGTCAATGCTGTCTGGCTGACGAATTCGCCATTGATATATAATGCCATCTTTTTATTGACTGCATCTATGGTTACTGCAAGATTTACCCAGTGTCCGGTAGTCAGAATACTGTCGGAATCTGCTTTTATTTCCTCGCTGTTTACGGCATAACTTGCACGCACGCATTCCGGTGTATAGCCGTGCGTGGTTAGGAACAATGAATTACCTTCTCCGTCACCAAAGTCAAAGATTCTCTCCCAGGAACGGTTCTCGGAAGATTTTACCCATGCCATGAAGGTAAAGCTGTCCGTATCTGTCACAGATGCTGGAAGCTTCATATAAGCATTACTTCCATTAAAATATGCCACACTGCCTCTTTCACCGTCAGTTGTCTTTGTTGTATTGTATGCTGTCAGATGATTCTTCTGTCCGGAAGCATCTTCCCCAATGGAAGCCCCATCAAAACTGTAATATGCCAGAAGCTGTTCTGTCATATCGGTATTCTGATAACCCTTTACCAGTGTTTTTACAGAATAACTGATGGTGCTGCTGCCTGCGGCAATCTTCGCCGTCACGGTAACAGCGGTATCTTTCTCCGGTGCCGAATAAACCAGCTCTGTTCCGTCATCATTTACTTTCAGATATTCCGAACCAGTGGAAAATGTTACTTTATTTTCCCCAAAAGATGGAATTTCGATATTTCCTGTCACACTTCCTGCAAACAATGTATCAATTCCCTGCTTGATCAATGTGGTATTTCCGGAGATTTTACTTCCCCAGACGGATGTATTATCATTTCCAATCAGGGAAAATGTCATTACTTCTTTATGGGAAGCAGATTCATCATACTGTTTGAAAAATACACCTTTGTATTCCACACCATCCACATTCATCGTTGCATAATAGCTACCTTCTTTTTCACTCCAGCTTCCGCTCACATCACCGGCAATCGTGCCGTTTCCAAGAAGGATTACTTTTTTCGTTTCCAGCATTCCGGTGTATTCTGTTGTTGCTGCAAGGCCGTGGTTAATAATTTCGTAACATCCTGCTATTTCATCCCATGAATATCCTGTTTCGCTGATTTTACTTCCCTGATACTCATATGGTGCCGTCACAGGCCATCCGTCCTCATTCAGGAACTGCTGATGCACGCGCACTTCATGCCATTCCTGACCGACATTGAATCGGGTATGATAAATCAGGAAATGATTCCCGTCATCATCAATAAATGCAGAGTTATGCCCGCCGGACATATAGCCGTTTGCACTGTTTTCACCATTTCTACCCAGTGAACTGAATGCATAATTTCCAAATAATTTGATCCCGTGTACGGACTGATTTTCTGATGCAGAAGTATATATCGCATTATTGCCAGCCGCATCCGTATAAGGTCCTTTGATATCCTTTGAACGGTACATTCTCAGATGATATCCGGAAAAATTATCCGTAGCATTTAATCCACAATAAGAAAGATATAAATAATAATATCCACTTTCTTCATCATGCACGATATAAGAGCCTTCCCCGGACTGTCCGTAACCGCCTGCAAGCTTCAGCCCCATGTATGCATCTGATTTGTTTACAATGTTTGTATAGGTATAGGAATAATCCCTCAGTCCTGTGGATTCGTCCAGTTTCAGCATATAAATGCCGCCAAACCAGGAACCGTATGACATCCATAAATCGCCGTTTTCATCATAGATGACACATGGATCAATGGCATTTGTTCCATACTGCAGATTCCAGTTACCGCCGGAAAGATACCGGCTAATATTCGTGCTGCCCGTTGCTTTCTGATAATCCGTATACGTGTAACTTCTGGCTGAACTGTTCGTAAAACCGGAATATACAACGGTTCCCTGATAGGTATACGGACCTGTGATTTTATCAGCGGTTGCAAGTGCAATGGAAGAACAGTAGTCATTTCCGTTCACACTCATGTACATACACCATTTTCCCATCTTCTTGTTATAAATAACATCCGGTGCCCAGAGATTTCCACTGATATCATAGCTTCCGCCGCCTCTTGCTGCCCAGTTTCCCGGTGTTGCAAAAATCGTGCGGTAATTACTGTTGATGTTAGTAGTAAATGTGGACCAGTTCAGCAAGTCCTTTGATCTTGCCCATGCCATATGTGAACCAAAGATATAATAATATCCGTCCTGTCCGTCCACGACACTCGGATCATGCACTGCCACTCTCGCATTTGTTCTGCTTACTTTACTTCCCGTTGCAAAATCTGCCGCCTTCACAGTTGTGCCTGTTGTAAAACCCACTGCCGTTAGCGTCATAACGGCAGTCATAAGAAAACTAACGGCTTCTTTCCACTTTCTTCTCAAAACTTCCTCTCTTTCCGGGATTTCTCTTCTTTTTCATTGCATAAAAAGGAACCCCTCTTTTTCCATCTTTTCTTCTCTTTCCTGACTCCCATCCGTCATGATATTTTACATTTTTTTTCTTTGCCATGTACTTATCAACCGGAATGTCTTCTTTTTCTTCGCCAAGATGAAGCTTCAGAAATGCTGCTGCCAGTTCCAGTGCAGTGCAGTTCTCTTCTTCCATTCGTGCCTCGATCATCTTTGTGGTATCTCTGAGGTTTTTCTCATTCATAACCGCTGAAACATCATTCAGAATCTTCTTCGCTTTTACCATCTCAATATCTGCTGCTGCCGGAATGGTTCTCTCATTCATCTTTGATTTACAGATTTTTTCAATATCACGAATCTTGTAGATTTCTTTTCCTACCACCAGTGTAAAAGAACGTCCGGAGCGTCCTGCCCTTCCTGTTCTTCCGATTCTGTGTACATAGTATTCAATATCCTGTGGTACGTCAAAGTTAATAACGGCTTCCACATCGTCCACATCGATTCCTCTCGCTGCTACATCTGTCGCAATCAATACCTGTGTAGTTCCGTTCTTGAATGAATCCATGACTCTGTCCCTGACATTCTGTGTCAGATCGCCGTGAAGTCCTTCTGCAAAAAATCCACGTTTCTTCAAATCTTCTGCCAGTTCTTCCACCATTCTTTTTGTATTACAGAATACCAGCGTGCGCTTTGGTGCATAATATTCCAGCAAACGTGCCGTCGCTTCCTTCTTATCTTCTTTTCTGACCTGATAATAGCACTGCTTAATTGCCTGTACCGTCAATTCCTTCTTCACTGTTTTGATCAGAATCGGATGATCCTGGAACTGTCCAGTAATATCCAGAATTGCCTTTGGCATGGTTGCAGAAAACAGAACGGTCTGATGTTCCTGTTTGATCTGGGAAAGAATCTGCTCCATATCCTCACGGAATCCCATGTTTAACATCTCGTCTGCTTCATCTAATACTACCATCTGGAGATTGTCCAGTTTTATCGTATGTCTTCTCATATGATCCATGACACGTCCCGGAGTTCCTACAATAATCTGTACATTTCCTTTTAATGCCTTGATCTGTTTATATATCTCCTGTCCACCGTATACTGCCAGTACACGGATTCCTGACATATATTTTGCGAATTTTCTGATTTCTTCTGCCGCCTGCATGGCAAGCTCCCTGGTCGGGCAAAGCACAAGTGCCTGTGTTCCCTTTACTTCCAGATCAATCATCTGCAGAAGTGGAATACCAAATGCTGCTGTTTTTCCTGTTCCGGTCTGTGCCTGTCCGATTACATCCTTACCTTTGAGGATTTCAGGAATGGACTGCTCCTGAATCGGGGAAAACTGCTTAAATCCCATTTCTTTTACTGCTCTTACAATTCTCTTGTCAATGATATCTTCTTCTAAATTTAATAATTCCATATTTCTCCTTTATACTTAAAACTATCGCAACTTTTATAGTTTAGTTGGTTTAAGTATAAAAGTCAAGATTTTTTAAAGAAACACAGACAGCCATGCCGGTATGGCATGGCCCTGTTGTGTTTTGTTTTTATATTTCCAGTTCTCTCTGACAGACATTCATTCTGTCGTAAAACTGTTCATAGAAATCCAGATTTCCATCATATGGTGTGAGATAAAATACCTGCAGCACTGTCATGCTGACCTTCTTCATATAGCCTTCCTCGCCTGTCATACACCGGTTTTGCAGTTCTTTGATAAAATAATGCCAGTCACAGATATATTTCTCGTATCGTTTTAAATCTCCGGTATCGATCCATTTCCGGACTTTTACCTTCGTCCTGTTCTCCATCCGGCATTCCCCGGTCTGCAGAAAATACTGGAATCCACCATTTTCGTAGATCCTTCCCAGTGGAAACAGCCGGCATATGCCTGGACGGAACGGATGAATCGTACATCTTCCCTCTGCGTTCAGATAGCTGCATTTCTCCTCTGTACCATTCATCCGGATACTCGGAAGAATCACTCCCTGCACTGCCGTCAGTTCCACAGATTCCTGTAAAAGTTCTTCAAAAACTTTTCCAAGTCCGTTTTCCATCCTGCAGATATCGAAAGGATCCAGCTGTATCGTATTTCCCATGCCGCGGCAGCACGCCGAACATCCCCGGCAATCCTGACAATCCGCCTTAACCATATCATTCAGACCATATAACTTACCGTCCGATATCTCATCCATACTGTGAATCTGTCTTTCCATCTTATCCTAATCTCCTTGCTGACTGTATATCATCGATCAGCCGGCTGGCTCCAGTATCCACTTCTGGCACTGTCCGCCCCAGTAATTCCACTGGTTAATATTACCGCCCGATTCCGTACTCCATGCATATACATCCAGACCGGATGCACAGTTGCTTGCTCTTGTCAGCAGGGCATAAGTTCCATCGGACTGCCGTTCAATCCTATACTGCTGGTTTGTGCTTCCCTTGTATGTGTACTGGATAATATTTGCGCCATCCGTAGCTTTCTTTCCTGCTACGTCCACACATTTGGTATAACCGGATGCACCGGTCAGAATATGGTAATATCCGTTTCCATTCGATACAATCTTAAACTTCTGTGCATCAAATCCATTAAATGTCCACTGCTGTATATTTGCATTGTTACTGCTGCTGCCATCTGCTACATCCAGATATAATCCGGAAAATGCGTTTTTAATATAGAATGTTCCTTCTACACTGGAAAGTGATGCGGTTGTCTTTGTTCCCCAGATGGTTTCATTATTATTTCCAATCAGTGAGAATGTCATCACTTCTTTATGGCTTGCAGATTCATCCTTCTGTTTGTAAAATACACCCTTGTATACTACACCATTTATCTTCATCTGGCAATAATAAGTTCCTGCTGTGTAGCTCCATGTTCCGGTGCAATCCCCGCTGATCGTGCCGTTACTGTTTAAGGTAACGGACTGTGTAGTTAACATGCCTACATTTTTGGTGGATGCATCCGTACCATGATTTACAAATTCATATGTTCCTGTCATATCGGATGTACTGTAACCAGTCTTTGAAATACTGCTTCCCAGATATTCATAAACCGCTGTTACCGGCCAGTTGTCCTCATTTAAGAACTGCTGATGCACACGCGCTTCATGATATTCTGTTCCACCGTTAAATCTTGTGTGATATACCAGATATCTCTGTCCATCCGTGTCAATGATTGCGGAATTGTGTCCGCCGGACTTATAACCGTCCGTACTTAATGTGGAGAAATCATAATTTCCAAATACCTTGATTCCTCTGGTTGCCTGGTTTGTAGAAGATGAGAAGATAGCTGAATTTCCTGCTGCATCCACATAGTTTCCGTTAATGGTTTTGGAACGGTACATTCTGATATGATATCCGCCGTCTACACCCAGCCATCCGTAAGTTACATATAAATAATAATATCCGCTTTCTGAATCATATAAAAGGTATGGTGCTTCTCCTGATTTTCCATAGCCTCCGGCAATTCTTGTTCCAAAATATCCGTCCGTGTTGCCGCTGTTTGTCTTTGGAAAAATTGGCTGACCGGTAGCAGGATCAAGCTGCAGAATATATATTCCGCCTGACCAGGATCCGTAAGTCATCCAGAGATTTCCGCTTGCATCATATAATACGGTTGGATCGATTGCGTTCGGGAATAAGGAATTGTTGTAATTTCCTGCACCGTTAAACCAGCCACTTCTTGCTGAGCTTAATCTGCCCTCACTGATTAACTTCGGAATATTTGTATTTGCATAGTTTGTATTTACAGTTTTTGTTCCCAGCGACGAGGTCGTGGTCACATTGTTGTCCCCTTTGGTAAATCCGGAATAAATCACGGTATCTACATAGGAGAACGGTCCCTGTGCTGACTTTGACACACCATATCCGATACAGGAACGAATGTATGTGGATGAAGTACAGTAGTACATCATGTATGCACCTTTACTTCCATCATTCCATACATAGGAAGGATTATAAATAATATCCGGTGCCCATACCCCATATCCGCCGGAGCAGTCCGAATCATTATATCCTGCCCAAAGGAAAGATGATGCAAGTGCATCTTCTAAGGCTTCTCCTCTTGCTGAAGTTGTACTTCCACTGTTTTTCGCTGCTTCTACGAGATTCCATTTCTGGCATTCTCCGCCCCAGTAATTCCATTCATTGATATTTCCTCCGGCTTCAGATGACCAGTCATATACATCCAGTCCTGAACTGCATCCACTTGCTTTTGTCAGAATTGCATAAGTGCCGTCCGGCTGCTGGACAATGCGGTATTTCTGCATCTCTCCACCCCAGTATTCCCACTGGAGGATATTTGTCCCGTCACTTGCTGAACCGCTGTCCACATCCAGGCAGCTCTTATAACCGGACGCACCTGTCAGTATGTAATAATATCCGTCCCCAAGCGATACGAATTTAAACTTCTGTGCATCGGATCCATTGTATGACCACTGGCGCACATTTGCTCCATTGCTGGAAGATCCGTTTTCAATATCCAGGTATAATCCGCTGTATTTATTCTGAATATAGTAAACTCCTTCTACATTCTCACTTGCATACACGGTATTATTGGTATATCCCTGCGTTCCTTCCGCCGACCAGTTTCTAAGGTCTGTAGACGATGCCTGTGCCATGTGCGAACCATAAATATAATATTTTCCATTGGATGAATCATAAAATACGGATGGGTCGTGAACTGATATCCTTGTTGTGGCTGATGTGCCTGATGAACTTGCTGCCCCCATTGCTATACTTCCCGGCTGTAATCCGCAGAATGCGAACACTGTTGTCATTACTAAAGCTACAGCTTTTCTGCCATGCTTTCTCTGTGATTGAACTCTCATTACTAAGCTTCCTTTCCAATACATTTTAGTCTCTGTTCCAATCCCCTTTCACAGTTACCTTTTACAATTATCTAGTTATTATACACTTTTGCATTGTGATATTTGTACATAGATAATTTCTTCTATCCTCCTTCTGTTATATTTTTGTACATTTATCACTCCCTTATGCCGATATCATAGTATATTTTTTACAGTAATGCAATAGTTAATGTTTTTTTCGTGAATATGCACAATTTATTCATGAAATATTCACATTTTAAGAGTTCAATTATGTACATTTTGCCATAATATGCATTTCACTCCGGTATTGTTCTACCGGAAAATGAAATAATTTTTGTGATAATCGAGTATATTTTCCTCTTTCAGCCTTGAGAGTTCCGCTGACATGGCACTCCGGTCAACAGACAGGTAATCCGCAAGTTCCTGCCGGTTAAACGGAATGGTAAAGCTGACCTTACCTGTTTTCTGTGCCTGTGCCGACAGATAGGAGAGCAGTTTCTTTCTGGTCGTCCTCTGCGACATATGCTCGATCTTCTCTGTCAGAAGAATATTTTTCTGTGCCATTGCAGATACCAGATTTGTAATCATGCGGTTATGGCAGGCACAGGATGACGGACATACTGTTAATATTTTATGAACGTCAAGACGGTATACCGCAGTATCTTCCACCGCCCGGACTGCCACCTGGGACTCTGCCCCCGCACATGCATATGCCTCCCCGAAGATTTCCCCAGGCCCTGCCTCTGACATAATCGTCTGGTTTCCCCAGTAATCTGATTTGATGATATGCACCATGCCCTTTACCACAACATACAGCTGTGTCATTCTGTCCCCCTGATTCACAATAAAACTGCCCTTTTCATAGCATTGCTCCTTCGCAGCCATGCAGCCCAACACCCCGTTTATCTCCTCCGGACTCATTCCCTGGAACAATCTTGATTTCTGTAAAACCTCCATCGCGTTCTCCTCTTTAATTGATTCTAATTAGGTTAATTGCAAAACTCATAATCTATATCTATTGTATATGCAAATCAAACAATTACTAAG
>OGEU01003356.1_pt1 | contig 10298 bp, 8 predicted proteins | sample 1570651 | NCBI WGS metagenome assembly OGEU01 (sample SAMEA2582129, study PRJEB24529) | metagenome | biome: Human gut stool | place: China | collected 2011
TGCGGGAAGGACGTATTCCTCACGCGCAACTGTTCTGCGGACCGGCAGGAGTAGGCAAACTTCCGCTGGCTATGGCTTATGCCCGTTACATCTGCTGTCCGAACCGCACGGAGACCGATGCCTGCGGCACGTGTCCTTCGTGTGTGAAGTGGAATAAACTGGTGCATCCGGACGTACACTTCGTATTCCCCATCGTGAAAAGCGCCAAGGGGAAGAAAGAAGTTTGCGATGACTACATAGCCGACTGGCGGCATCTTGTACTAAGCAACCCCTATTTCTCACTGAATCATTGGCTGAATGAAATGGGAGCGGAAAACGGACAAGCGATTATCTACGCAAAGGAAAGCGATGAAATCACCCGTAAGCTCAGTTTGAAATCCAGCGAAGGCGGATACAAGGTAACCATTGTATGGCTGCCTGAAAAGCTGCACGAGGTCTGCGCCAATAAATTGCTGAAACTGCTGGAAGAGCCGCCTGAGAAGACCATCTTCCTGTTGGTTTCCGAAGCACCCGAAATGATATTGTCTACCATACTCAGCCGTACACAACGTTTCAACATCCGCAAAATAGATGAGGCAAGCATGGCAAACGCGCTGCAACAAAAGTACGGCGTGCAACCGGCGGACAGCCAGACCATAGCCCATCTGGCAAACGGAAACTTCATCAAGGCGTTGGAAACAATCCACCTGAATGAAGAGAATGAGTTGTTTTTCAATCTGTTCGTCAGCCTGATGCGCCTCTCCTATCAACGGAAAATACGGGAAATGAAGCAATGGAGCGAACAACTCGCGGCTATGGGGCGCGAACGCCAAAAGAATTTTCTGGAATACTGCCAGCGCATGATCCGCGAAAACTTTATATTCAATCTCCATCAGCGTGATCTGACATACATGACAATCAACGAACAGAATTTCGCCTCTCGCTTTGCTCCTTTCGTCAACGAACGTAACGTCATGGGTATCATGGACGAGCTAAGCGAAGCACAACTGCATATTGAACAGAATGTAAATGCTAAAATGGTATTTTTCGACTTCTCATTGAAGATGATCGTACTGTTGAAGCAATAATAAATATATAAACTATGGAATATAAACTTCATAATGGGAGCGGCAGCCTTTGTTGCAAAGGATGCTCCCGCCAAGATAAAAAGCTGAACACCTACGATTGGCTGGCAGACATACCGGGCAATGCGGAAGAAAGTGATATGGTAGAGGTACAATTCAAAAATACCCGCAAAGGGTATTATCGCAACAGCAATAAAATCAAACTGGAAAAGGGAGACATTGTTGCCGTTGAAGCTGCCCCCGGACATGACATTGGCGTAGTAACCCTTACCGGCAGACTTGTCCCCCTGCAAATGAAGAAAGCCAACTTCAAAGCGGATGCGGAAATCAAACGAATCTACCGGAAAGCCAAACCGGTGGACATGGAGAAGTTCAACGAAGCAAAAGATAAAGAACACGCTACCATGATCCGTGCACGCCAGATTGCATTGAACTTGAATCTGAACATGAAAATCGGAGATGTGGAATATCAAGGAGACGGTAACAAGGCTATCTTCTATTACATCGCCGACGAACGGGTAGACTTCCGCCAACTGATTAAGGTATTAGCCGAAGCTTTCCGAGTACGTATCGAGATGAAGCAGATCGGTGCCCGTCAGGAAGCCGGACGTATCGGTGGAATCGGTCCTTGCGGACGTGAACTTTGTTGTGCTACCTGGATGACGAGTTTTGTTTCCGTATCTACCAGCGCCGCACGTTTCCAGGATATCTCACTCAACCCCCAGAAACTTGCCGGACAGTGTGCAAAACTGAAATGCTGCCTGAACTACGAAGTAGACTGTTACGTAGAAGCACAGAAACGTCTGCCTTCTAAAGAGATTGAGCTGGAAACCAAGGATGGTACTTTCTATTTCTTCAAGGCCGACATCCTCAGCAACCAAGTTTCTTATTCTACAGATAAGAACTTCCCTGCCAACTTAGTCACTATTAGCGGGAAACGTGCTTTTGAAGTGATCGGCATGAATAAGAAGGGTATGAAACCGGACAGCCTGCTTGAAGAAGAAAGGAAAGCGGAGCCGAAGAAACCGATAGACTTGTTGGAACAGGAAAGTGTAACCCGTTTCGACCGTAGCCGTAATAACAGTAAGGAAGGAAATAACGCCAACCGAAACAAGAAAAAGAAAAAAGGAACTCCCAACAACCGACCGCAACAACAAGTAGAAGGGACTAATCGTCCGCAGCAACCGCAACGGGAAAACGAGGGTCGTCCACAACCTGCGGAAAACGGAAACAGAGGAGATCGGGAAAACAGACCAAGAAATAATAATAACAACCGGAACAGAGGACAAAACCAGGGACGGAATAATGAGAACAGACGTCCGGAGAGAAGACAGGAACGGCCACAAAACCAGGAACGCCCGCAAGGTCAGGAACGTGAACGCCCTGCAAGACCAGAACCCAGACCGGAAAGATACCCAAATCAAGCGAAACCGCAAAATAATGAAAAGCCTTCTCAGGAATAGTTTATTCTGTCTGCTCGGTATTTGCCTAATGGCTGCCTGCAATGAGAATACCGTGTATCACTCCTATCAGTCCCTTCCCGACGAAGGGTGGGGAAAGAGTGATACACTCTCTTTTCTGATTCCTGTCACCGACAGTATTCCGCCTACACTCAGATTATTCGCGGAGGTTCGCAACAGAACAGATTACCCTTATCATAACCTGCATCTATTTATCAGTCAAAACCTGCAAGACTCTACGGTATGGCGGACGGATACTATTACTATAAACCTGGCTGATTCCACGGGAAGGTGGATCGGAAATGGTTGGGGAAGTATCTATCAATCAGCGGTCTTTATCAAATCCGTACGTCCTTTGTATCCTGCTAATTACACCTTCAAAATTATGAACGGGATGAAAGATGAGAAGTTGTCCGGAATCAATGACATTGGTATCCGAATTGAAAGACAGGAGAATTAGAAAATAAACGAACTAGAGTCTCCTGCCGCGCCCTGCATCTATCCGCAGGAAAATAAACAGCAATATCGTAAATCCCCATAAAGAAGAACCTCCGTAACTAAAGAAGGGTAATGGGATACCAATTACAGGAGTCAGCCCTAACACCATCCCTATATTGATAAATAGGTGAAAGAGGAAAATACTCACGACCGAATACCCATATACGCGACCGAAAGCAGACGGTTGCCTTTCGGAAAGGAATATCAATCTCAATATCAAAATAAGAAAAGCCAGCAAGACCGCGGCCGAACCTACAAACCCTTGTTCCTCTCCCACCGTACAGAAAATGAAGTCGGTATCCTGCTCAGGGACGTATTTCAATTTGGTTTGCGTTCCGTTCAAAAAGCCTTTCCCTGTCAATCCGCCGGAACCGATAGCAATCTTGGACTGGTTTACATTGTAGCCGGCACCGGTTAAATCTTCTTCCAAACCCAATACTACTTTAATACGGATTTGCTGATGCGACTCTAATATATTATCGAAGACATAGTTACTGGAATATAAGAATCCAATGGAGCCGATTGAGAATAAAGCAATCAGGAAATAAGAGCGCTGACGCTCGCTCAATGCCAAGTAAATCAAATAACCTACCACAACGACACAAAGCCCCCACTGCACCCAGACCAGACTGAAATGGATCCAATATTCGGATATCAGATAAGCGATAAGCAAGACAATCAAACTTCCTCCGATAATATTCCGGGCAGGTTCCCACCGCTTGCGGTATACCCACACCATACCACCGGCAAATAATAAGATCAGCAGCAACACAATAAACTCTCCCAACGGAGTCGGTGTATCGGCTATGAATACTTCATCGAAGCGGATGCCTACCACAAAATAGATGACCGCACATACCCCCGAAAAAAGTACCACACCCGGCATTCCCTCCCGGTAAAGCACCAAGAAGAAAGCAAGATAGACCAAGGCAGAACCTGTCTCCCGCTGACCGATAATCAACAACATCGGAAGGAGGATAATAAAACCCAGTACCAGAGCACATTTCTCTTTCTTTATGCTGAATGAATAGGAGTTTATATATTTGGCCAATGCCAATGCGGTAGCAAACTTGGCAAATTCGGCTGGCTGCAGGCTGACAGGCCCCATTACCAACCAAGAACGGGAGCCTTTGGTATCCGGCGCGATAAAAATAGTAACGATAAGCAAAATTATCATTCCTATATATATAATGTACGCGAACATATCATACATCCGGTCTTCCAACATCAACAACACGAAACCGAGACCGAAGGAACAGATAATCCAGACAAATTGCTTGCCGGCACGGGTAGAGAAGTCGAGGAAGTCACGATCACCATAGTCATAGCTGGCTCCACAGACACTGAACCACCCGCCGACAATCAGAAGCAGGTAAATGCAAATCGTTACCCAATCCAGTGATTTCCACAAACTATCGTTCCTCGTTACCATACAATATCACTCTGTTACTAAATTCTTCTGCTCTCAATTCATTCTCGGGAGATAGTTTGCCTTTCAAGTACTGCTCCATAAGCAATGCCCCGAAAGGTACTCCGTATGTAGCTCCCCAACCTCCATTCTCCACATACACGGCAATGGCTATCTTCGGCTTGTTCATCGGCGCAAAGCCCATAAATACAGAATGGTCATGTCCGCGGTTCTGCGCCGTACCTGTCTTTCCACAAGCTTCCAAGTCCGGAACCATTACCGACAACATACGGCAAGTTCCGCCTGTAGCAGCTCCGCGCATCCCTTCCACCACCGATTCATAATGCCGTTTCTCAATTGTAGTATAACGTGGCGTACGATAAATACTATCCAACTGATTATCTTGAATCTCCTTCACAATATGCGGTGTGATAAAATATCCGCGATTGGCAATCGTTGCACCCAGATTGGCTATCTGGAGAGGAGTAGCCAGAATTTCTCCCTGCCCGATCGAAATACTGATTACCGTCAGTCCATTCCAATGGCCGCGATAAGCCTTATCATAGAACTGTGCATTCGGAATCAAACCACGTTTCTCTCCGGGCAAATCAACACCTAACTTATAACCGAAGCCTTGGGAAACCATGTGATCTTTCCAGACTGTAATTGCGTTTTGCGGTGAACCGTATTTACGGTCGCCGAACATACGGAACAGTCCCCAACAAAAATAAGAGTTGCACGATGTAGCAATAGCAGGAATAAGTGGTATCGGTGCTCCGTGGGCATGACATCCCACCGTCAGCCTGCCGTAATGGAAACCGCGCGAACAAGGGAAAGAAGGAGCCTGCTCAGTCACAATGCCTTCCTGCAAAAAAGTTAATCCCTGTGCCGTCTTAAAAGTAGAACCCGGAGGATATACTCCCATCAATGCACGATTCAGAAGCGGTTTCATCTTATCACGCTGCAACATCAGATGGTTCTTTCCACGCTGACGGCCAATCATCAAATGCGGGTCGTAATTCGGCGAAGATACCAGACAAAGAATCTCTCCTGTCTCCGGCTCAATAGCAACAATACTTCCGATCTTATTTTTCAGTAACCGTTCACCCAACATCTGCAAGTCAATATCCAAACTGAGTGTCAAGTTCTTTCCGGGTACGGAAGGACGGTCATATTCTCCGTCCATATAATGCCCCTGAATACGTCCGTGCGCATCACGAAGCAGAATTTCAATGCCTTTCTCTCCACGCAGATACTTCTCATACGATTTCTCTACACCCAACTTGCCGACATAATCGCCACGAATGTAGTAGCCTTCTTCATCGGCTTCCATTTCTTTTGCCGAGACTTCTCCAATATCACCCAAGGCGTGCGCGGCAGCATCATAAGAGTATTGGCGAATCGTACGCCGCTGGATATAGAAGCCACGGAATTTAAACAACTTCTCCTGAAAGACGCCACATTCTTCCGCCGAAAGTTGCGACATAAACAATTGATTAGTGTATCTGGAATATCCCGGATTCCGGCGACGGTCTTTCATGTCGCTCATGATTTTCAGGAATTGAGCACGAGTAATATTCAACGACTGGCACAGGTCGAGTGTATCCAAGTTCTCTACTTCTTTCGGGACAATCGTTATATCATAAGCAGGCTGGTTAAAAACCAGCAACTTACCTGTACGGTCATAGATAGCTCCGCGCGAAGGATATTGAATTTTATTCAGGAACGCATTGCTATCGGCGTTCTTCTTATAATCATCGGTAGTAATCTGCAATACAAAAAGACGGATCAGATAAATCAGCACAATAGACAGTGCAATTCCCCCGATAACAAATTTCCGTTTCTCCAGTCTATAATCTTTTGCCATCGCTATCTCCTTATGCCTTCCACAGCTACAATACAAGTTACAGTCAGAACGGTACACAATGCCACCCGCAGCAGCAACAGCCAAATACCGGAAAACGAGAAGAACTCAATAGAGAGTAAAGCCAGACTATGTATAAAAACACTTGCAGTAGTATATTTCAGAAAAGGAGTGATTCCCATACTCTTGAAAGAAGGTACGAGATTGTCCTGATTATCGCGGGGAGTGAACAAACGCAATAAAGAAGGACGAAGAAAAGCAAGCAACACGGTTGCTGCTGCATTCATTCCCGGAGTATCGGAAAACACGTCAATGGTAAGCCCGAAAAAGAAGGCCCACAACATCAGTTCATTCCGGGAAGTGCCGGAATTGAACTTCAAAATAAAATAAATATAGAGAAAAGGCGTAGCATATCCGGCTATATGCACATTATTCAGAATTAGCACCTGAAGAAGCACCAACCCGATAAACCAACCGATTCTATGTATATAGGTAATAATCATTGTTTCGTTGTCTTGTTTTCGAGTTCTTTCTGCTCCTGCTGACCGTTCCGCGCTATCACCCGCACATCACTAAGCTTGCCGAAATCGGTAGCCAGCTTGATCTTCAGCAGATAGGATAATCCATCATGAGAGTCGGACATATCATCCACCGTCCCCACCATAATTCCTTCGGGAAATACAGTCGAGAAACCGCTTGTCACTACGGTATCTCCCAGATTAAACTCGGCATGACGAGGCAAATCTTTCAGATAAGCGTATCGCGAATCTCCGTGTTCCCACTTCAGATAACCAAAATAATCGCTTCCTACAATCTTGCAACTGATGTTTGATTTGCTATTCAGTACAGAAATCACCACCGAATAGGAAGGAGATGTTTCGTAAACAATTCCCACAATCCCGTTTCCGTCTACCACGCCCATTTCGGAATGAATGCCGGAAGAAGAACCTTTATCAAGCGTTATATAATTATCGGCCAGGTTCAGGCTATTCTTAATCACACGTGCCTTAAACAGCTGATAATCTTTCTGAGGCATCTTCCGGATACTGTTCACCGCGATAGAATCGAGTTGACGTTCTTTCAACGCTTTTTCCAAATTATTGATCTGCTCTTCCAATAACATATTCCGGTCCAGCAGGTCTTCATTGACCGATTTCAGGTGGAAATAGGAAGATATACCTCCCGAAACTTCATAAACCGCCCCCACAACTGTATTGGCAGAAGTGAAATAAACACTCTGCTGGTAATTGTTGAACCGAAATAACAAAACAAAACTGGCTACCTCCAATATGACAAAGAGGAACCAGTAATTGTATTTCAAAAGGAAGTTTATTAAATTCCGCATGAATCAGAGTCCGTGATTTTATCTCATTAGGAAAGAGAAACGATCTACATTCTTTAATGCTACCCCTGTCCCCTTGGCAACAGCGTGTAAAGGATCTTCCGCAATATGGAACGGGATATTTATCTTATCAGTCAGTCGCTTATCCAAACCACGGAGTAACGCACCACCACCGGCCAGATAGATACCATTATGAACGATATCCGCATAAAGTTCGGGAGGAGTATTCTCCAATGCACTCAAGATAGCCGTTTCAATCTTGGAAATCGATTTCTCCAGACAGTGAGCCACTTCCTGATAACATACCGGTACTTCCATAGGAAGGGCAGTAATACGGTTCGGACCGTGAACGATATAATCTTCCGGAGCGTCTTCACCCAGTTCGGTCAAGGCCGCACCTACATTAATTTTGATACGTTCCGCCATACGCTCGCTGACCTTCACATTATGCTGACGGCTCATATATTCTTGAATATCCGCAGTCAAGTCATCACCGGCAATACGGATAGAGTTGTTGGAAACGATACCTCCCAAAGAGATAACGGCAATCTCCGTAGAGCCACCACCTATATCAACAATCATGTTTCCTTCCGGAGCTTCCACGTCAATACCGATACCGATAGCTGCAGCCATCGGTTCGAAAATCAGATAGACATCACGTCCGCCGGCATGCTCGGCAGAGTCGCGAACAGCACGGAGTTCAACTTCCGTACTTCCCGACGGTACGCCGATCACCATACGGAGAGAGGGTGAGAAAAGATGATTGCGGGTGTTTACCTGCTTAATCAGACCACGCATCATCTGCTCGCAAGCATAGAAGTCAGCGATTACCCCGTCTCTCAACGGACGAATTGTACGTATATTTTCGTGGGTCTTTTCATGCATCAACTTCGCCTTTTCTCCTACGGCGATCATCTTATCCGTACGGCGGTCCAAGGCTACAACCGAAGGCTCATCCACCACGATTTTCCCGTTCGTGATGATAATGGTATTGGCTGTACCCAAGTCCATTGCTATTTCTTGTGTAAAAGAGAATAATCCCATTCTTGATTCTTGTTTTTAATGTTTAAAATGACGGATACCGGTAGTCACCATTGCCATGCCATGTTCATTGCAGTAAGCAAAAGACAAATCATCTTTCACTGAACCACCCGGCTGAATTACAGCTGTAATTCCTTCTTTATCGGCAATTTCCACACAGTCAGGGAACGGGAAGAAAGCATCCGAAGCCATCACAGCCCCATTCAAATCGAATCCGAATGTTTTCGCTTTCTCTATTGCCTGTTTCAAGGCATCTACGCGGGAGGTTTGCCCTACACCACTTGCCAGCAATTGTTTATTTTTAGCAAGTACGATTGCGTTCGATTTACTGTTCTTCACAATTTTGTTGGCAAACAACATATCCTCTACCTCTTCGGGTGTAGGAGCTTTATCGGTCACGGCCTTTAAATCAGCCACAGTTTCGATATTCAAGTCTCTTTCCTGTACCAACACACCGTTCAATAATGAACGGAATTGCTTTTTCGGCAACTTAACTTCTTTGCGGACAAGTATGATACGGTTTTTCTTTTGTCCCAGAATTTCCAATGCATCTACATCATAGTCGGGAGCAATCACCACTTCAAAGAATATCTTATTGATCTCTTCTGCTGTTTCCTTGTCAATGACAGCATTGGTTATCAACACACCACCGAATGCAGAAACCGGATCACCGGCCAACGCGTCTTTCCATGCTTCAAGTACCGTAGAACGGGAAGCCAAGCCGCAAGCATTGTTGTGTTTCAGAATAGCAAAAGTAACATCCTCGAATTCATCAATCAGTTCAACTGCCGCATTGATATCCAATAAGTTGTTATATGAAATTTCTTTTCCATGAATTTGATCGAACATTGCTTCCAAATTTCCATAGAAAAATCCTTTTTGATGGGGATTCTCACCATAGCGAAGCATTTTCTGATCATTGGCAGATTGACGGAAAGCCGAACCTTCTTCGGCATCAAAGTAGTTGAAAATAGCCGAATCATAATGTGAAGATACGGCAAAAGCTTCTTTAGCCATCCAACGGCGTTCTTCCAATGAAGAGTTGGCTCCATGCTCCATCAACATATCGAGCAATGGTTTATATTGAGCCTGAGAAGCGACAATCACCACATCATTGTAATTTTTTGCAGCAGCACGAATCAACGAGATTCCACCTATATCGATTTTCTCAATGATAGCCGCCTCATCAGCACCCGATGCCACGGTTGCTTCAAATGGATAAAGATCTACAATCACGAGATCTATTTCCGGGATTTCATACTTCTCAATCTGCTGAATATCCTGTTCCAGTCCACGACGACAAAGGATACCTCCGAAGATTTTCGGATGCAATGTCTTCACACGGCCACCTAAAATAGAAGGATATGACGTCAAGTCTTCTACAGCCTTACAGGGATATCCCAATGATTCTATAAACTGACGAGTTCCGCCCGTTGACAAAAACTCAACTCCTTCTTCATGCAATTTGGTGATAATTTCATCCAAACCTTCCTTATGATAAACCGACACTAAAGCGGTTTTTATTCTTTTTGACTCAGACATGGGTTTGCTTATTAAGTATTTGATGTGCAAAGTTACGAAATATTGTTTATCGCACGTAATAAATAAGGTGTGAATTAAT
>OGEU01003370.1_pt1 | contig 10260 bp, 8 predicted proteins | sample 1570651 | NCBI WGS metagenome assembly OGEU01 (sample SAMEA2582129, study PRJEB24529) | metagenome | biome: Human gut stool | place: China | collected 2011
GCCACCTCCCCCGGCCGGGGGAGTCTTTCCTACCAGGGGAGCCCTTGGCAAAGAGGTTTCGTTTTCGATGAAACTGATTTGGTTTTGCTGGAAAACGTCACGGAATGCCAAAGCCTCCCCTACTAGGGGAGGTGGCATCGAGCGAAGCGAAGATGTCGGAGAGGTTTCGTCCCCACAAAAACAAATCCCCCACACCGGGCGTCTCCGGTGCGGGGGTGCGGGAATGGAATCCGGGAATGTCTTCAAGCGCTTCTGTCACAGAAGACAACGATGCGGGTCTTGCCACCGTAGGTGCAGGTGTACAGCACCAGATCGTGGCCGCTGTGCTCCACGGCCTCCACATCGGTGGGGTCGTGGACTTCAATGGCAGAAACCGTGTAGTGGTTCTCGATGCCGTCCATGTCGGTGAAACGGACCTCATCGCCCAGGGCGAGGGTGCCGATCTTGCCGAAATGCGACTCGTAGTTGTGCGCCGCGATGACGAGATCATCGGTGCGGGAGGAGCCGAACTGGCGGCAGGGGGAAATTTTGAGTTTGGGGTAGCTCCACTCGCTCATCACCGGCAGGTCGATGCCAATGGCGGGGATGGAGACATAGCCCACATATTCGTAGCCGTCCAGCTCCACCACGGGCAGCTCCGGGTCAAGGGAGCTGTAGTCGATGGCGGGAGCCGAGGCCGCGCTCTGCGTTTGTTCAACGACTTTTTCCTGTAGATCCTGTACGACGGTCTGGGCTTCCGCGCCGGCCTGGGCGTCCTCCCAGCGGTTGTAGCCGTAGAGGCCCAGCGCCGCCAGCAGCAAGACGACTCCCAGCAGGACACAGAGGACGCCCGGGGATGCTTTACGCATTGTCATCCTCTTTCTTCTTGGTGAGGAGGATCACGCCAGCCGCCAGGAACAGGGTGCCCAGCCCTGCCAAAACCGGCACGGGCCAGTTGAGCTGTCCGGTCTGGATCAGCTTGGGGGCACGCGCGTCAGCCACCGGAGGATTGACGGGCGTTTCCGCGACGGGCACCGCGGGCGCCGTGGGGGGGGTATCCGGCCGCGCGTCCAGGACCGGCGGGTTCACCGGGGTCTCCGGGGTAGGCACCACAGGCGTGGGCTTCGGGTCCGGGGTGTAGGGGATATCCGGGATATACGGCGGATTGTACGGCGGATCGTACGGGTCGTCCGGGGCGGAGTTGTTGAACGTGTTGTTAAACAGGATGCTGTCTTCCTTGTCATTGGAGGACTGGTCGGCCTCATAGACCTTGGCCACGGCCACCAGCGTGTCGCCGCTCCAGCTCACGGTGACACGGAGCACCATGGTGCGGGTGTCGTAAGTGCCGTTGAGGGAGCTACCTTTCAGTTGGGCCACCTCGTACTCATAGGTACCGGGGGCCGTGAAGACGAATGTCTCCGGGAATGTGGCGGTGGTCATATAACCGTTGGAACGGGTGCAGTCCGCCGTGTTGACGAACGCTTCCAGTGCGGCGGCATCGCCGGGCATGGGGGCTTTTTTGCGGGGGGTCAGGCGGATGGTGAGCTGCTCGTCGGGGATGGCATTGCCCGTGCACTTGACGTTGACCGTCAGGTTTTTCAGCTCCACGCGCTGTTCCGTTGCCGCAAAGGCCGCGGGCAGGCTCAGGCTCAGGCAAAGCACCAGCGCCAGCAGCGCCGCCGCGAATTTTCGGATCTTCATTTCATCCCCTCCTTTACTGCTCCGGCGTTGTCATCCACGCCAGAAGAATGGTTCTTGCATCGGTAAACTCAGTGGAACAGGTGGACATGGCCAGCACCTGTGCCCCCTCCCGCGCCCGGACGGTGTCCAGCGTGTCAGAGTGCAGGTGCAGCGCGTTCTCCTGTGCGAAATCGAGCAGACCGTTCAGGTTTGCGTCCCACTGGTTCACGTCGAAGATGGCATCCTCGGACGCAGGCACCAGCAGACAGGCGAAAATTTGTAAGTGGTAGGTGCGGTCGGGCAGGACCAGCGTGCCGGTGGTGTTCTCGTTGAAGAACGCCTCGTCCTTGTACAGGTCAAGATCTCCAAACATCTTGCTGTTTTCCATGTGGTGGCCGTACAGCAGCGAATACGGATCGTGGAAGCTGCCATCACAATCGGAATCCAGGAAGATGCTGCCGGCCAGTGCAAAGTCGCCGTAGACATCGGTGTTGATGTAGCTGAAATTGTTCTCGCCCTGCACCACAGGGTAATCAATGGCGGTGTTGTCCAGGGTGAGCCAGGCTTTCACGTCCGAGTTGATGGCCAGCAGCTCCTCAAAGGAGGCGCCGTTCTCGCCATCGGCGGCAGGCTTGAACTGCAGCAGCTCGCCCTGCACGTTATCCACGGCGGCATAGACCTGGTTGTTATCCCACAGCGCGTAAGCGGAGTAAGCGCCGTGAGGAGGAACAGCACCACCACCGCGCTGATCAGGAAGTCGGCTGTCCGCAGCACCACACGTTGCCAAGTGATACAGCCCACCTCCAGTCAGCTTGCGATGTTGGTTCTTGTTCAGAGAATTGCGAGTCCGGTTACGAGCGTCACCTCTTCGCCAGAGCCTCCCCTACTAGGGGAGGTGGCACGGCGAAGCCGTGACGGAGAGGTTGTACGGAGCAGCACCTGCGTTGTTCCGCTTGGCCGAAAGGCGTCCTTTGTCCAACCTCTCAGTCTCGCATCCGCTCGACAGCTCTCCTAGTAGGAGAGCCTTTGGCATTCCGCAAGGTCTGCTGTTATCGCCAGAGGCTCTTAAAAGTGTTTGCGGAGAGAGTGTTCAATTACTCTTCCTCGCGGCGCTTCTTGATGACCAGCATCATAGCACCACCAGCCACAACGGCCAGCATCAGCATGTAAGGAGCGTTGTCGAGAATAACGCCGGTATCAACGTTGACGGTAGACTTATTAGTAAACACGACATCATTGTCTGCATTTTCTGCAACAGAAACAGTACCATTTGCATCAGCCGGAACAGTGACTTCATACTCGCCGTTCATAATCTTGCCGCTCTCAGCATCGAGTGCTGCGCCAACCTCGGTGACTTCCCACCGAACGTCTGCGGGCAGGTTTGCAATCGTCACAGTACCATTGTTCTGCAGCCAAACATGAACTTCATCACCATTAACGGTAATAGAAGTTGCGCTCTTAGTAGTGTCAACACCACTGCCAGCCGTGATAGTATACTTCTCCGCGTAAGTTTTGCCCTGCACACCAGTCAGCTTGATGGTAAAATCAAAGTACTTGCTGCGGTCAGCACCGTTACCCTTAACTTCCTTTTTCACGGTCAGAGCATTTGCAGAGTAAGTGTTGTCAGTAAACTCGTCAGACTTATCGCCGCTCTCCTCGGTATGAACTGCTGCATAACGATACAGATTGCCTGCATCATCCGAAACAACGGTTACGACCAGCTTAATCGGCTTGCTCTCTGCACGGTAGGCAACACCAGCATTAGTGCCTACAACCTCTTTCAGCGTATACTCATAAATACCAGGGATAGTAAAGTTATTAGGAAGCATGATGGTAATATCCTTGCTTGCGCCATTGGCAGTTGCATCACCAGCTTCAAAGTGAGCACCAGTAATCGTACCCAATGCAGGAGCAGTCGTAGCACCGCCCTTTTTAACTACACCGTCGCCTACCTGCTCCAGCGTAAAGGTCTCATCGGGGCTGGAACCTGTACCAACCAACGAGTAAACTTTTGTCACCGTAATGCTGTCATGGTCTTCCAGAGCGCCCTCGTTATAAGTATGCTTCGCCGCAAAGCTCGGCATTGCCATGGTTGCGATCATCGCCGCAGCTACGACACCAGCAAACAATTTCTTGAGTTTCATGTGGATTCCTCCTAATTATATCAATGTTTTCAATAACTTACAAGCTCCGCCGCCGCAGCAGGGTGATCACCTTTGCTTTGACGTCGGTGAGGGCCACCGGGCCAAAATCCCGGCTGTCCTCGGATTGCGTGCGGTAGTCCCCCAGGATGAAGACGCTGTCCGCGGGGACGGTGTAGGGGTACTCGAGGGTGTCTTTCGCGTAGGTGGGGTATAAGATCTCTCCGCTCTGGGCCGAGCCGTTGACGATGAGCGTTCCCGAATCGTCCAGTGCGATGAGGTCGTTCTCGCGGCCCAGGACACGGCCCACCCGGAGCTTGCCGTCCTGCTCATAGAGCACCACGTCGTTCTTGGCGTAAGTGCCCTGCAGGCGGTATGCGATCAGCAGGTCGCCGTCCTTGACGGCGGGGAACATGCTGTTGCCGGAGGCCTGTGTCAGCAGGAACACCTGCGTGAACAGCACCCACGCGGCTGCCGCCAGCACCACCACCCGGCCCAGTAAACCAAGCGCGTCCCGGCGGTCCTGCGCGGCGTTGCGCCGCTTGTGCAGGGCTCTGCGCCCTGCCGTGAGCGGGTCTTGCGGAGGGAGTGTTTTTGCGGCTTTCGCCATCAACATCCCTCCTCAAGGTTCTCTCCGGGAGGGGTATGGGCTTCCAGCAGGGCGTTATACCTTGCTCTCTCGGCCCGGATGGCGTTTTCGTACAGGCCGTAGAGCTCCTCCAGCTTCTTCCACATCTGCACTTCATCCACGCCGCCGAGCAGGTTCTTGCGGAACTTCACCTTGCGGTACCATTCCACGATCTCCAGCTGCTCCTGGCTGATGCAGTTTTCCTCCGCGCCGGGCAGGCGCTGTGCGGGCTGCGGGCCTCCTTTGGCTTTTTCTTTTGCCATCCATCCACCTCCTTTCGTGATTTTATTTGGCTTGGAAGTTGGCTTATTCATCGTCGTCGTTCTTCCGTTTCCGGAGGAAGAGCAGCACGCCGCCGCCCGCGACGACCACGAGGATCAGGATGTAGGGGAGGGTGTCGAGGAGGACACCCATGTCGGGCTCTGCATTGTTATGGTTGAGGAACTGGATGGTTTTTGCCGTTGCGTCAATCGGAACGCTTGCGGCATTGCTCTCAGTTGCAGAGCTCCAATCAAAGATTGCATCTGTATTATGGATCTTGTACTTTGTCGTATAGTTGTCGTAGCTTTCCTCGGTCACGGTAGCAGTAAGGCCAGCCGGGATGCCGTGGAAGACAATGTTTTGACCATGCGCCAAAGTGAACGTGTAGGTCTGGTCTGCCAGAGTGCCATTGGTTCCATCACTCTTTGTCCAAGTGATTTTTGCGAGTTTTTCAGCATCAATGGTCTGGTTAAAACTCAGCTTAAAGCTGAACTGCTTCTCATGGTCGCCCAGCAAACCAGTGACGGTTTTGGTAACGGTGAGGTCGGAGCTGTTGAGAGTGTAGTCGTTGGTAACTTTGACTTCCGGATTGTTGCCCTCCGTAACATTGTACTTGAGCTGTAGTGCTTTGTTCCACTGACTAGTATCACCAATGTGAACCTCACCATTACTACTGTAAGTCAAATGCGTCCGGTCAATAACAACTTCGTTATTGTCTTTGATGCTGTAAAAAACAGTATCCTGACCCGAGAATGTACTACCGACTTTTCCCAGTGCATTTACAACTGCATTTCTCTGAGATAGTGAAAGAGGTTCTTTCGAGATTACAACGTTTTTACGGTTCCTACCGTTTTCAGACACCACAAAGATGAAATTGTAGTCACCCTCAACTCCAACTTTGAGATCAAGATTGCTACAGCTATTGATGATATCTCCATCTGGGATAACCTCAAAGGTCTTAGCTTTGACTTCAACATTACTGCCAAAGTCACCGCCCGGTGTCACAATATAGTCTTCAACCTCTTGGTTAGCCTCACCAATATCGTATGTTCCCTCTCCCACATCCGGAATCGTCCAGCGGAGAATAATCGTTCCGTCTGCCTTTTTTTCAACCGTTGCAGTGTTCTTTTTCAGGAAGCGGTTGCCGACTTGCACATAGAAATTCTCGTCGATCTGCGATTCATCAATACCTGTGATATGTTTTTCAACAGTGATGAACGACTTGTCTTCTTCTATTGTGTCTTTCGGAACATACTTGCCATAGAACGTGGTGTGCCCAGTCACCTGATAGCTATTAAAGTTCACCGGATCTCCTGTGAATTCCTCGTTGGCATACCAGCCAACAAATTCATAGGTGATACCATTGACGAGCTTTGTCTGCGGATAAGTGGCACGGTCATATTCTGTCGGAACTTTCAGACTCGGATTTGTTAAGGTTCCCAACACCGTGTTTTTATCAACTCGTCTCGAATAGGTTTCCGGATTAACCAGCTCAAACGTAGAACTTCCAGCATCTTTCAGTTTGAAATCAATTGCTACAATATCGTTCTCGTTCAGTGTAATCTGACCGTCGAGATGGTACGTTCTCTTGTACGGGTAATTAGCCGTATCGACTACCGGGTTATAGCCATTGTTACCCGCATTTGCACCATTGTCCTGAACCACACGGAACCAAGTGATGGTGTAGAAGCCCTCTTTGTATTTCTCTTCTTCGGTTTTTGCGTATTTATACGTTGTTCCGTTATAAGTAATATCGGGATACTCCGTCGGGTAGGTAATCATCACACCAGCAGTGCTGCCATAACCATTATCCAGTACGACCTTATCCTTATGATTACTTCCAGGCTTCCCAAGACCGGTAATCGAACCAACACCCATGCCATTCCAGACACTGTCCGGCGTACCGGAGCTGTTGACTGTCTTACCAGGAATCAGTGTGTAACAATACAAGTAATAAGAGCTCAATGCATCCTCAGAAGAAGCAGTCACCTGCAACGTCACAGTATCTTTTTGGACATTGCCCCAATAATCCGTAAACGTATGGGTGATCACCACTGTGCCAGCACGCACACCCTTTACCGTAGCAGTATACGTCTGGTTTCCACTTCTATCACTGCTCGATACGGTAGCAACACTTGTGTTGTTGGATGTCCAGTTGTGAGTACCGCTACTATAGACACCCTTGTTACTCCTCAGCGTCGCTGTACCACCGACGTAAACCACTTTCTGGTTATCGGCTGAATCCGGGCCAAGGGCCAGCAGCGCAATGCCATATTCATCTTCATCTTCATCCATCTCATATGCGAAATCAGTATACGTCTCGATTTCGAGTTTTTCTGCTAATTCCACATACTCATCTTCCGAAAGAGTCGCCAAATATTCCTTAAATCCCTCATCATTGAAATATTCGGTTGCCAGACTTTCCAGTGTGTAATCATCCGAAGCATTCAGGAGCTCATTGTACCAGCCCTTATACTTCTCGGTTTTTTCTGCCGCTTCATCTTTCCACTTCGCGTAGACTTCCACGGTCATGCCCTCGGAAACGTACAGGTGCTCGTCAAACACGAACTTCTGCTCGTCGCCCAGCTCGTCGGTATAGTACCAGCCTGCAAAGGTGCGGCTGTTGCCCTCGGGGTCATCGTTGGAGGTGGGGTCCGCGAACTGGTAGTCTTTCAGGTTCGCGCCGTCGGCGGCGGTCATGATGTGGTAGCAGCCCTTGTCGGTGCCGTACATGGCCAGATACTGTTCCACGGTCATCTCAGCGGTCTTGGCGTCGGCGGCGATGTCCGCGAGGTCGTAGCTGCTCATCTTCTTGAGCCAGAAGTGGTAGATGTTGGTGGGGATGGAGAACGCCGCGTCCATCTGATCCAACACCTGGTCGCCATCGGGGAGCGCGGCCGCGTCGTCATCGGGGAACGTCGTGCCGCTGGTGTCGTACTCATAGACGATGTTGCCGCTTGCGTCGGTGGTGGTCTTCGTCGCGCCCTCTTCGGCAGGGGTGTCATCGGCCACGGGGGGCTCGCCGCCCTCGACGGGTTTTTCCACCTCATTGTCCATGGCTGCGGGCTCGTCATCCACGACGGGTTTTTCCACCTCATCGCCCATGGCCGCGGGCTCGTCGCCCATGGCGAAGTCATCATCCATGGCCGCGGGCTCGTCCGCCACGGCGAAGTCATCGTCCATGGCCGCGGGATCGTCCGCCACGGCGAAGTCGTTGTCCATGGCCGCGGGCTCGTCCGCCACGGCGAAGTCGTCATCCATGGCCGCGGGCTCGTTATCCATGGCCGCGGGCTCGTCGTAGAGATCCATGGGTTCCGGCTCCGTGCCGGGGTCGGCGGCCTCCACTACTTCGGTGTCCGGCGTGTCAAGCTCCACGCCCGTACCGTTTGCAAAGGCGGGCAGCAGACAGCTGCACACGAAAATCAGCGCGAAGCACAACGCAAGCACCCGTTTGGCCAGCGGAAGCTTTTTCGCCGTGTGTTTTGCAAGATTTTTACGCATTTTTCATGCCCTCCTTTGGTATAGAGTCCGGGGTCGTGTCCATTCCCGATGCCTCGCAACAAAAAAGGCCGCATCCACACTCCGCCTGTCACAGCGGTGTTGAATGCAGCCGAACTATCTTCTGGTTGTCTGGCGTTTCCCTCCGGGGAATGCCAGCACAAAAGACTCCAAGCTTTGCGTCCCCGGCTCACGCCAGGTTTGCCAAAGTTTTCAGTTTCGCGGGGTGTTCCCGGCTGCTGGTACTATCCTACACAGCCTGGGATGCAAAAGGTGTCATTCGGTGGCGGGGCGCTGATTTTTCCGCCTGGCCGCCCGGCCCTTTCACTGGTGTTATTTTACCAAATTTGGCCTTGTCCATGCAAGTGTCCAAATGGACACAAAAACGGAATTTGCGTCCGTTTTTATCCAAAATCAGCCATTTCTTGTAGAGATTGCCCAATGTATCCCCCCAAGGTTTGTGCACTCCACCAACAAAAAGTTACAAATTTGTGTCTGCTAACCCGTGCGAAACAGACACGGGTCGGATAAATAAGTATTACTATATCGGTTGAGTTCGCGGAAGTTTCTGGAATTTCATCCGTTTCCGGGACTCCCGGAAACGTTGCAAAACCTCTCCGTCATCTTCGCTCACGCTCGATGCCACCTCTCCTGTCAGGAGAGGCTTTGGCAGGCGGTGCGGGCCAAACCTCTCCGTCACGCCTGCGGCGTGCCACCTCCCCTGATAAGGGGAGGCTTTGCGGCGGTGAAGTTTTATCGCAACACCGTGTGTTACTGCGAAACGAAATCTCTTTGTCAATGGCTCCCCTTTTCAGGGGAGCTGTCGAGCGGCAGCGAGACTGAGAGGTTCATATTGCACCCCCTCCCCACATATACTGTACGGACACAACCAAATGGGTGGGAGGGAACGGTATATGTTTGTGGTAACGCTGAAAAAGGCCGGGCTCAAAAAGGTGGGCGTCGGCGTGCTATGCTGTGCGCTGGTGGTGTTCAGCGCGATGCTGGGGCGGTACATCAGCGGGCGGAGCGTCATGGCGGCCGCCGCGGCCAGCGGCAACAAGATCGAGAGCGCCCAGGACATCCAGACCTGGTTCACCGGCTATGGGCTGGACGTGGACGCGGCCACCATCGTCGCCGATAAGGTCAAGATCCCCCGCAGGTGGGACGACAGCTTTTCGGCATTCAACGGAGTGGTGCAGCAGAGCGGCATGGACCTGACCCGCTACAAGGGCAAGACCGTGGAAAAATGGACGGCCCTGCTGCCCGCCGTGAGCAAGGGCGACACCATGAGCTATGGCGTGCTGCTGGTGTACAAGAAAAAGGCCATCGGGGCCTACCTGCTGGAGAAGCCCTCCGGCGTCGTCACCGGCCTGAAAGACGCCCAGACCGCTATGGCCATGCAGGAGGCCACGGAAGTCTCGGGGGAAGATTTCAGCGGCGATTGGGGCGAGCGCCATGACGAGGAGCTCGGCGCCTCCGGGCAGGCCATGGAGACCTCGGGCGAGGATTTCAGCGGGGACTGGGGCGAGCGCCATGACGAGGAGCTGAACGCCGCCGGCCAGAGCCAGCAGACCTCCGGCGAACCCGAGACGCCTCTGCCGGAAGCGGCCCGCTATACGGACCTCCCGCTGGACGCCGAGGGGTACCCTGTCGAGTGAGTGGAAAAGTGAACAAAAGTCTTTCCCCAAAGCAGAAAATTGTGCAATGATGGTACTTTTGAGGCAAGATTATGTTCAATTATACCAAAATTTCCGCGGAAAAATCGGCAATATGAAAGGGTGCAAAAAGAACGACTAAGGTTTATAATAAGAGTAGTAACATCCCGCAATAAACCAGGGTTTTTATTGCAGACGGGGCCGCGCGGCTGGCCCGTTCCGTGGATGGATAAGTAAGGAGAAAATGATTATGAAAGAATTCCAGTATACCGTTAAGGATGCATGCGGCATCCACGCACGCCCCGCCGGCCTGCTCGTGAAGCTGGTCAAGGGTTACGCAAGCACCGCCACCCTTGAAAAGGGCGGCAAGACCTGCGACCTGCGCAAGCTGATGGCTCTGATGGGCATGGGCGTCAAG
>OGEU01003371.1_pt1 | contig 10260 bp, 10 predicted proteins | sample 1570651 | NCBI WGS metagenome assembly OGEU01 (sample SAMEA2582129, study PRJEB24529) | metagenome | biome: Human gut stool | place: China | collected 2011
GCCCTAATTTTTAGGCTCAAAAAGTTTTAGCGGACAGCAATAATCACCAATAAAAAATTTAATTTTATGTGCTACATCGGGATACTTTACTTGATACTCATGACGCATATCATCCTGCTTCTTCTCATCACGTGAAAAGATTCGGATTTCGCCAATATCAGTGCGAAGAAAACGATTTAATACTGCATTACCGAATGAACCGGTACCACCTGTAATCATCAGGGTCTTGTCTTTGAAAATACTCATAATTTATAATGTATTTAACTATTGAATCTCATGTTCTGGCAGGACTTATTGAACGTCAAGCAAGCGCTCCACTTATGCTGTCAGAAATATCTAATCTAATCGCGTCTAAAGAGATCACGAGTATATACTTTTTCCTCAACATCATCAAGAACATTATCATAGCGATTTGTAATAATAGCATTACTCAATTTCTTAAATTCATCGAGGTTATTAACAATCTTACTGCCAAAGAACAAATCACCATCTTGAAGTGTAGGTTCATAAATGATCACATTAGCACCTTTGGCCTTCACACACTTCATGATACCTTGAATGGCACTCTGGCGGAAATTGTCCGAATTACTTTTCATGGTCAAGCGGAATACACCTACAGTTACAGGCTCCTTACTGCCATCATACTGATTATCGGTACTATAATCATACCAACCTGCCTTACGCAATACCTCATCAGCGATGAAGTCTTTGCGAGTTTTATTTGATTCAACAATAGCAGACATCATGTTCTGAGGAACATCTGCATAGTTTGCTAAAAGCTGCTTGGTATCTTTAGGCAGGCAATATCCTCCATAACCAAAGGAAGGGTTATTATAGTGTGTACCAATGCGTGGATCAAGTCCTATACCATCAATGATTGCCTTACTGTCCAATCCCTTAACCTCAGCATAAGTATCCAGCTCATTAAAGTAAGATACACGAAGAGCAAGATAAGTATTTGCAAAGAGCTTTACAGCCTCCGCTTCCTTTGCCCCCATATACAAAGTATCAATATCTTCTTTGATAGCGCCCTCATGAAGCAACTTCGCAAATGTATGAGCTGCCTCTTCCATAGCATCAATATTAGTAAGCTTTTGGATCGCAACATTTTCTGCTGACTGACCCCTCATCAATTTTGGAAAACCAACGATAATACGACTAGGATACAAGTTATCATACAATGCCTTACTCTCACGAAGGAATTCTGGTGAAAACAGCAAATTCAGTTTCTCTGCACCCTTCTGAACGTACTTCACATAAAGTGACCGCACAAACCAACAGGGATAGTACTCTTGATCACCATCACCGCATCGGGATTCACCTCAAGTACAAGGTCGATAACTTTCTCCACATGACTCGTGTCGAAGTAGTTCTTTACTGGGGCATAATTTGTAGGAGCTGCAATCACTACAAAGTCAGCATCAGCGTATGCTGATTTGCCATCCAAAGTGGTAACAAGATTTAATTATTTTTCACCTCCATGCTTCTCTCCATATCCGTAACCATAACCGTAACGTTTTCCATAACCATAATACTTGCCATATTTTCCATAGCCATAGTAATAACCATACTTCCTACTGTTCAGATCCAAACCATTGACAGCAATACAGAGATTAGGCAATTTGTTATTTTCAGCCAATTCATTAATCAAAGTAAACTCTGCCTTATGGGTATAATCAGCACGACATACATATACGGATAAATCTGCGACACGTCCTATAAGTAAAGTATCGGTTACCATACCCACCGGCGCTGTATCCAATATCACATAATCAAAATTCGCCTTCAATGTTTCAATGGCTTTCTCTAACCCTCCACGAGCCAATAATTCTGTCGGATTAGGTGGAACTGTACCACCGGGAAGAATAAACAGATTCTTGTTTATATCAGAAGGCTGCACAAAATCCATTAAATTCGCAGTTGTGTTTGTCAGATATTGAGTAATACCATGTTCCTTTTTAGGTATATTGAAGACTTTATTCAACCCCGGTTTACGAATATCCAGTCCTACTATCACCACTTTCTTCCCTAATAAAGAAAGACTAATTGCTAAATTAGCAGATATGAAAGACTTACCTTCACCACTGATAGTAGAAGTTACCAGAATTACATTCTTACCATTCTCAAGCATAAACTGGAGATTAGTACGGACATTCCGGAAAGTCTCACTCATCAGATTATTCTGATTCTCAAATACCGCTATAGAACCAGTCTTTTCATCTGCTAACGGAATATCACCAACAACAGGAAGTGAAGTCAATTTCTCAACGTCAGCACGACCTTCAATCTTGAATTTTGTCAAACCTATCAGATAAATAACTCCTACCGGAAGTCCCACACCTAAGACTAAAGCAGCCAAATAAACTATCGTCTTCTTGGGAGAAATCGGATTGTCATCTGCTAACGCTTCATCAATAATCTTCGCGTTATTGGCAGTAGCCGCCAAAGTGATGGCATTCTCCTCACGTTTTTGAAGCAACATCAGATACAAACCCGATTTAATCTCTTGCTGGCGGGCAATGCTCACAAATTGGCGTTCCTGAGTGGGCGCATCATTGATACGGCGGGAATAACGGCTTGCTTCACGAGCCAGATCTTCTTTGGTAATCTGCAATCCTTTCAATGTAGCATCTAAGGTAGCTTGCACATTGGTTCTCATTGCACGAATACTGGTATCCAGATTGATTATGGTCGGATTATTCTCCGTCGAAGTACGCAACAGACGTTTCCTTTCAACCAGCATTTGATTATAACGGTCTATCGCACCGGCTGATGCTGCATCCTGTAAGCCGATATTACTCGGTAATACTTCATATTCATTACCTTTCATATAGCGTTGCAAGTCCATCACCAGATTTATCTGAGTCTGATTTTCCACGCGTTTCTTTTCATATTCTGCATTGCCTGTCAAGGCTATCTGTGCTTCACTGCTCAAATCAGTAATCCCCGCACTACGTTTGAAGTTCTCCAAATCCTGTTCTGTACTGCCTAATTCTTTAGAAATAATACCAATACGTTCGTCAATAAATTCAGCAGTTTTCTGAGCCACCTCATTCTTGTCATTATTGGCATTGATATTATACATTTCAAGCAGTTTATTGATATAATCTCTACCACGTCGAGTATTTGTATTTTCCAATGAAATAACAACTACAGAAGTAGTCTTTGAAGTGGGGGCTATTGACAAAGAGTTAACATATTCTTTCAACACAGAAAAAGGTCTGTTAATAAAAGCTGTGATATGACGTTCTTTGGTTATATTTTCCGGACAAACTGCTGACAAGGTATCGTTATTTGCGAAAAAAGCAACCGTACCCTCATCTGTCGGAAATACAGCAGGCAATTTATCAAACTGTTTCCGGTACTCTTTTTCGCCTACTGTAATTTGTACCCCCAACGCACCCGTTGGTTGAAGAATCATATTTATTTCCATTCTACCCGGAAGTTTATCCGCTTCCTGATGAGTCAGACTCACTAAAACAGGAGATGTATGATAAAGCTCTTTGCTTGGAAATTCGTCTTCATCCATATAAGTCACGAACAGTCCCAGATTGTTTACCACCTCTCTGGCCAAAGACTTTGAACGAAGTACTTCGATTTCATTATCTACATTGCTAGATGAAGAGACGAAACCCTCCAATCCCATCTTTTCTAAATCGGAAGACATACTTGCACCACCACCTTTCTTTTCGTCCTTAATAAGGACAGTGGCAGAAATATTATATATAGGTGTTGTCAGACGTAGGTATCCCCATGCACAAGCAATACAAATAATTATCGATATTACAAACCAAGGCCAGTGAATCAGATAACGGAAAAGAAGTTCCTGAATATTAACCTGTTCTTCAGACTGTTCCCCTAATTTATCTTTTCTTTCATCAATCATACAATGCTATTATCTGAAAATTGTTACTAATAAACTTGCCAATGACACTAAAATAGAGGTAGCGGAGAACCAGAGGCTTGTACTGTTACCAATATCCGAGTTGCGTGCTTTTGCCTTGTTCGGAGTCACATAAACGATATCGTTCTGCTGCAACCAATAATAGGGAGAAAGAATGGTCTCCGCACTGTTCAAATCCAGTGTTATAATTTCCTGTTTACCATCAGCACTTTCACGAATCAGCTTTACATTGTCGCGAACTCCCCAAACCGTCATGTCACCCGCCATAGCAAGCGCTTCCAACAAATTCACTTTCTCGTTACTGATAGTAAAAGTTCCCGGACGGGCAACCTCACCCAATACGGAGATTTTATAGTTTACCATACGGACAGTGACTATCGGCGTTTCTTTGATATAAGGTTTCAGTTTCTCCACAATCAGTTGCTCCGCCTCTTTCTTGGTCAAGCCACCTACCCTCAACTCACCTAGTACCGGAAAATTTATTTTTCCCTCGTTATCTACGAGATATTGCTGCAATATCGGTTGGGAGGTTGTACTGGTTATAGCTACATTATTTTGAGTAGCTACCGTAAGGTTAAACGGAACAGCCAATTCCGGGCTGGTACATGACACTACAATAGTAAGCAGATCTTTAGGCATTATCTTTGCATCATATAGATTTTCCTGTTGAGCAGTCTGTTCTGCAACTTTTGCGTCTTGTAAATAAGGAACTTTCTTATACGACTGGCAGGAAGCGAACAGCAATATCGCAACTAAACAGGGAAATACTCCCCTCCCCTTTCTACTTACTCTACTTGCACAAATACAAAACAAATTATACATAAATTTCTCAAGTTTATTATTCTTTATCCAGTACCTCAAATTTCGAATTCTTCGATTTGAACTCCGGAACAACTTTTTTCATCAATCTGACCGTGTCCATAATCCGCACAGCACGGGACAACTTCTCAAACTCCGCATATATATCAAGAATATCAGCATATTCATACCGACGTACTTTAGCTATCATAATTTTTTTATTCTCGGTAGGAATCGTATTTTCTTTATCACTCAGCACTTCTTCATAGAGTTTCTCACCCGGTCGCAAGCCAGTAAATTCAATCTTTATATCTTCATCCGGGCGATAACCCGCCAATTCAATCATACGGGTAGCCAAGTCGACAATCTTAACGGCCTTGCCCATTTCAAAGACAAAGATTTCATTACCCTCTCCCATTGTAACAGCCTCCATAACCAAACGACAAGCTTCGGGAATCGTCATAAAAAAACGAATAATATCAGGGTGAGTCACTGTGACAGGACCACCGTTCTCAATCTGTTCCTTGAAGCGCGGGATTACAGAACCGTTACTGCCTAATACGTTTCCAAAACGTGTAGTAATAAATTTAGTATGTCCTTTTATCTTTCCCTCACGGATAGCACACCCCAAGCTCTGTACATAGATTTCCGCCAAACGTTTGGAACATCCCATCACATTAGTCGGGTTCACAGCTTTGTCGGTAGAAACCATTATCATTTTTTCTGCACCATACTCCACCGCCATATCGGCGACCTGACGCGAACCCGTGACATTGACAAGTACAGCTTCGCAAGGATTTTCTTCCATTAAAGGAACATGTTTATAAGCAGCGGCGTGGAAGACAATTTGAGGATGATAAAGTTCGAATACCATACGCACACGTTCTTTCACACGTACATCACCAATCACCGGAACAAAATCGATAGCAGGATAATTTTTCTCAAATTCCAAACGGACATTATGCAAAGGAGTCTCTGCAGAGTCAAACATGATGAGTTTTTGAATACCCATTTGCACCAATTGACGGCAAAGCTCGCTACCGATACTACCTGCAGCACCGGTCACTAATACAACTTTTCCTCTGAATTCTTCTGCGACCTGACTAAGGTTTATATTGATTTCGGCACGTCCCAATAAATCTTCAATTTTAATAGGACGTATCCACTGATGAAAGTTCCCGTCAGAATCCGCTTCACTGATAGTAGGAGCAATAAAAGTCTTGACAGCATTACTTTTACAATACTCTAAAAGGCGATTCTCCTCCAAGCGGGTATCTTCATAACGAGCAAATAAAATGCCATGAATACCATGTTTTTTTATGACATAATTAAAGTCTTCTTCTGTTTCAAAATAATAAATAGGAAGATCTGCCAATCGACGTCTACGATTATTTTTACCATAAATATAAAAACCTACAACCTTATAATGCGCACTATCACGAAGACGAAGTTTTAAGGCTACACTTTTTTCATCAATCCCATAAATAAGAATACGAGTATTCTTTTTATTTACCCAATCCAATAAAAAATCATATATGATTATAAGAGATACACGAAAAACAGTTAATGTTACCAGAGTTAATAAACCATCAAACAAAAGATAAGATATCCTATAATTATCCGGTAATTCAGTCTCATAGATTACCCAATACGCAATAACCGACAAACAGGCTATCTTGAATAATACGGCACACATAATACGCCATAACTCTCGTGCTTGAGAGAAACGGATCGTATTTCGATAAGTATGGAATAATAAGGCTCCTGCAACACTTGACACCAAAGACACGCAAATAAATTTGCAAAGTATCCAGTCACTCATCGGGACGTATGCCATGTAGTGAATTACAGCATAGGCGAGTAATGAACATAAAACAGACAGTGCTGTGTCAATCCCAAGAATAGCCCAATAGCTGAAATAGTTTTTACGAGCATATTGTACTATGCCCTTCAATGTTTTTTCCATTGTAGTATAAATGAATAAAATAATGTATCAGAAATACAAGTACATATTCAAAATCTAACCGGTTCTACATACCCTACCGGCATATCAGCACAAGCACATCCTAACATATTAAGCCTAACAGCTATCTTGCTTTTGCCGTCTACTGTAACAAGTTCACCCACAAGTCCGGTTAAAGGACCTTTAATGACGCGAACTTTTTCACCACGCGCCAAGGGAGCACTGTTCATGGAAATGACATCTTTTGAATAATAATCAAACGAAAATGTATCAAAATTTTGTGTTTTTATTGTTTCTTCTATATTTGACACTGAATATGCAGCATTTATAAGTTTCTGTTTGAAACACTTACATTTTTTACCGTTTTTATCATAGCCTGTATCACTGCAATTTTCACACTTATATTTATATTTATTATAATCGGCAGAAATTCCGTTTACTTTCAGCAGATTACTCTTTTCATTTTCGAGTTTTCTTAGATTTTCTTTAAAATCCCTGTTATATTCATCAGCCTTATCGGGATTTTTAAATATTCTTTTAGTATTCTCCATACCGCATTGAAAAATCTCTCTTTCAATTTCAGCCACTCGCGGAATTTTTTTATTAACTTTCTCAATACGTTTTTTTCTTTCATTAGCCGCACTGATACGAAGTTCTTCATACTCATTCATTATACGGTTTAAAGTTTGTTCGTCAGCCATTTTTTTCACCTGCCAATATATCAAGTATTTCGTCTTTTTTCTTCAATATTTCATCAAAACGTCTTATATATTCAAGAGGGTCTTTAAAATTAAACACTCTCTCAATTCTGTCGTCCATAACAATTTTGGTAGAACCGCCGCCGCCAAGTGCAATAATAGTCTGTTTTTCCTCCATAATGTTTATGTTATATGTACTCATACAGCCGTCTTTTGCATAACCGACATTTTCAAGATTACCCGAAATATTTTTTTGACGATACATATAATAAGGCTTTCTTCCTGTTTTCTCCATATGTTTTTGAGTATACGAAAGCATTTCGTTCATATCATTTGCTTTTGCAAGCTCCGCATCTGAAAATCTGAGTGAAGCCGCTCTTTTTACGCACATTGAATGAACGGTTATATTTTCAGGATCAAGTTTAATTACTTCATCAAGACTGTACTTGAACATATCAACGGTTTCTTCCGGCAAACCGGCTATAAGATCCATATTAATATTGTCAAAGCCCATTTTTCTCGCCATTTCAAAGCATTTTTGCACCATATCGGGAGTATGCTTTCTGCCGACTCTTTTCAAAGTCTGTTCGTTCATAGTCTGCGGATTAATGCTTATTCTGTTGACACCGCCCTGTTTTGCCTCATACAATTTATCCTTTGTTATTGTATCCGGTCTGCCTGCCTCAAGAGTAAATTCCTTTATTTTTGAAAAATCAAAATTTGCTTTCAATCTGTCAAATATTGCTTTTAAGTGGTGCGGTTCAAGCGTTGTCGGTGTTCCGCCGCCGATATATATATTTTCAACATATGCACCCATTTTATCAATTACTTCCGCAGTTTTATCAATCTCCAAAAGCAATTTATCCACAAACGGGTCCATATATTTTCCGCTTACGCGTATATCTGTTGAAACAAATGAACAATACAAACATCTTGTCGGACAAAACGGTATGCCGATATATATACTTACTGAATTTTCGCCGATTTCGTCAAGCAAAATCTTTTCATTCTTTGCAACCTTATATGCAAGGTCAATCTTTTCATCGGACACTTCATAAATTTTCTTTAATATTTCAACAACTTCACTGTCACTGTGTCCTTCTTCCATAAGTTCACGGACAATTTTAGCCGGACGAATACCGCACATTACTCCCCAAGGAAGATTTATATGCTTAATTTTTTCCGCTGCGTGACAAAACGACTTTGTACATGATGCGGTAAAGATTTTTTTTATAAACTGTGCCTTTTGATTTTCAGTATCAAAATCATAATAGAAATCGTCAAAATATGTACCGCCGTTATAGATTATCTCCGTATACACGTTTATAACTTTATCCTTATATTCAAAGTTTGAATACACATATATATCTTCGTTCATATCAAAATAAAGCTTATAAAAAAGCTTCATTTCGTAATCACATTCATAACCGTTTTGAATAATTAACATTTTTTAGTCCTTTATATACATATTATACTTTTTCTCATACCCAACAGAACTCTGTCCGCCGTGTCCCGGAAAAACGTCTATATCATCATCAAGCGTATATATTCTTGTCTTTATTGATTTTACAAGAATATCCCCGTCACCTGTCGGCAAATCACTTCTGCCGACACTTCTCAAAAACAATGTATCGCCCGTAAACAATTTTTTATTATTTATCAAATAACATACGCCGCAATTTGTATGACCTGGCGTATAGATACATTTGATATTAAGTCCGTCAATATTAAGTTCTTCATTATCTTTCAAAACAATATCAGACTTTTTAGCCGACAATTCATAACCAAGTCCCGAATACGACAAATTAATGTCCGGGTCTGTTATATTTATGCTCGCCTTATCGCCGGAAACAAGTTTAGCGCCTGTTTTTTCACGAAGCTGTTCCATATCTGAAATATGGTCATAATGACAATGAGTTATAAGCACATATTTTATATTAACTCCGTCGTCCGGAGCCGCTTTCAATATTCCGTCACACTTATATCCCGGATCAATCACAAGACCGTTCTTTGTATTTTCATCATAAACTATATAAGTATTTTCATCTGTATAATAATTATTGACTGTCTTAATCTTCATAAAGCACCTCTTAGTTATAAAGTCTTACAGGAAGAATCATATAAATATAAGAATCGTCACCCTCTACGCTCTTTATAAAGCAACCGCTTGTCGGAGCAGAAAATTCCATCTTAACCTTTTCTTCGTCACAAGCACTCAATGCGTCAAGCAAAAATCTACAGTTAAACCCAATCAAAAGGTTATCGCCGTCAAGCTCAACAGGTACTGTGTCATTAACCTGTCCCTTACCTGTTATACAAGAAACGTCAATCTTATCATAGCCGATATTAAAACGTACAGGAACTTTATTTTCAGATTTTGCTGAATGGAACTTCTTTTTCACAATTTCAATTGAAGCTTCGTCAATTGAACTTTGAGCTTTTACATCAATTCCTTTTTCTCCAAGCACTTCTATAATCTCTGAACTTTTTATATCTAATTCTTTGGCCAATTCATGTACTCTCATCTTTGACATATACTACCTCCGTCTAACTTTCTAACAATCTGTTGATGGTTTCACTAAATCCTCTGTCCGTTATGGCTATTGACGCACGACTGTCATTTCCAGTTGCCTCGCCTAATTCCTGCTTACTTCCGTAAACAAAACATGGAATCTTATAATATTTGCACTTGTTAAAAAACAGTTTCTTTGTATTATCTGAAGCTTCCTCTGAGACAATAACCAACCATGCCTTCTTTTGTTTTACCGCTTTTTCTACAGAAAATTCCCCTGCAACAGTTTTTCCAGCCCTGGTTGCCAAGCCTATCATTGAAAAAACTTTATTCATTTGTATCTCCTAACTGTTCTTTTAATTTTTCAAAAATTTCACTGTCAACG
>OGEU01003378.1_pt1 | contig 10246 bp, 7 predicted proteins | sample 1570651 | NCBI WGS metagenome assembly OGEU01 (sample SAMEA2582129, study PRJEB24529) | metagenome | biome: Human gut stool | place: China | collected 2011
TAGGCTTGTTGAAAGAATCTAAAGGGGCTAGCATCGTTGAGCTCGATGATGTCAACCTTCCACCAGCTATGATTAAGAAATCAGACGGTGCTACTCTTTATATCACTCGTGATATCGCAACCGCTATCTACCGTGCACGGACTTACAACTTTGTGAAAAACATCTATGCTGTAGGTCAAGAACAATCCAACCACTTCCGTCAGTTGAAAGCTGTTTTGAAGAAAATGGGATTTGACTGGAGCGACGATATGGTTCACGTTGACTTTGGTTTGGTGACAAAAAACCGCCAAAAATTGTCAACTCGTAAAGGAAATATCATCCTTCTCGAACCAACTCTTCAAGAAGCCATCTCTCGTGCCAAAGCGCAAATCGAAGAAAAGAACCCTGAATTGGAAAACAAAGAAGAAGTGGCACATGCAGTCGGTGTTGGTGCGGTTAAATTCTACGACTTGAAGACAGACCGTCGCAATGGGTATGACTTCGACCTCGAAGCCATGGTATCCTTCGAAGGAGAAACTGGACCTTACGTTCAATACGCTTACGCTCGTATCCAATCCATCCTTCGCAAAGCCAACTTCACACCATCTACAGATGCAACTTACAGCTTGAGCGATCCTGAAAGCTGGGAAATCATCAAGCTTCTCCAAGACTTCTCTCGTGTTGTCAAACGTGCCGCTGAAAACTATGATCCATCTTTGATCGCAAAATATGCCATCAACTTGGCTCAGGCCTTCAACAAATACTATGCACACACTCGTATCTTGGATGAAAGCCCAGAACGCGAAAGCCGTCTTGCTCTTAGCTACTCAACAGCAGTCGTCTTAAAAGAAGCCCTTCGCTTACTTGGTGTCGATGCACCTGAGAAAATGTAATTTCTTATCTAATGATTGATAAGTAGAACATCTCTTATGGGAGTGAGAGGAGAAACTAAATGCGATTCAATTTAGTTCTTTCTCACTCCTTTTATCATGCCCAATGCCCTTCATTCTCTACATTTTCAGATCCTTTATATACAGGAGAAATCTATGAATCAAACCGTTTACATCTTAATCCTCATCAGTTTAGTGGTCCTCTTTTTATTTAACAAGTACGAAAGAGAAAAACTACAACGGCTCTTACAAGAGCAACTCTTGAAAGATCAAGCTTTCAAAGATAGCATCAAGGAAAAAATCCAAGAGACCGACAATATCAACGATGTCATCCATGCCATCAATAAAGACTATCGATTGGGTCTCCTACTTGCTAAAGAAATCACAGAAAAATTAAAATAAGCCATAGAAGAGGAGTCATATAAAATGTGACTCCTCTTCTATTCAGTCGCAACAAATAAGAGGCTGGGACAAAAGTCCTAGCCTCTCAATTATTTTTGGATTGTCGAGCAAGACGCAGTGGTTGAGTGGGCTCTACTACGCTGATTTCATCAGCTTTTACAGCCCTACTCAACTGTGCGGAGGTGGGACGACGAAATCGAATTCTAACGAATTACCGATTTCTGTCCCACTCTCTTTATTTTAAAGATGATACAAATCTTCTACAATGGCGGCTACTTTTTTAATATCTCCCAACATCCCCCGCATTTCAAAATCGGCTAACATGGGGAAACCAAAGCGTTGGCTGTATTGCTTAGCGGTTAAACAATATTGATTGTTAAAATTCCGATTGCCTGATCCAACCACTCCTAAGCACTTGCTGGCGTTGTCTCCATAGGCAATAAAATCTGCGACATCTGTCGTCAAAATTTCCACATCGCCATTGTCAACACCATTTCCACCCTCCAAATAGGTAGGCAAAAAAGTGATAAAAGGATTGGTCATTTCAAAGAAGGGCTGGCCCTCTTTGACCAGGTCTTTCACATGCACTTTCTCGATTTCAAGTCCGGGATGGGCTTCCAGCAAATAGTCACTTAAGCGGCGGACAAAACTCTCTGTATTCCCACTCAGACTAATATAAACAAAGGATACTTTCATCTTTTTTCTCCAATCAAGAAGCTCTCTTATCCTCTAAGAGAGCTCCATTCAAACTTATCTATTATGCCGCAGCTTGAGCTTTTCTCAAACGCAAGGTTTTATACAAAACAATTCCAAGGAAGAGAAGGGATAAAGCAGTCAAGAGCAACAAAGCAATGGACGAAGATGCTAGATATCGTTGACGAAGGGACGGGTTTGAAAAACTAGCCAATAGCGGACGCCCTGCAAAATAATTATAGCAAGAGAAGGCTTGACTTAATAAAATCTGCCCCATATAAGTATAATGTGCTGTTAACAGATCCTGCTTCATAAAGAGGAAATAGAAAGTTGCCAGCAAAGCAATCAGAACCAGAGAAACAAATAAAAAGGTTAATGGAGACTGATTGAGTTGGGCTGATTTCTCATAATATGTCACATAGTCCGCCTTGTCTTGAGCCGTTGTTAAACCAAGTTGTTTCGCAAAATCATCTGTCAACTCAAAACTCTTTGAAGCTCCAAAGGTTGAGACAGCTGAAGTCAGGGTTCCAACCGTAGAGAAAAATAACAGGATATAAAGATAGATAGGTTTCTTTTTCATACAAACTCCTTTTCATTTCTTACACCCTATTATATCGCGATACAGATAGAAAGGCAAGCGCCTCAAAACCGTGGAAGCACTTGCCTGATCACTGATACGTTCAAATGAAATTCATTTGGAAAAGTAATGTGTGCAAAAGATGAAAAGCCATCGCAACTGTATCATTGGAATGATTAGAGATATAACGGAGTCCTATAAACTTTCATTCGAACACCACCAGTATACCTCATTCTCTTCTTCTTGTGTCATCCATTTCTATTCTGCTTCATTTCGACACGATTTGGTCTATAAAAGCCATTTCCTCTCCTTATCCAAAAACTATTCTGTTCTATTTCTCAACTATTTGGTCATCACTCCCATCAAAAAAGCCAGAAGGACTTGCCTTCTGACTTTCTTTATTTAGATGAATGGACGAAAGAACGAAGAATTAATCTTCTTTTTTCTTGCGTGCAAGACCCAATCCAAGCAATCCAGCCATCGCACCTGCAAGAACAGCTGCTGTTGAGCTTTCTGTACCTGTATTTGGAAGCGCAGGTGTTTGTGGTTGCGCAGGTTGTACAGGCTGTTCCGGAACTTCAGGAGTTGGTTCGGTTGGAACCTCTGGAGTTGGTGGAACGATTGGTGTAGGTGGAACAATTGGTGTTGGTGGGTTGTATGGAGTTGGTGGAGTTGGAGGAACTGGTGTTGGTGGGGTTGGAATATCTGTTTCCGTTACCACTTTATTCTTATGCCATTTCACTTCAGCTTCCGGTTTCACCGGATTCGTATTTGGAACGACTTCAGGAGTCGGTGGGGTTGGAGCTTTTGGTGGAGTTGGAGCTTTTGGTTCCTCCACATCGACCGTAATCACAGTGTAGTTAGGTGCTGTTGGCGGAGTTGGTGATTTAGGTTCTTCTGGTTTCGTTGGCTCTGCAGGTAGATTTTCCACTGTAATCGTTGGTGGAGTTGGAGCCTTTGGTTCTGTTGGTTTTGTTGGCTCTTTCGGTTCTTCTCCTGGCTCTTTAGGAAGACCTACATTTGAGTTGATGGCAAACCAGTAAACCGTTGGTTGACCAGCCGCATTGGCACCATTAGCCGTAAAGACTAAGTGTCCATCTGACATCTTCAAGCCTGCTCCACCATAATAGAGGTATGGAGAAGATGGATTATCCCAACCTTCGAGAGTTGTTGAAGATTCACCGTTAAAGACAGAGCCATGTTCAATATATTGGTTATCTTTAGAGGAGGTTACTTCTTTAGTAGCAGCATCATAAGAAACACTTGAGTTTGGAATTGGAATAAATTTATTATTTCCAACATTTACAGACTCTTGGTGTTCCACGTTTTCAAATTTCTTCTTAGGTGTGAACGTAATTTGACCTGTAGTTGCATCTACTTTGTATGATCCGATAACATCATCCTTACCTTCAAAGGTAAATTCTTCTGTACCAATAGAATGAACACTTCCTGAACCCGAAGCATTTACAGTTAACGCATCCGTTACTTCTTCCTTCTCAGGTGTCGTACCAGGAACCCATTTATCTGTCTCAACTTCTACATAACCATATTTCTGAGTCACAATTTTGAGAGGGTTGTCTGCTGAAATGGAAACAGTTGCAGTACCAAAGTCTGCTTTTCCTGTTTTAACCTTCACTTCATTGTTTTCAATGCTCATGGATGAACCATCTGCATATGGATCCCAAGTTCCACGAACAGTGTTGCCATTTTTATCTTTGGCTTCTACTGTAAGGGCACGAGGTTTGTCTCCACTATCGACATAGGAAGCACCTGTCCAGTGGTTGAGCGAGTTCAAAGCGACAATGGCATTGCGTTGAGTCAAATCAAATTTATTGCCATCACCATCATAGAATTCAACATCGACAGCAACCTTAACAGGTTTGTCTTGGTCTGTTGAAGCACCCACTGTCATGGTTACCGTTGGATCTGCGTTGACTGCTGCAATCCCTTTGCCATCATTTGATGGAAGACTTAAAATCTCATAACGGTAAATCACACGTTTGATTGGATGCATATCCGTATTTTCACGCATGCTAGACTGATTCAAGTTATCATAAGTAACGACAAATTTATCGCCTTCTTTCACTTGAATGTACTCAGTTTCATTATTGGCCCAAGGACTAGTTGCTACAATATCTGAAGCTTCCAATTTATTGGAATCATACTGATGTACATTGCTTGTATTCAAACGAGCTTGAGCATCACGAGTGAGATAAGCACTGATGCCATCGATGGTATGAATGGCTCCACCTTCACGTTGGAAGGTCAAATCTTGAACAGTTTCTACATCTTTTAGATCTTGGAAACCATTATCATTCATGTACTTATCATAGGCTGCTTTAGCATCTTTGTACTGTGCCAAAGCTGTTTGATATTCAGCAAGTTTTGTTTGGTAGGTAGCAAAATCTTTGCCGTATTGCTCTAAATCTACATTGTATTTTGCAAGCTCAACCTCATACTTAGCTTTTGCAGCATCTTCTTCTGCTTTAATAGCAACAAGTTGATCATAGGCTGCTTTATCTTTATCGTATTGCGCTTTCTTAGCTTGGTATTCTTGTAAATCTTTATCGTATTGTGCTTTAGCTGCATTATAAACAGCCATTTCTGCTTCATACTTAGCTTTTGCTTCTGCATTGGCCTTATCCGCTGCTGCTTTTTCTGCTACTTTAGCATCGTAGGCTGCCTTTTTAGCATTGTACTCTTCTAAAGCTTTATCATAAGCTGCCTTTTGCTGATTGTACTCTGCTACTTTCTTTTGATAATCTGCTTCTGCTTCCGCATTTCTCTTTTCAATCAATGTGATTTCTTGAGATTTTGCTTCATACTCAGCTTTGGCCTTTTTGTAGTTTTCAACGACTGTGTTGATTTCAGCTGTTTGAGCTTTGTTATCTGCTTCTGCTGCTGCGATAGATGGTTGTACTTTTTCAGCTTCTTCTGTAACGGTCACACCTTCTGTAGCTGCATCAGCTTTTGCTTTTTCAAGTTCTGGTGATTCTACATAAGTAGTCGTAACTGTTTTATTTCCTTCTGTAACAGTTGTAGATGTCAACTTAGAACTTGTTGCAACAGCTGCATCGCTTGTTGCTGTATCCGTAGTAGTCGCTTCAGTTGCAGGCGCTGTTGCCTCATCTGCTTTCACTTCTGCTCCGTAGGTATTAACAGTAGCCAATCCAGCGATGGCTAATGAAACAACACCGACTGATAACTTACGAATTGAAAATTTTTCCTGCTTCGAAACATGTTCACGATAGCTTTTCATTTTCAAAACTCTCCTTTTTGTTTATGTTTAAAAAAATCTCACTGTAGAGGCAAAAATATGCTACTGCCAGTTAACTCTATTGTAGCACAATCAACCATTTTTAAATATTTGTCTATTTAATTTTTTATTTTACTTTAAAGATATAACAACTTGAAACGCCAAACCTTACGGACCTTCCTCATCTTTTAGTTGAAAATATATGTAAGAACCTGTGAAAAATCCTTTATTTTCAAGGATTTTCATCCCGGTTTCTCTTTTTATAAATTTCACCGGAAGGCTTTTTTAGGGAAAGTATTTTTTTATACCAATGGATTAGATTTGAAGGTTAAAACAAAAAATTATGTAATAATTTCCCTGCTAGGGCGGAAAAATTCAAAAAAACAACACTGTTTACAGAAGTGTCCATTCTTTAAATTCCTTCCTTTTTCTTCCCAAATAAGAAGCAATGAAAAAGACCAAGGTCCTAAGGACCTTGGTCTAATATCGGGTGATTAGTTCAAGTGCCAGATATCTTCATTGTACTGAGCGATCGTACGGTCAGATGAGAAGAATCCTGCTTTAGCAATGTTTACGATAACTTGATCCAACCATGCATCACGGTCTTCGTAATCAGCCAACATGCGTTCTTTGGTTACAATGTAGTCTTCCAAGTCAAGAAGAGTCATGAACCAGTCTTTGTTGATCAATTCCTTGTGAAGACGAGTCAAGCGTTCCTTGTTACCAACTGCAAGAACGGCATCGCTGACGATGAAGTCTACCAATGGTTTGATAGCTTCACGTTCATAGAAGTCTGCTGATTTGTATGCTGATTTCTCATATAGATCGATTACAGTTTCTGAATCTTCACCGAAGATGTAGATGTTGTCACGTCCAACCAATTCAGCGATTTCCACGTTTGCTCCATCCATAGTACCAAGTGTTAACGCACCATTCAACATGAATTTCATGTTACCAGTACCTGAAGCTTCCTTAGAAGCAAGGGAGATTTGCTCAGAAATATCGCTAGCTGGAATCAAGTAGCTTGCAGCAGTCACGTTGTAGTTTTCTACCATAACGACTTGCAAGTGTGGAGCTACTGCTGGATCGTTTGCAATCACTTCAGACAAGCAAAGGATCAAGTGGATAATATCTTGTGCAATGGTGTAGGCAGGAGCTGCTTTACCACCAAAGAGAACAGTGATTGGGCGAGCAGGGATATTTCCAGCTTTGATGTCCAAGTATTTGTGGATCACATACAAAGCGTTCATTTGTTGACGTTTGTATTCGTGGAGACGTTTGATTTGGGTATCAAAGATAGAGTTAGGATTGATTTCCACACCTTGATGGTCTTTCAAGAAACGAGCCAATTTCCGTTTGTTGTGAGACTTGATGTTTTCCAATTTTGCTTTGACTGCATCTTTATCTTCATAAGAAAGAAGGTCTTCCAATTTAGATGCGTCATGGTGCCAGTCACGTCCGAGGATATCATCCAAGTAGTGTGACAAGGTTGGGTTGGCATGCATGAGCCAACGACGGAATGTGATACCGTTTGTTTTGTTGTTGAATTTTTCAGGGTAAATGTCGTAGAAGGCTTTCAACTCAGAATTCTTCAAGATTTCTGTGTGAAGTGCTGCTACCCCGTTTACGCTAAATCCATAGTGGATATCCATGTGCGCCATGTGTACGCGATCATTCTCATCGATGATTTGAACAGCTGGATCTTTGTATTCAGCGCGAACACGGCGGTCCAATTCTTCAATGATTGGAACCAAGTGAGGAACCACTTCTTGCAAGAATTCAAGTGGCCATTTTTCAAGGGCTTCTGCAAGGATTGTGTGGTTAGTGTAAGCCGTCATGCTACGAACGATAGAGATGGCTTCATCCATTCCAATACCACGTTCTGTCAAAAGACGGATCAATTCAGGGATGACCATTGATGGGTGAGTATCGTTGATTTGGACAACAGCATAGTCAGCAAGGTCATGCAAGTTGCTTCCTTTTTCGATGGCTTCGTCGATGATCAATTGTGCACCGTTTGATACCATGAAGTATTGTTGGAAGATACGGAGCAATTCCCCTTGACGGTTACTATCATCTGGGTACAAGAAGAGGGTCAAGTTGCGAGCGATATCTGTCTTGTCAAAGTTAATACCATCTTCAATAATAGATGAATCAACTGAATCCAAGTCGAACAAACGCAAACGGTTCTTGGTATCAATCTTGTAACCAGGGACATCGATATCATAAAGGGTAGAAGTCAATGTGAAGTGTGCAAATGGCACTTGGTAGCTACGGCTTGAACGAACGAGCCAGCTTTGGTCAGTCAACCATGCATTTGGAATCGTTTCTTGTTGGTTGTTTTTAAGGACTTGTTGGAACAAACCAAAGTGGTAGTTCAAACCAACCCCATCCCCTGTCAAACCAAGGCTTGAGATAGAGTCGATAAAGCAGGCTGCCAAACGTCCCAAACCACCGTTACCAAGTGATGGTTCCAATTCCACTTCTTCTACTTCGATCAAGTCTTTACCAGCATCTGACAATTCTTTTTTTACATCGTCGTAAAGACCCAAGTTGATCAAGTTATTCGACAAGAGTTTACCGATCAAGAACTCAGCTGAGATATAGTAAACTTTTTTCTTACCAGTATTTAATTTCTTTTGGGCACTTGCTTGCTTGGTGTAATTAAGCAAAGCAATGTACAATTCTTCATTTGAACATTCTGCAATTGTTTTTTGATGATGATCAATCACATATTTTTGTAATGATTCCATGTTGGGTATCTCCTTTGTTTCAACAATTTTAATAGGGGGAAAGATTATTTTTCTGCTTTCTTAACTTCTTTTTTCAAGTCTTTGTTTTCACGACGATAGATCGTAGTGAAATCAAGCAATTCTTGCTCGACAGCTGGAGTCAATTGATCCTCTGTCATCCGCCATGACCAGTTACCACCAAGAGTTGATGGGAAGTTCATCCGAGCTGAGCCATCTAACTCAAGCAAGTCTTGCATCGTAGCAATCGCCATGAAGCTGACAGAAGCAAAGACTGTACGAAGCATCGCATGCGGTACAGATTCGTACTCTTTCCGGTTAGTATAACGAGCAAGGTACTCACGAGTTGGATCGTCGATTTCATTGCGGTACCATCCAAGAACTGTGTTGTTATCATGTGTTCCAGTGTACATCACAGAGTTGTTTGGTGCCAAGTGAGGGCTATCGATACTTTCATCGTCAGGATTGAAGGCGAATTGAAGAATCTTCATTCCTGGGAAGCCAGTACGTTCGCGAAGCTCAATAACTTCATCCGTCATAAAGCCAAGGTCCTCAGCGATGATGTTCAAATCACCGAGTTCTTCCTTCACGGCTGCAAAGAGTTTGTAGCCAGGACCTTTGACCCATTTACCTGGTGCTGCAGTTTCAGAACCAGCAGGGATTTCCCAGTAAGACTCAAAACCACGGAAGTGGTCGATCCGAACGATGTCATAGATCTTGAAGCTTTCACGCAAGCGTTCAATCCACCATTGGTAGCCATCTTTGTCCATTGCTTCCCAGTCATAGATTGGGTTCCCCCAAAGTTGACCAGTTGCTGAGAACTCATCTGGCGGGCATCCTGCAATGCAAGTTGCTTTTCCGTTTTCATCTGTTTTGAAGAGATGAGGGTTCGCCCACATGTCGCTTGAATCTTCCGCTACATAGATTGGCATATCTCCCACAATTTCAATGTGGTGGTCGTTGGCATAAGCTTTCAAGGCCAACCATTGTTGGAAGAAGAAGAATTGAGTTACACGATGGTAAGTCAATTTATCAGCCAATTCTTCACGGTATTTAGCCAAAGCTTTTGGCTCACGCGCACGAATAGCTGCATCTGGCCACTCTGTCCAAGCTTTCAAATCAAAGTGTTCTTTAATAGCCATGTATTCTGCGAAGAGCTCCAACCAAGAAGCATTGGCTTCACAAAATTCTTGGAATTCTTTTTGATCACTTGATTTTAAGAAATTCGCAACTGCTTTTTCAAGCAAGGGACGACGTTGTTCGAAAACCTTTGCATAATCCACTTGAGTAGGATCTTGACCAAAGTCCACTCCTTTAAGATCTGCTTCTGTCAACAAACCTTGCTCGATCAAAAGATCGAAATCAATAAAATGAGTGTTCCCAGCAAAAGCTGAGAAAGATTGGTATGGAGAATCTCCATAACTAGTTGTACCAAGCGGCAAGATTTGCCAGTAACGTTGCTTGGTCCGAACGAGGAAATCAACAAAATCATATGCTGATTGACCGAATGATCCGATCCCGTATTGTCCAGGAAGGGAAGAAATGTGCATCAAAACACCACTTTGACGTTTTTTCATGGGTTACCACCTTTTTTTATTTCTTTGAAGCCTGCGATTCGGTGCACGGTATGGGTATCGTTGCAGAGTCGTATCCAGCTCTCAAGCGGCTCTACTCTTTGTTAAAATCGAACAGGCGCAAC
>OGEU01003382.1_pt1 | contig 10239 bp, 10 predicted proteins | sample 1570651 | NCBI WGS metagenome assembly OGEU01 (sample SAMEA2582129, study PRJEB24529) | metagenome | biome: Human gut stool | place: China | collected 2011
GTGTGGAAACAGAGACGCTGGAGCAGGTGCTGCAACAATCGTTGTTTCATCTTCTCTTTTTTGCATCAGGACAAAACCATCCTTGTCGAAGTGTAAAGCCTTGATTTTCCGGCAGCCTCTTCCGCAAAAGAGAAACAGGGCATTGGAGTATGGGTCGAGGTCGTAGCTGTCCCGCACGATAGCCATGAGTCCATCAAACTCTTTCTCATATCAGTGCGGCCGGTGATTACAAAAATCTTGGAAACACCGGACAGGTCGCCTAACATAACTTTTGCAGAGCCGTTAGTGTTTGAACGATTGTAGACTCTGCCGCAGCATTGGTGATTTCAATCTGAATCCCATGCATTGAGATTTTAATAGCAGTTGCAGTAATTTCCTCTGAACTACAATTCATTGGTAATTCAGATACAGGATTGAAATTCAGTTCCACAACTTCCTGCTTCTGGCAGGGAATCACGGCACCGGCAGTAGATGGTGGAATACTGCATGCTTTATTGCGAAGTCGTTTGACATAGTAATAAAAAGTACTGATTCCGATTTGGTGCTCCATGCACCAGTCCTTGTCAGAGAGCCCGCTTGACCGGCATTCGCTAATCATGTCCAGCCACTTTTCGTCAGAGTAGTGCAGTCTTTTTGAACTCATAGTAATTCACTCCTAAAGGTTATTCAGAGTGAATTCACCCGGAATCAATCACAGTTAGAGCAAACGGCTCCAATTACAAATACAGCTGATCCAGAGAGATACTCACTCCTGAAATGATTATCTCATGAAAAGTTGGTGGCGACAAACCGTGCGATTATACATCGCTTACTGACAATCAACACTCTTTAAAGTATACAGGAAGCTCCTTACGCTCATAAAAATATCGCTAGGGAATTTTCATTCCTTAACGGCATTTCTTTCATTTTACTTTATAGAAATTTAATTTCACCTGTCATTGTTATTTGGATGATATTATAGATTTACACGGTGTTTTTAAAACATCGCCTAAAATTATCAGACTTCAATTCGAATTTTGCTATTTTGACCACATTGGTGCCTGACCCTTTCTATTTTCACGGACACAAAATTATAACCTATCCTTTATCATTCTTTGTGTCTTTGTAGCACCATCGCTACCAGTATTTTTATATGAAGGGTGATTAGGATACCATTCTCTAAATTTCTGAAAGAAAAAATTGGCACCTTCTTTTGGTTGTAGTTTTCGAGCAATAAATAACGATTGCGGCATCATATCACCAAAACAGCTTCTTTCACTTGCCTTCATATTTTTCATTCTATTAACATATCTTTCTGCTAATCTCTCTCTAATTTCATCCTGAGAATTTGCATGCCAAGAATATAATTCTTCTACATCACTATCCGATGACATGTCTAACATATATTTTTCTTTATATACCAGCGCGCAATGGTGAACTGGTCTATCATCTGTGCAATTGTAAAACCAACCCACATAGGGCTCTACATCAACAATACCTGAATTTGTTAGATTTTCAAGCAAACGTTCTGAATTACTATAACAACTACCTGTTTTAAATTGTGTGTTATCATAAATTGTTCTAATTATATCATCATCTAACTTCTCAGTATTATATATCGTGAATATTCTTATATCACCCTCTCCTTCCAGCGGGTACATTCTACTTGGAATAACAATTTTTTCCGGTGTGTCTATCTTATATGACATAATACTTATAATACGGTTCTCTTTAAAAATAATATCCTTGCCGAAATGTTGTTCCAATTTTTCTCTATATTCTTTGGATAATTTCAATTTCATCAACTATTATCTCCTTCCTAAATTATTCATAATAAAGCAAATGTTGTCTCTCAAAATTAAATTTTCTACTCCTCCATTTCTGGAATATATACATATCCGAAATAGCGATAGATGGGTTGACCACATTAGTACCTGACCCCAATGTGGTCAACTTAGGCCCCAAAGCCTTGATTTTTCAAGGCTATAGAGCCTTTTTTTTTGTAAAAATTTCTGATTTTTTTCTGAAAAAGACTTGACAAAAGCCTCCAAAAGTGAGGTCGCTTCGCGACCTATTAATCAAGTAATTGTTCGTCTCGCCACGAACTTTAATTACACTTTAGGAGGTATGTCATATGAATCGAATTGACATCTGCAAAAATATCATTCAATCCATTAAGGAGTATATCACAACCCCAGAAAAGCTGGAACCTCATCGTGCGAAAAATCATTTTATTTGCAAACGAAAGCTTTCTCTTTTTCAAGTAATTATGTATCTGCTTTACACTTCAAAGGCCTCCATGTTTCAAAATCTTTCCCGTATTCGGGAAGTTCTTGGAAGCCTTGATTTCCCTGACATTTCAAAACAGGCTCTGTCAAAGGCTCGCCAATTTATTAACCCTGTCTTATTTAAAGAGCTCTACTATTTATCAGTTGATTTATTCTATAAGCAGCTCCCATCTCGTAAACTTTGGAATGGATATCATTTATTTGCCATTGATGGTTCTAAAATAGAATTGCCTAATTCGAAATCGAATTTCGAGTTCTTTGGTGAAATGTTTGGATATCCTGATCCAAGCCGCCGTTTTACTATGGGACTTGGTTCCATTGTTTATGATGTTCTTGATGATTATATTGTCCATGCTTCTTTTCAACAATATCTTGCATCTGAACGTTCCGCTGCTTTAGAGCATTTGCATAATTTAGAAGATTTAAATATCTATCAAAACAGCGTTGTAATCTTTGATCGTGGCTATTATTCTGAAGATATGTTTCGTTACTGTGTCGAGCATCAGCACCTTTGTCTTATGCGCTTAAAACAGAACTATAACATTGCTAAGAAATGCTCTGGAGACATAATCACGGTTCTTCCCGGCAACGAAAAAGACGGGACTGAGGATATCAGGATAAGAGTCATCGAAGTTATTCTCAATGCTGGAACGAAAGAGTATCTTGCCACCAATCTTTTTGATTCACATATTTCTCAACAGATGTTCCGCGAACTTTACTTCTATCGCTGGCCAGTCGAAACAAAATATAAGGAATTGAAAAGCCTCCTTGCTATTGAAGAATTTTCCGGTGCAACGACCACTTCAGTGCTTCAAGAATTTTATATCAACGTACTTCTTTCAAACCTGTCATCTCTTATTAAAAATCAAGTTGATGAAGAAATTCAGATTACCGCTAAAAGTACGAATAAATATCGATACCAAGCAAACCGAGCATTTATTATCGGACGTGTCAAAACAATAGTTTCCAAAATCCTGTGTAATCTTTTCGATTTATCTGCACTTGATATACTATATAAGGAATCTCTCCGATGCAGATCTCAGATTATGCCTGGAAGAACATTCCGACGAAAGAAGAATAAAGCAATAGGCAGAACACATTTTAACAATAAAAAAGTTGCATTCTAATATCAATAGCTGTTAATAGGGCTTTTTCTGTGAAGCTCTATTAAAGTGCGTCTTCTTTTCAAATCTGCCTTCCTCTTTTCTCAATTTCGCACCGTTAGTCATTAACCTGAGCAGGCACTTGTCTTAAGTTGACATTAGGTTGACCACATTGGTACCTGACCCCAATGTGTTTTCATTAGTCTCATTCAAACGCCACCTGCTCCTCAAAATAAATCATCTTTGTACCTATTCTACCCAATGCTATCAAGACTCTGAACTCTCCCACAACAACGAAACATTCTCGTATTCCATAATATAACGCTGTTCCTGCAAATTGATTTCTTCCTGCTCTTCTGTTGCGAGCTGTTCCAATAGCTCATTATATTCCTTATTGCCGTCATCCCTTGTATAACTGTACACATTAATACTCTTCCAGGAATTCAACAGATAATCAAATAAATCAGATGCATGATGAAAAAACATCTGATTGGTGAAACCAATATTCTCGTCATACCACTCTAATACCAGGTATCCAAATGGATATGCATCTACAACACAAAAATCATTTTGTGATTCTATAAAATCTGAAAATATCCTTTTTACATCCAAACAATGGGTACATATCAACCGTGAGGTCTGAGCGATTTTTTGGTATAATTAATTATGCTACCAACAAACTATACCAATGGTAATTATACTATGCGTCAGCTGAAATTACCATTAGGAATCGAAAAATTGATTGACCGGTGGAATTTAGTCTCGCACACTACCTTCCAGTGGTCCGTTTGTCATCCCATCAAATCATCTTTTTTCCAAGAAGTTACTCCTATTATAACAGAAATAAGCGTTTTGAGCTTATAAAACTCTTAGAAAATCAAGAACTTTTAAATGCTAGCAGCAAAGTCCTGCTCCTTTACTACTAGCTTTCCTCTTTTTTCTATTCCTCTGTCACTGTTTTCATATAGAGTGCTTGCATATTCTGTTCCAAAACACTCATTCCTGCACGTTTAAATTTATATCGAAGCAATGCTGCTTTCGCCTCTTCATGTGTAGACAATACAATTTGCCCTATTCCCTGCTGTGTCAACAAATCCGCAAGTGAAATCGCACTAATGTCATCAATCGTTTGAAGTGGATCATCTATCAGTAAAATGTCTAGCCCATTTGCATCACCATACACATTTTTTATTGAAAGCAAAAATGCAATTGAAAGACCATTTAATTGTCCTGTACTCAAAATATTATAAACATCACTCCCACTCTTAGAAACCGCCTCAAATACTAACTGATTAGTTTTAATGATTGCTCTAATTCCCAAGCCCAATGGATAATTTTGTATAATTCTTCCGCTATATACCATTAATGGAATTTTAATTGCATTAAGAAGCTTTGTTTGATATTCTTTATTCGCATCTTCATATTTACTAACCAATGTTTTTACTGCATCTGTCATGGCATCTGTTTTCTTTTTATATTCCTCATAATCACCTTTTAGTTTTTTTAGCCGTGTTTCTTCAGTAGAAAGCTGTATAGAAAGATTATCATTAAATAGCTTTGCAACATATTGTTCTTTGCTTTGCAACTCTTTCACCGTGTGATAAGGTTTTTCATTATGATAATAGGTATTATGAATCGATTTATATAATTCAATTTGCTTTTCTTGAAAAATAATTTTATTTGGAACTTCCTTTTCTTGAAGTTTTTTCAATAAGTTTTCATACTGTTGAGAAAATTCTTGAATATCAAATTTTTCAATCTCCTGAGATCTAAACTCTGGTATTTTGACTTTATTCAACAACTGTTGTAATTTCTCCACTGATAGATTTCTACATCCTGATAAAGTATCATCCATTTTTATTAGTACTTTATTTTCCTCAAGAAACGCTTTCAATACAGGGATAATTTCTTTTTGAAATAAATTTGTTATTTGTGTTTCAAGATCTTCTATTCTTTTTATGCCATCTGTATGAATATTTTTTATAAATTGTTCCGTTTCTGTGATAGCTGCGTCTATATCCACAAACTCTGTTCCACACAATGGACATTTGTTTTTATTATACTTTCCAGACTCCGCAGCATTATAAAATTCCTTAATGAGTCCCCTTCTTGCTTTTGTCATCTGTGCCAGAACTTTATCTGCATCATCCAATTGACTTTGTTCTTTTTTCTGGTTCAATAATGATGTTTTTATCGTTGTTACAATTTCTGGTTTTATTCTAATTTTATCGAACAATCTTTCATCTACTGACCAAACACTGTTGGTATAATTCATCAACAATTCTTTACACGTAACTAACTCTTTTATGAGACTTCCTTTTTTATTAAGTAATTCAATCTCCTGTTGATAAAACAATGCCATATATAATTGTTTCGGTGATTCTTTCAATTCCCTTATAATAGCATTATCTTTATATCGAATGTATTCATCATAGTTTTCTATAAATCCTTCAATTTGTTTGAGCTGCTGAACAACCGTTTCATATGTAACGCCTTGTTCCAATTTTATGACATCAAATTCGTATTCAACTTCGTCAAATAATCGTATATTTTCCCCTGGCAATTCCGCATTCATGACAATATGCTCAGCCTGACGTTTTATCTCATTTACTTTTTTACCTACTTCATCTATTTGCTTTTCTTTATCCACAATTTCTTTTTCTACTCTTCCCAGAATACATTCCTGAACAGATTTCAACACTTGGATTTTATCTGTTATCTCTGTGTCATCTAAAAGAGAGGATACAGAATCTTTTCTATTTTTATACTTGTTCTGTAAAAAATCCAAAGACTCACTTTGAGAAATATATGTACCTATATCAAACATATTTGAACTCAAATCAAGTTTATCATACAATTCTTCCTGACTAATTTCTTGGTCATTAAGTGTGATAATACTCTGAAATTCACTTTTACATAAAAGTTTTCTTTCTACAGATATTTCATCTGAAACATCAGACGATAAAATTGCTGAGATAACTATATCCTTATCTATATCATTTGCCAAAGTTCCTAATGTTTCTGTCTTCCTATTTTGCAAACTAGGGTTAAAATGCTTTATTTTCCCGGTTACTAAAACTTCAATAGCATCAAATAATGTAGTCTTGCCATATCCATTTTGACCATCTAAAATTACAATATTACTATTCATAAAATCAAATTTTAAAGGTTTATTATTTGTAATATACTTAAAATTTCTAATACATAGGCTCTTAAATGTGTACCCCATCCAATTACTCCTCCAATATTTTTTGATATATCATATCGGACAATACTTCTACATTAAAAGATGTTTCTTCTATTGATCGTATAAACATATCATTTATCATTTCAACATTCTTTTTTTGTTTCCTTATCCCGTCTATTTTTTGTCTTACCATTTCACCAAAATCATTCATGACTGCCTTAGGAAAGATTGGATTAAAAAATGGAACTTTGCTTAATAAACGCGTCAGAAATTGTACCTGCTCCGATTCATCATTTAAGAACTGTACCTCTTCTAATACTGTATCAAGCATTGGTTTTCCATTGGTTTTCAATGACTCACACCATTTTCCGAAACATTGCTGTTCTTTTTCCGTATAATAAAACACATATTTTTTATAAAAGAATTCATTTTCTTCAATTTTTATGATATATGGATACAGTCTTTCTTCTATATGCTCCACCTTCCAGAACAATATCATATAAGAATCGCTTGGTTTCGGCTTTTCTACAACTGTATATGCATCACTATTCAGTGCCACATCTTCAATCTCTGATAAATTATCCTGATTCTCACCATCTATTTCAAATTCTGAAAAATAATAATACTTACTTTCTTGTCCTGATGCATCCACAAACAATTGCACTTTATCATTATATAAGTCAATCTTTGTATCTTTATCTTTTTGCATTGGAATAACGCTTCCTCCATTTAATAAACGGATTATATCCAGTATAGTACTAATCATGATTACCTCCATTTTGTTCAAATTTTTCTTTCAATTCCTGAGCCGAAATTAATTCAATATCTCTATAATATCCACCCACTTTATCTGGAGAACTATTTTTCCAGCCAGATGTAATTTGTGCTTGGGATAAAGTTCCCGAATAACTTCCCGGAATAACCGTAATACTATTTCCTGTCAATACATCAATAATGTCTGTATTATTAATAATATTTTGAAAAATACTTTGTAGTGCCTGTTCTTTCCTAGCACCACGCGTAAGATTTAAAAACGTAGGTATGATCTGCCTGCTTGGTGCTTGCGAATATTTTGATTGTAAATATAACCCACAATTATCCCCTGTAACTTTTTCTGGGGTATCACTTCGATACAACAATTCGTAAATTTCACTTTGAATTTTATCGACTGAAAGATTTTCTACTAAGGTCAATTCGTTATCCCACCCATCTACTTTACTCGGATTAAGTAATTTGCAAAACTGACCATAATCAACAATTCCGGCTATTTTTTCATATCCACATTTGGCAGCACAAACTCTATTACAATTTTCTAAAGAAGTTGCACATTCATCTTGACATAAATTATTCAAAGCCTTTTCAATATTCCGCATAACATATTCGTAAATTTTTTCTTTCAAATAATATTCTTTTCGTATCTCTTCTTTATCAATGGCAGACTCCATGATTCCTATAATATCTGAAAATTCTATTACATATTCTCTATTTTTAAAAACCTTCTTATGCATTTTTGCGATTCTATCGTCTAAAAACAAGCATAACTCCGCATATACAACTTCTGCCACCTTGTCAGAGTATCCTCTGCTTCTCAAATATGATAAGATTTCTGTATTTATTTCGTTCTTGACATCACATACACCAACTACTTTTGATGATCTTTTATATAATTCAATACTTGCACTGTACGTATTAGATGCATCATTCCAATCTTCTATTTCCTTTGCAACTGTAAGATAGCATTTTGCTGTCGGATTACTGGACTCAGCTCTATGTTTCAATAATTTGTCCATTGCTTCACTATAACTATTCCATTTATTTTTAGACAAATAAGCCTTAACCTGATGAAATGATTTATATTCCGAATCGCAAATAATACAAAAATCCTCTGTTTTTTCTAGTTCAACAGAGTAGGTATCTATATCTTTATCTTTGCCTATTTGATTTATTAATTCCAGGACATATAACAGCATCATTTTCCCTTGATAATTAAACCCACTCCATGTTGGTATTGCATCATTACCTCTACCCACGACATTTCTCCTTATCATTTTATACTCTCATTATACGACAAATAAATAATAAGTCGAGTTAATCATGCAAAAATCAACAAAATAGTCTTGGTATAAAATAATTTTAATTTTGTTTCACCCCACGCAGACATACGCTTTCTCCTTTGATCCGAATGTTGAGGAAGAAGGCAAGAATGCCAGGCGTCAGGAGATGTTACTGGAAAAGGCAAACTTTGACAGATTTTCATCACTAAGCGAAATCGACTACAGTTTCAATCATTCACTGGACAAAGATAAGATTGAAGAACTCGGAAAACTTCATTTCTTACAGAAACAAGAGAACATCATTATTATTGGGCCACCGGGAGTTGGGAAAAGTATGATTGCTACAGGTATTGGAATCAATGCGTGCAATGAAGGAAAGAAAGTTCTTTTTGTAAATGCAAAGGAGCTTGTTGATAAGCTTTATGAAGAAATGACAGTATGACGACTTGCAGATACGCTTGAAAAACTTCAAAAAATAGACCTGTTGATTATAGATGAGCTGTCTTACATAAAAATGGACAGAGAAAGAGAGAGCCTGTTTTTCCAGATCATCCGCCAACGATACGAAAAAAGCTCCCTCATTATTACGACCAACCTGCCAATGGGCAGATGGGACGAACTGTTTACCGGACAGCTTGCAGCAACTGCGATTCTTGACCGCTTATTGCATCACTGTCATGTGCTAAGTATAACGGGTGACAGCTATCGTGTCAAAGGGTCAAAATTAAGTGTTAAAAATGGAAAGGAACAAAACATATGCCAAACTGCAAAATAAATGAAACTGACCTGAGGGAACTTGCGGATTTATATAACTCTGCTGGAAAGCATGCGCTTTACGATGTCATAAGAAACCGATTCAGTGTAAAAAATCCAACCTGTATATTTAAGAGGATGCGTGAACATCCGGCACTTCGCTACAATAGCGAAAAGGACCGATTTGAAACAGAATCGTTGAAAAATGCGGAGGATGTTTTCATGAGTATGGAAGAACTGTGTTCACCAATCGTTCCGCAACACATCCACTCAAAAGAACAAGAAGAACTTGATAGCCGCCCAGCGGCAATGGATAAACTAATCCGTGAACTGATTGGGGATCGCCTATTGGAATTGAATAAGTATGTCACGATAGATTCCCTGTCCAAAAGAATCATTGTTGACAAAACCACACTGGGTCAGGATGGCTACAAACTAGTTACGCATTAGCAGGGTGGGTCAATTCACAGTGTAAAAAACAGAAATAACATAAAAATCTGATCCACCTTGAGAAACAAACAGGTGGGTCAGGTTTAAACGAAAAAGTGGGTCAATTTTACTTGACAATCAACATTTCTTTCTTTACTTCAAGTATCTTGTCATCCATTTTCTCACCTTGAATAAATATCATATGTACAAAGACCTGCATCAACATGTCCTATCGGTATCTGAAGATAAAAACATGCTAACGCTGTAACAAACGTCGTTGAAGTATCTCCATGAACTAGAACAACATCCAGGCATTCTTTTTCCAATACTTCTCGAATTTTTAACTGATTATTCCGGGGGCCTCGCCACACCGGACTGACGGCTGTCATGAAGAAGATGAAACAACGATTGTTGCAGCACCTGCTCCAGCGTCTCTGTTTCCACAC